>MAAB01029207.1_pt1 | contig 105007 bp, 87 predicted proteins | sample 1115991 | NCBI WGS metagenome assembly MAAB01 (sample SAMN04961124, study PRJNA320927) | seawater metagenome | isolation source: sample BD02T18 sea water enriched with oil for 18 days | place: USA:Gulf of Mexico | collected 2013-07-27
TCAGAAGTTGGCATAATTAGTATTGAAGCAAATTTAAAGGATAAAAGCTATCTAGGTGCTGATGACGTTATTGGCTCATTGGCTCATGTAGGCCGATTTATACCAGATCATTTTGAATTAGTAAAAACAGACGATGGAGACTTGGCTGCTTATTGTGATAATGAGGCTGTATCTGTGCCAATGGACTTTGCTTATATTGGCCAAATAAGTACTGCATCACCCAGTAAAGGGGGTGTAATTCGTTATACTTTAAATCCAAGTTTTACCATTACAGCTAAGTCAAAAAATGGAGTTAATACTACAGTAAATTACACGGGTAATTTTATGAAATTATTAGGAAGTAGTATTACACGTTTGACACCTAGCATAGATGCTTCGACAGATGGTTCCTTAAGTAATAAAATGGCGTTAACAGCAGACTTAAATCTAATAACTACAGCTGATTTGCAAAATAGCGAAAGTGAAGGGATTATCACTTATACTTACCATGATGATGATAATTTTATTTATGATCATGAAAAAAATGCAGAAAGAAATATATTTATATCAGATATCAACCTGCAAATAGAGTCAGTAATTGATGAGGATGATGTTTCAGCTAATGATGCAGATGATGATTTTGACGGTGGTGATCCAAGTAATGCGCTCGATACTGTACTAACGTTGGAGCCTACAGGAGTTGAAATTCGCTTTGGCAGGGCATACTTGGCTAATAGTTTTGGACCAGAAACATCCAAATTACCTCAAGAACTTTCTGTTCAATATTTTGAAAATGATAACTATATTCTGACAGCTAATGATATTTGTACCTTATACAATAGTAGTAATATTAGTTTTGGGGCCAATGATGTTGGTATTGATGTCGGAGATATTCAAGCGGTTGAAGGTAAATTTAATGAACTTCTAGATCCTCCTAATGGTATCACGAGAGCGATAGAGTTACCTGCGCCAGGTGCTATGAATCAAGGAACAGTTGAAGTAATTTATGATATCTATGATTGGCTTAAATATGATTGGGCTTATGATGATGAAAGTATTGATGGATTATATAATGATAACCCTCGCGCCACAGCTACCTTTGGATTATTTCGTGGCAATGATCGCATTATTTACCAACGAGAAGTACATTAGTAAAGTTACGAGCAGAATCAGTTATGAGTAAGTGAAGTATCTAGTATCGAAAAACACCAACTTATTGTCAGGTGTGTTCGTAGCTATTAACTCGCTACTCGCTACTTTAGTTTCGAGTGACGAACACACTGTACGGAGAGTATGTTTTCTTCGAAACTATTAACTCGCTACTCGGAACTATTTAGATTGTAACTTTTATTCAATAAAAACAATTGACGCAATAGAATTGGGTCGAATACTCAGGTATGATTGTCCGATCTATTTTAGTAATAGTAATTAACTCGCATTTTCACAGGACATTTCGAGCTTATGTTTAAAAAATTACGCGGTATGTTTTCTAACGATCTATCAATCGATTTAGGTACAGCCAACACCCTTATTTATGTAAAAGACCAAGGCATAGTTTTAAACGAGCCTTCAGTGGTTGCTATTCGTCAAGACCGTTCAGGTGGCTCAAAAAGTGTTGCTGCTGTTGGTACTGCTGCTAAGCAAATGTTGGGTCGTACACCGGGTAATATTGAAGCGATACGTCCAATGAAAGATGGTGTTATCGCCAACTTTTTTGTAACTGAAAAAATGTTGCAACATTTTATTAAACAAGTTCACAGCAATAACTTTTTACGTCCTAGTCCAAGGGTTTTAGTTTGTGTTCCTTGTGGTTCAACTCAAGTAGAGCGACGTGCGATTCGTGAATCAGCTATGGGAGCTGGCGCTCGTGAAGTCTATTTAATTGATGAACCTATGGCTGCCGCTATTGGTGCCGGCATGCCAGTATCAGAAGCAACTGGCTCTATGGTTGTTGATATTGGTGGTGGTACAACTGAAGTTGGTATCATCTCTTTAAATGGTGTGGTTTATTCGTCATCGGTACGGATTGGTGGCGATAAGTTTGATGAAGCTATTATTAACTATGTTCGCCGCAACTTTGGTAGTTTAATTGGTGAAGCCACTGCAGAACGCATTAAGCATGAAATTGGTTCGGCCTATCCGGGCGAAGAATTAATAGAAATTGAAGTGCGTGGTCGTAACCTTGCAGAGGGTGTACCACGTAGCTTTACCTTAAATAGCAATGAGATATTGGAAGCATTACAAGAGCCGTTAACGGGCATTGTTAGTGCTATTATGGTTGCGTTAGAGCAATCACCACCTGAGCTAGCTTCAGATATTTCAGAGCGCGGTATGGTACTTACTGGCGGTGGTGCATTATTAAGAGATATAGATCGCTTATTAATGGAAGAAACGGGTATTCCGGTCGTAGTTGCGGAAGATCCTCTTACTTGTGTGGCCAGAGGCGGTGGTAAAGCCCTTGAAATGATTGATATGCATGGGGGCGATCTTTTCTCCTATGAATAAAATTGATGTTTCTTCTTTGTTATTTAGTTCAATTACGGCGTTAAAAATACTCATTGACTAGCGTCAACTCTGTGCTTTCGCCTTGTACTTGAATTAAACTCCTGAGAAGAAACTATCAATTTGCAAAAGAAAATTACAATGAATAAAAGTCATATTTAGAAGCTCGCAACCCGTAACTGATTTTCTATGAACCCAATTTTTAGACATGGTCCATCCCCACAGCACCGACTTGTCTTGGTGCTGTTTTGTTCTGCTTTATTGATTTTTTTCGACCATAAAATGGCAAGCTTTGAGTCTTTACGTGGTTATTTGCAGTCTATGGTAACCCCTTTACAATATCTTGCTAATACCCCTAAGTTAACGATGACATGGGTATCAACCAACGTAGCTACCCGCCGACAGCTAATGAATGAAAATCAACAATTTCGTTTAAATGAACTTGAATTTCATGAACAAGCTATGCAGCTTGATATTATAAAACAAGAGAACGAACGCTTACGCTCTTTACTTGCTTCACCATTACGCAGTGAATTAAAAAAGATGGTGGCAGAAATTTTATCAGTAGATAGTGACCCCTATACTCATCAAGTGTTAATCAATCGCGGTGCGGGAGATGATGTTTATGAAGGGCAGCCTGTTCTTGATGCGTTAGGTGTTGTTGGACAAATATTACACGTTGGGCAAACTACCTCTCGAGTTATCTTAATTACGGACACATCTCATGCGGTGCCAGTTAGGGTAAAACGCAATGGTATAAGGTTACTTGCTTCTGGTAGTGGCCAAATAGATCGTTTGAATCATAATTTTGTTTCACAAAGTGCTGATATCAAAGTAGGTGATGTTCTGGTTACCTCGGGGTTAGGAGGGAAGTACCCTGAAGGTTATCCCGTTTCTACTATTTCATATGTTAGTAATGATGAATCTAGAGAATTTGTTCGAGTATACAGCACGCCTATTGCTCAAATAGATCGTTTGCGTTATCTGTTGTTACTATCAAATAAAGGGCCAGTAAGTATTTTTGCACCGAAACCAAAACCTAAAGCTAAAACAAAGGTGACTAATTAATGTTCGCTCATAACGGTGTCATTATTTTGCTTACTTTATTGGTCGCTGTCATGGCGAGCATAATGCCATTACCACTTAGTGTTGATGCCTTTCGTCCTGACTGGGTACTTATTGTTCTTATATACTGGTGTATGGCTTTGCCGGGCAGAGTTAATATCATCACTGCGTGGGTTATGGGTTTTTTAATGGATGTTTTGCTCGGTTCAGTATTAGGCGTTCATGCTGCAGCTATGGCCATTTCAGTATTTATTGTAGCGGAAAACTTTCAGAAAATACGTAACTTTTCTATATGGCAACAAGCACTTATTACCGGTGTGTTAGCTGCTTTATATCATTTAGTTGTCTTTTGGTTACAACGTTTTTTAATTGATGCTTCTTTTCTTACCAGCTATTTATACCCTGTGATAACTACAATAGTTTTGTGGCCATGGATATTTTATTTGCTACGTAAAGTTCGTCGACATTTTACTATTAATTAGCACGCATGAAACAACTAATTCTGGCTTCACAATCACCTAGAAGAAAAGATCTTTTAGCGCAACTAGGTTATCAGTTTACTACCCAAGCAGCTAATATTGACGAGTCTGTGCAGTGTAATGAACACGCTAAAGACTATGTACTACGTTTAGCTAAAGAAAAAGCCCAAGCAATTTTTTTAGCTTTGCCAGCACAGCAACAAGCACAATCTATCGTCATCGGCTCTGATACAAGTGTGGTGATTGAAGGTGAAATATTGGGTAAACCAGCGAATGAAGCTGAGTGCATAACAACATTATTGCGTCTTGAAAATAAACAACATCAAGTATTAACTGCAATTGCAGTCGTAAAGCAAGATCAACAAAATGAAACACTCAGTAAGTTAATTGAGACACAAGTTCAGTTTAAAGCGTTAAGTGTTGATGAAATAAAACGCTACTGGAGTACTGGAGAGCCATGTGACAAAGCAGGTTCTTATGCCATTCAAGGCATCGGTGGTCAATTTGTAACTACAATTAATGGTAGTTACTCTGCGGTTGTTGGCCTACCCTTATATGAAACAGTGCAATTGTTAGCTCAAGCAGGCTTGCCATCAAGCATTCAAGTTAACAATTGAGTTGTGAAAAGTTTCGAGTGACGAAGACAGATTGTTAATATATTGTTGATTTCGCAACTCGTAACTTCTGTTGCTAGAAGCTGCACGTTACTGACAACGAAGTAATAACAAACTTTGTGAACAAGCAAGGATAAGAAATAGAATGAGTAGTGAATTATTAATCAATGTAACACCTAGTGAAACCCGCGTTGCTTTAATTGAGCATGGCTCTTTGCAGGAAGTTCATATTGAACGTGAAGCTAAACGTGGCATTGTCTCAAATATTTATTTAGGCAAAGTTATTCGAGTCTTGCCAGGCATGCAAGCGGCATTTATTGATATTGGCCTAGATAAAGCTGCCTTTTTGCATGCTTCAGATATTAATTCGAAACTTATTTTAAAAGAAGAAACCAATCAGGTACCAGACATTCGTGTTTTGGTGCATGAAGGGCAGCTTTTAATGGTACAGGTGGTAAAAGATCCGCTCGGATCAAAAGGTGCGCGCTTAACTACTGATATAACCATTGCGTCTCGCTATCTTGTGTTAATGCCACACGCTAGTCATGCCGGAATTTCTCAACGTATTGAAGATGCTGGAGAGCGAAAGCGTTTAAAAGATATTGTTAGTCCTTATTGTGACGATCAACAAGGCTTTATTGTGCGTACTGCTGGTGAAGGAGCAGGAGAAGAAGAATTAAAACATGATGCCGAATTCTTACGTAGAGTTTGGAAAAAGGTGCAAGAGCGGAAACAGCGGAAACAAGTTAATTTGCCTTTGTATCAAGATTTATCATTATCGTTACGTGTGTTGAGAGACTTTGTTGGTGTTAAGTTTGAGCGTATTCGCATTGATTCAAAACTAACCTATGACCAACTTATTACTTTTACGCAAGAGTTTGTACCAGAGCTAACACAAGTGATGGAATACTACCCCGGTGAAAGGCCTATTTTTGATTTGTTTTCAGTTGAATTAGAAATACAACGCGCCTTGCATCGAAAAATTGAATTAAAGTCAGGGGGGCATTTGATTATTGATCAAACCGAGGCGATGACTACTGTTGATATTAATACAGGCGCTTTTGTTGGTCATCGTAACCTTGAAGATACTATTTTTAGTACTAATATTGAAGCAACGCAAGCTATAGCTCGACAACTGAGGTTAAGGAACTTAGGTGGTATCATCATTGTTGATTTTATTGATATGCACAATGAAGATCACAAGCGTCGTGTTTTAAGCAGTTTAGAAATGGCGATGGCAAAAGATAACGTTAAATTCAGTGTACATGGCTTTTCTTCGTTAGGTTTAGTTGAAATGACGCGTAAGCGTACTCGAGAAAGTTTAGAACATGTTTTATGTGGTGAATGTCCTATTTGCACTGGGCGTGGTAATCTAAAGACAGTTGAAACTGTCTGTTTTGAAATTTTACGTGAAATTGTGCGGGTAAATCGTGCTCATGATGCTGATCAATTTATTGTCTATGCTTCTTCGGCGGTTAGCGATTTTCTTGTAAATGATGAATTTCATAGCCTAGCTGAAGTTGAAGTATTTATTGGAAAATCAATAAAAGTGCAAACCGAAGCTATGTATTCCCAAGAGCAATTTGATGTAGTAATGATGTAGTTGATACAAATTGGTATAATAGCGCTACATTCAAAGATCAACAGCCCTTATTTAGGAAAATAATTATTAATGTCGATTGCAAACGTATCTAACCGTTGGCTTAACCGTCTTTATAAAATACTTGCTATTATGCTGGTATTATTAGCGGTATTGATCAGCGCATTTCGTTTGTTTTTGCCTTACGTTGAGCACTATCGTCAAAGCTTTCAAGATTATATAAACACCAATAATCAAACGAATATTATTGTTGGTGGTTTAGGCATGAGTTGGCAACGTTCTGGACCAACCTTAATTGCTGACCGAGTCACCTTAGTTGATACTGATGGCGCCTATGTTTATGTCGGCCATTTAGAAGTGCAAGTTGATTTTTGGGAAACATTAACTACGCAGCGTTTAATATCCAGCAATTTGATCCTCGATGGTGCTGTTGTTACATTAAAACAGGGGGCTTGGAAAGCAAAAGAAAAATCTGAAGCTAAGGGGAAAAGTACCTCTTTAAACACTAATGAACAGTTAGATGGCTTCGGGCAAATTGCAGATATTTTCTTGAATCGCATTAATCGTTTTTCCTTGATAAATAGTGAAATATCCATAGAAAATAATTCTCTAGAACGCCATTTTCGTATCAATAATTTAAATTGGCTTAACAGCGAAGAGCGCCATCAAGCTCAAGGTAACATTATTGTTGATGAATTAAGCTCGAATAATTTAACGTTGCAAATAGATATTAATGGCCAAAGTGTTGATGAGTTGAAAGGCATGATGTATGTCGAGGCAAATCATCTTGATATCACCCCATGGCTTGATAATGTATTGACGATAGATAACGATAAAATAAAAGCTGATATAGGCTTTTCAGCGTGGTTGAAAGTAAAAGGTGGCAGTGTTGAACGTTTACAACTATCACTGCATGATAACCTTATTAGTTGGCAAGAAAGCAGTCAAGAAGGCACTCAAGTTAGCAGCGAAGCAAAAAAAGTACGACATAACCTAACTTTTGGAGCAGGGCAGTTATTGTTAGTTAAAGGGAAAAAGGCTGCAAGCTTTAAACTGTATAGTACGCCACTGTTATTGCAGTTTGATCAAGAAGAGGTACAAGAATACATTGTACAAATGAATAAAACTGCTCAAGATTTTTCTGTTTACCTATCATCCTTTGATTTAGCCTTAATTAGCCAAGTTTCTCTTTTGTTTATTGATTCAGAAAATACACAAGAGTTGTTATCTACATTAGATGTTGCTGGGCAGGCTAATGATATTTTTTTCAAAAAAACAGCGGGCAATATTCAAGCATTAGCCAACTTTACTAATGCTTCAACTAAATATAGCCAAGGCATTCCAGGTATTGACAACATTTCAGGTACTTTGAGTTTTACTAAGCAGTACTTGCATATTGACCTAGCAGCAAAGCAAGGTAGTTTAGATTTTAACAAACATTTTATAGCACCTATTCCTTATGAGTCACTATCAGCGATAGTTGATTTATCTATTGCTGATACTGGTTGGCAAATGAAGGTTAATGATATTGCGCTAAGCTCTGATGAATTGAAATTAAATGCTGACTTAGCAATAGACTCGCCAGAAAATGCCCAAATGTCGATGTCGTTATTAGCTAGCGTTATTGATGGTGATGCAGGTATAGCTGGGCACTACTACCCTCTTACCACCATGAGTGATGATTTGGTCAACTATTTAAATGAGTCCTTAATTGATGGAAATATAAAGCAGGCACAAGTTTTGATTAATGGCCCCATGGCTAATTTTCCTTTTGCTGATAATTCGGGCACATTCGTTGTTGATGCAGAATTAGAGGATGCAATATTCAAATTTAGTCAAGACTGGCCAGCAATTAAAGATTTCTATGCAAATTTAAATTTCACGAATAACAGTATGTTAATTACTGGCCGTTCTGGAAACTTAACGGGGCTTGATGTGAGTGGAGTACAAGCGGCAATAGACGATTTTAATGAACAAATATTAACAGTAGATACTTTCATTGAACCGGTTCCAGCAGCCAATGTTGCAGATTTGATGGCTAATAGCCCGCTTAGAGATAGTGTCGGTAGTGTTCTGCAGCAGTTAATTGTACATGGAGATATTAAGGGTGAATTTCATTTGAATTTACCATTAATTACTACTGAAAATGTACTGGCTAGTGGCTTAATTAACTTTTCTGACAATAATGTGTCGTTGCAAACGCCACAGATGGAATTTGAACAAGTAAACGGACAATTAAGTTTTGAAAATTCTCAAATTTCAACAAAGAATTTTTCATTAAATTGGCGAGGCTTGCCATTAAAATTAGACGTTAATGGTAAGGATAAGGTTGACTATTATGATACGAGTATTGCGCTTAAAGCTGATTGGAAAAACGATCTTTGGTTGCAACATGTATCTCCAAATTTAACAAAATATTTTGATGGTCAATTGCAACTTCAAGGTGATTTATCTTTGTATCAGCATCATGGCGGCGGTTTTTCTTATCAATTTAATGTTGATTCAAATCTTGAGCCATTACAAGTTAACCTTCCAGAGCCATACCATAAATTAGCACAATCAAAAAAACCTTTGAAGGTTGAAGTGAATGGTCAATTAGAGCAGTCGACTTTTAACGCCACTTATGGAGATCAGCTAAGTTTTTTTGGTGTGTTAGATCATGATACTAGCCACTTTTCTAGAGCTCATATTGTACTTGGCAATGAGAAAATGCTCTTACCAATGGATGGTTTACATATTACGACTAACCTTGCACAGGCAGATGCTAGCGTATGGCAGCCGTTAATTTCCGATATTATTAATACAGCTTCACACGTTAGAAGTACTGCTCAATATGCTGAAGGCTCTCAGTATTCTATAGACGAGCTAGAGGATTCATCAGCTTTGTTTTCTAACCCTGAGCGTATTCGAGGAAATATAGGTAAATTAGATTTGTTAGGACAAAGCTTACATAACGTTTCTTTTAATTTCTTAGATAAAACAAATTGGTGGCTATTACAACTCAATGCCAAAGAAACGCGTAGTCAGATTAAGTTCTACCCTGATTGGATAGAGCAAGGTATCGATATTAATGCGGATTTTATTCATATAATAAACCCGCCTAAAGTTGTCTCAAATAAAGAAGAAGCTGAACAAAATCGAAAAGATAATGAGGTTATCGCTTCTGAGTTAACTGATGATAATGTTTTTTCCGATATTCCAAAGATGAAGTTTTACTGTGAACGTTGTCAAATTGATAATGTAAACCTTGGAAAAGTTAGTTTTTCTTTAGCTCGTACAGATGAAAATATTATTAAAATAGAAAATTTTAAAGCTAAACGTGAGCAGGCTGAATTTAATTTATCGGGAGAGTGGCAAAAATTAGGAGCAACATCGACAACCTCTATTAACGGATCATTATCATTAAAAAATATTGAATATGAATTAGAGCAGTTGGGTTACGGTTCAATTATTCGTGACAGCGGTGGCAAACTTGATTTTAATTTAAACTGGCAAGGTGGCCCTCATGATTTTGGCTTTAGTCACTTAAATGGTGAACTTAATGCAAACGTAGATGATGGTTATTTAGCTGAAGTTAGTGATAAAGCGCGTATTTTTTCAGTGTTAAGTTTGCAGTCTATTGTTAGAAAACTAACGTTAGACTTTCGAGATATTTTCAGCGATGGTATGTTTTATAAGGATATCAAGGGTGATTATCATATAAAGGAAGGTGTTTTATATACAGATAATACGCGTATGAATGGATCTGCAGGTAACTTATATATTAATGGCAATACTAGTTTTGTAAGTAACTCTATTGACTATCAAATGTCTTATAAGCCTAATTTAACTTCGAGTTTGCCGGTACTTGCTTGGATTGCGACCTTAAACCCCGTGGTATTTTTAGCCGGCGTGGCAATAGATCAAGTCATAACTTCGCAAGTGGTATCTGAATTTAATTTTGAATTAACGGGTAGTGTTAGTGATCCAATCTTTAAAGAGGTGAACCGTAAAAATCGTGATGTTAGTGTCGGTCGGTCAAAGCCGCCTGAATTTGTTGATAGTAGTGATAAGACAAAATTATTACAGCAAGACAATACGAATAAAAAATCTTTTAAAGAATTTAAATCACCTAGTTTAATTGAATTTGAACAAGACCCATTTCAAGAAGATAAACTGTTAGAAGATTTAAATGATGATTAAACTCAGTGCAATTCAACTCAATTCCAAAGCGAATGTCGAGAACAATTTACGTGTTATTGAACAGCAACTTGAAAAATTAACTCAAGCTCCCGCTAGTAATCGAGATATCAATAGATCTCTCGATGTTAATAGGAACAGTGTTGAACATATTGTTGTTTTGCCTGAGTGTTGTTTGTTTTTTGGTGCTAATGATAAAGCGCAGTTGTCGCTTGCAGCGCAATCACATGCTAACAATTGCCTGCAAATGGCGTTAAGCACTTTAGCCCAGCAATTTAACGTTACTTTAATTGGTGGCACTATTCCAATACTAACAGGTGATGAGAATAAGTTTACTAATAGTAGCTGCGCTTTTAATTCAAGTGGAAAGCTAGTAGGTCGATATGACAAAATACATTTATTTGATGTAAACATTGAAGATAAAGAAAAAAGCTACTGTGAATCACGTTTTACCCAAGCAGGTGAAAACCTTTGTCTTGTAAAAACATCCTATGCGAGCACTCCATCAATAAATATAGGTTTAACTGTGTGTTTTGATGTACGCTTTCCTATGTTATATCAAAAGTTGACAGCACTGGGCGCAGATATTATCACAGTACCAAGTGCCTTCACCCGTGTTACCGGTAAAGCTCATTGGCAAACATTATTACAAGCAAGAGCGATAGAGAATCAAGTTTATATCATTGCCGCAGGGCAGGAAGGTGTACACGAAAATGGCCGAGAAACTTGGGGGCATTCAATGATTATTAGTCCTTGGGGTGAAGTTCTAACCTGTCTTGAACAAGGCGAAGGGATTATTAGCAGTGATTTTATCCCACAAGAAATTAAACGAATACGAACAAGTATGCCGTTAATGCATACCGATAAAAATTAATGCAAAGTAATATTAGGTTGAGTCATAAATGAATAATGTTGAACAAGTCTTATTAGCCGATAGCCAAATTGATGATGCTATTTTATCTAAAACATTAAATAGTATTATGGGACGTCAAGTTGATTTTTCTGATTTATATTTTCAGTCGAGCCAACATGAGTCGTGGATGCTTGAAGATGGCATAGTCAAAGAAGGCTCATATAATATTGAGCGTGGTGTTGGTGTCCGTGCTATTTCAGGTGAAAAAACGGGTTTTGCTTATTCTGATGATATTTCACCGTTAGCGTTGCAACAGGCGGCAGATGCAGCAAAAGGCATAGCTGATGCGGGCCAAGGTGGTCAGGTTCAAGCATTTAAACGCCAATCACCCATTAAGATATATCAGTCGGTTGAGCCACTTGGTAGCTTAACTCAAGAACAAAAAATTAAGTTGTTACATGACGTTGAAGCTCATGCCAGACAAGTAGATAACCGAGTAAGCCAAGTAATTGTAAGCTTGTCAGGTGTTTATGAAAAAGTGTTAGTGGCAGCGAGTGATGGCACTTATGGTACTGATATTCGTCCTTTGGTACGTCTAAATTGTTCTGTTTTGGTTGAAGAAAATGGCAAACGTGAACGAGCCAGCTCGGGTGGTGGTGCACGAACTGATTATAGTTATTTTTTTGAACTAGATTCTCATAGTGATGATCAGGGTAAACCGCGTTATTTAATTTATGCAGAAGAAGCTGTGCGTTTAGCATTAGTTAATTTAGTTGCTGTTGATGCACCCGCTGGAGCTTTTCCTGTTGTATTAGGGGCCGGTTGGCCTGGAGTATTACTACATGAAGCTGTAGGTCATGGTTTAGAAGGTGACTTTAACCGTAAAGGTTCTTCAACCTTTTCAGGTAAAGTTGGCCAGAAAGTTTGTTCTGAGCTTTGTACTATAGTTGATGACGGTACTATGGCAAATCGCCGCGGTTCAATAAGCATCGATGATGAAGGTACACCTGGACAATATAATGTTTTGATTGAAAAGGGTATTTTAAAGGGATACATGCAAGATAAGCATAATGCTTCATTAATGGGGGTAAAACCTACAGGTAATGGCAGACGTGAGTCTTATGCACATTTACCTATGCCGCGTATGACTAATACCTATATGTTGGCAGGTGAGTCTACACGTGGAGATATTATTAAGTCAGTGAAAAAAGGCATCTATGCGCCTAATTTCGCTGGTGGGCAAGTTGATATTACCTCAGGCAAGTTTGTGTTCACTAGCTCTGAGGCTTATTTAATTGAAAATGGTGAAATTACTACACCAATTAAAGGTGCAACCTTAATAGGTAGTGGCCCTGAGGCAATGAAGAGTGTTTCTATGGTGGGTAATGATCTTAAACTAGATGCCGGTGTTGGTGTGTGCGGAAAAGATGGTCAAAGTATCCCTGTTGGTGTGGGACAACCGACGTTAAAAGTTGATGAAATGACTATTGGTGGAACGCAATAGAAAACTTGCGAATAACGAGTTTATAGTTGCGAAGGCACATTTGGTTAATGTTTCTCTTCGCAACCTATCTTTAACTATTCTCTTTTAGGTAAGTAAATAAATTTCTATAATGCTTACCTAGTTTTTCAGCTTTCTTCTCTTTTGCTGCGTGGCGAACCAGCTGCTTTAATTTTTGACGCTCCATATGCTCAAACTCTAGCAATAAAGCTTCAACTGCTTCGTTACCTTGTTCGATTAACTCATCTCTTAAACTCTCTAAACGGACAAATTTAGCTGTGGATTGCTGGTGTTTATTTGCCATTACATCAATGGCTTGATGAATAGGGGCAAGATCAGTTTCTAGTAATATTTTAGCTATATGTCGAATATGGCGACGTAGAGCTTCATGTTTGTTTCTAATTTTATCGGCAACGACCATGGCATATTTTAATTCATCACTTAGCGGAATGAGGCTTCGCTGATGCTTCGACATTTCCACTAAAGACTGTGCGAAATCTTGCAATCTATGCATTTCTTTCTTTATTTCTGTTTTACTTTTTAATTCTTCGTCCATTTCTGGTGTTAAGTCGTCGATATCGTTGGCTGACTGGGGCATAATGGTTGCTAATGTAAATTATATAAATATTACCTTCATTATACGCAAAAGTTAGTAAAGTTAATATTTTAAATCTAAATTTAAAATTAAAGTAAAATATAAGTAGATAAAAAAACTATGACCGATGCGAACCAGCCTATTGATCCTTTAATCGGGCAACTTGAACAAGTAAAAAATCGAGTTGCTAAAGTACTTGAATTAGCCAAATCTCTTGGTGCGGACGGTGCGGAAGTAGCGATGAGCCGTCAACAAGGGTTAAGTGTTGGCACTCGCCTTGGTGAAGTTGAAAATGTTGAGTTTACTAACGATGGAGCTTTGGGAATAACGGTTTATCAGCAAGGCAGAAAGGGCAGTGCATCAACAGCTGATTTATCTGAAAAAGCGCTCACACAAGCCGTTGAAGCCGCGGTTAATATTGCAAAATATACCTCTGTTGACGATTGCTCTGGTTTAGCCGATAAACAATTGCTAGCCATGCAAGGACAAGATTTAGACTTGTATCACCCAAAGACGCTAAGCACAGAACAGGCGATAGAAATAGCTAAGGAATGTGAGAATAGTGCTTTAAATAGTGACAAACGTATAACAAATTCAGATGGCGCAAGTTTAGATTGTTTTTCTGGCTTTAAAGTTTATGGTAATAGTCATGGTCAGTTGGTTGGTTACCCTAGCTCTCGACATAGTTTAAGTTGTGTCGTTATAGCCGGTAGTGATGACGAAATGCAGCGAGATTATGCCTACGATGTAAACCGAGATTTTTCATTATTAGATAGTGGCGTTAGTATAGGCAAAAAAGCAGCGAGCGAAGTAATATCGCGTTTAAATCCACAAAAGTTATCTACGATGAAGGTGCCTGTACTTTTTCGTTCTGATATTGCTAATACAATTTGGGGTCATTTCATTGCCGCTATTAGTGGTGGAAATTTATACCGTAAGTCATCATTTTTACTTGATGCCTTAGGAAAAGATGTTTTTCCTGATTTTGTTTCTATTCAAGAACGTCCACATATTCTAAAAGCATTGGCCAGTAGTGCTTTTGACAGCGAAGGTGTGGCAACGAAAGATAGAGATATTATCACTGCGGGCGCTTTGCAAACCTATCTATTAACGAGTTATTCTGCTCGTAAGTTAGGCCATACTACTACAGGGCATGCAGGTGGCATTCATAATTGGTTGGTTAAAGATAAAAATATTGCAAGCAAGGGAAGTAAAGAAGCTGATTTTGATACTATGCTAAAAACGTTAGGCACAGGCTTGTTGGTTACAGAGCTAATGGGACAAGGTGTTAATATTGTTAATGGCGATTACTCTCGCGGAGCAGCAGGTTTCTGGGTAGAAAATGGTGAACTTTCCTATCCAGTAAGTGAAATTACCATTGCGGGTAATTTAGATAAAATGTTTAAAGGTATCGTTGCTGTTGGCTCCGATGTTGATAAACACGGCAGTATAATGACGGGTTCAATATTGATTGATGAAATGCAGGTGGCAGGACAATAGAACAACAGTTTCTAGCTGCTAGTTACGAGTGGCGAAAAGAGTCGCTGCCGTTCTGAGTGATTAGTGACGGACAGCATAGGCAAACTTTGGTCTACTCGAAACTCGCTACTCATAACTCGTTGCTTTGTTACGTTAAAAACAGCGTTGCAGTACCTAAAAAGGCAAAGATTCCCACTACATCAGTTACGGTGGTGATAATGACACTGCCAGCAAGTGCAGGATCAATTTCAAGGCGTTTTAATAATAGTGGAATGGAAACGCCTGCTAGACCTGCAGCGGTCATGTTCATCAACATGGCGAAGGCTATTACTGCCCCTAACATTAAGTCTTGCTTCCAAAAAGCAACAACTGAGGCAATTAATAGCGCCCAAATAATGCCATTTAGGAAACCTATCGCGACTTCTTTATTTAATAGTGCTCGAGCATTACTGTTTCCGACATGACCCAATGCCATACCACGAATAACTAAGGTTAAGGTTTGATTACCTGCAACTCCCCCCATACTCGGTACTAAAGAATTAAGTACGGCTAAAATAGCTAATTGTTGGAAAAGCCCTTCAAACATGCTGGTAACAGCAACCGCTAATAAAGCGGTAATTAAGTTAACTCCTAGCCATAAAGAACGCTGCTTGGTACTTTTTATCACAGGAGCAAATGTATCTGCCTCATCATCTAAACCTGCCATACTCATCATTGTGTGTTCGGCATCTTCACGAATCACGTCAATGACATCATCGATGGTAATACGACCAAGTAGGTGACCATTTTGATCTACTACTGGGGCTGAAAACCAATCATGCTTTTCAAATAATTGAGCAACTTCTTGCTCGTCCATATTGGCTTGAACAGCTTCGATTTCAGCATCAATTAAGTTTGAAATAATGACTTGAGGATTTGCAGTAACAATAGCGGCTAACGATACAGCACCAATAAAGCGGTTATTTCTATCAACCACATAAAAAGAATCTGTCGCTTCAGGAAGTTGTCCTTTTAGTCGTAAGTAACGCAATACCACATCAACACTCACTTCAGGACGTAAAGTGATGGTATCGGTGTTCATGATGCCGCCAGCAGTATCTTCATCATAGGACAATGCAGTTTCTACTCGACTCCTATCCTGTGAGTCCATAGAGTTAAGTACTTCTCTAAAAACACTATTGGGCAAGGTTCGAAATACTTCGGCTAAATCATCGACATCCATACCTTCGGCAACAGCAGCCAATTTTTCAGGCCGCATGCTTTGTAAAATACCTTTACGTACTTCTTCGTTTAATTCTTCAAGCACTTCACCATGGTGTTCAACGTCGATAAGTTGCCATAATACCGGGCGATTTTTGGAAGGGGAAGACTCAAGAAAGAGTGCTAAATCATAGGCAGGCATATCTTGCAACAACTTACGCACATAGACAAACATACCACTATCAAGCGCTTCATTAACTTGGTGTAGTCTTTGATGAATATTTTCTTGTTCTATTATTTCAGGCATAGAGAAATTACTTGAAAGTTGGTGTGACGACATATACCAACTCTATTAAACACTAACTGAGAGGGAATTTAATAGACTTAATATTTTATTTATCACTGTTAAGTTTATCGTAACTTTGTGTTTTTTTCAGTTTTTTTACTTATTATAGCCAAGCTACCCCAATATACGGGCTCGCATATTGAAGTGGGTTGGGTATTCATTACTCTTTCTCGTCGAACTTGTCACTGATTAGTTGGCTGATGGCTTGTAATGCATCGGTTGCGTCAGCTCCTTGAGCAGTTACCCTCACTATTTTTCCTTGCGCTCCTGCAAGTAGCATGATGGCCATTATACTGCTTGCATCGGCCTCTTTTTTTTCTAGAGATAAAGTGATCTTTGCTGAAAATTGTTGGCAAAGTTGTGCTAGTTTACTCGCTGCTCGAGCATGTAAGCCCAGTTTGTTAACAATGGTTAACTCTTTGCTGATGGTATTTGAGTCGGCACTCTTAGCACAAGTCATAGTCAAATCTACTCTTTAATTTTTTCCAGATCTCTGTGATGGGTTTGTACATCTTTTTGTTCTTTGCGAAAGTTATTTGCTAATAATTCAGCAATATATACTGAGCGATGTTTACCTCCAGTACAACCAATAGCAATCGTAACGTAACTGCGGTTGTTACGTTCTAAATGTGGCAACCAAGTCATCATAAAGCTATTAATCTGCCAGACAAATTTTGTCACTATAGGTTGGCTAGCAAGAAAATCTTTTACTGGTTGTTCTAAACCATTGTAAGGTTTTAATTCTTCTTCCCAATGGGGATTTGGTAGAAATCGAGCATCGAATACATAGTCAGCATCGGCAGGAATGCCGTGTTTGAAACCGAAAGATTCAAAGACTAACACCATGTTACCTGTTTTCTTTCCAAGGATCCGCTCTCGTACTAAATCAGCCAATTGGTGTGGACTTAATTGACTCGTATTAATATATAAGTCGGCATTGGTAGAAATAGGTGTTAACAGTTTTTTCTCTAAGGAAATGGCCTGATCTAATGCAATATTTTCTTTAATTAGAGGGTGTAATCGCCTTGTTTCACTAAAGCGGCGGATCAGCTCCTTCTCGTCAGCATCTAAAAATAATGTTGTCACTTCAACGGCGTTGGGTAAATATTCAATGATTTCTACAATATCTTTAGGATCTTTTGGTAGATTACGAACATCTAAGCTAACGGCTACATTTTCATAATCATTTATAACGGTATGTGTTAATGCAGGTAGCAAGTTAACAGGGATATTATCTACGCAATAATAGCCTAAATCTTCCAAAACTCTTAAAGCAACTGATTTACCTGAACCAGAACGCCCACTAACAATAATAAGTTTCATACTTTAAGTTCCGAGTTTGGTAGTTATGAGTAAAAAATTTTGAGAAATGATAGCTTCACAACTTGTCACTTCATTCACTCGCAACTTAAGTTGCCTGTTGAATAAGGTTAAACATTTCTTTTTGGCTTGTACATTTGCGTACTTGCTTGGCTGTTTTTCGGTCGCTGAAGAGTTTTGCAATGCTTTGTAAAGTGTCTAAATGTTCTTGTGTACTATTGTTTGGTACGAATAAACAGATGAATATATCTACAGGTTTATTATCAATGGCATCAAAATCAATAGCTTGTTTGGTTGTTAAAAATACAGCAATGGCTTTATCTGTATTATTTAATCTACCATGAGGAATCGCAATACCATTACCAATACCAGTGCTGCCCATTTTTTCTCGGTTAAGCAAACTGTCCAGCAAGTCGGTTGGATTAGAGTCACCAGATCCATTAGCGCTAAGTTCATTGGCGGCAAGTTGGCAAATTTGTTCAAGCAGGCGTTTTTTGCTGTGTACTGGAACTGCACATTGTGTGCAGTCCAGCGTTAAGATGTCTTGTAGTGTCATAATTATAAGCAATAAGAAGGTGAAACTAATGTTGTGTTATTTTGCCTTTGTACTTGAGTACTTGGCGATCTAATTTATCAACCAAAGTATCTATCGAATTATACATATCAGCATTGACTGCTGAGGCATGAATTTCGCTGCCTTTTAAGTGTATTGTTGCTTCGGCTTTTTGATCTAATTTTTCAACTGTCAGTACAACATGCACATTATTGATGTGATCAAAATGTCGTTCTAATTTGGCAAACTTTGTATCAATGTAATCGCGTAATGATGAAGTTACTTCTACATGGTGGCCGGTAAGATTAATTTGCATAAGCATGATCCTTATTTAACTAAATTATAGATAATGAAACAGTTTGTTATAATAAACTTTTGCGTTGATTCGACGGTGGAATAGACAAAGATTCACGATATTTGGCTATGGTACGTCTGGCAACGTTAATTCCCTGCTCGGCCAATATATCGGCCATTTTGCTATCACTTAGCGGTTTAGCAGGTGTTTCCGCTAAAATGAGTTTTTTAATTAATGAGCGTATGGCAGTTGATGAACATTCACCACCATTTTCAGTACTAACATGGCTTGAAAAAAAGTATTTTAATTCAAAAATACCCCTTGGCGTATGCATGTATTTTTGTGTCGTTACTCGAGAAATAGTGGACTCGTGCATGTCTACGGCTTCGGCTATATCATTTAAAACCATAGGGCGCATAGCTTCTGCACCGTGCTCTAAAAAGCCTTGTTGGCGTTGAACAATACAATTCGAAACTTTTAATAAGGTATCGTTTCGAGACTCTAAACTTTTAATAAACCACTTGGCTTCTTGTAAATTGGCACGAATAAACTGGCCATCGTTACTTGACGATTTTGTGGTTTTAGTCATGGCGGCATACTGTTGATTTACTGATAACTTAGGTGCAGTATCAGGGTTTAATTCTACAACCCAGCGGCCATTTTTTTTCTCTACAGAAACATCAGGAATAACATATTGGTCATCGCTTTTTACAACTGCATCACCAGGGCGAGGGTTTAAGCTTTGAATTAAACGCATCACTTCGCGTAACTGATCTTCTTTGAGTCGTGTTTTACGCATTAACTGACGATAATCACGATTGCCCAGTAAATCGATATGCTCGCTAATGATTAATTTACTTTCTTTTAAATAGGGTGTGTCAGATTCAAACTGATTTAATTGAATAATTAAGCAGTCGGCAATGGACTGAGCTGCAACGCCAATTGGGTCAAAGACATTGATGCGTTTTAAAACAGCTTCAACTTCATCAAGTTCAAGCCCTTCTATACCGACACTTTCTAAAATATCTTCACTTGAAACAGTGAGGTAGCCTGCTTCATCAACTGCTTCAATAATAGCAATAGCAATGGTTCTATCTGTTTCAGAAAAAGGAGTTAATTCCATTTGCCATAGTAGGTGATCTTGTATTGAATCTGTAGTTTCGCCTTGATAAGTGAAATCTTCACTGGGGCTACTTATCGCACCAGTATTTGAAGTACCAGCACTGTAACTTTCTTCCCATGTTGTGTCGATATTTAGCTCTTCTGGAATATCATTTTTCTCCATGACTTCTGTCGTGCTAATTTCATCAATACTTGCTGTTGCATCTTCACTGCCATCAATTGTACTTTGTTCAGTACTTTGCTCAGTACTTGTAGCAGAATAGGCTTCTTCAAGTTTGTCTGAATTATTATCTGAATTACTATCAGAGGCTTGCTGTTCATCTACTTCAAGCAAAGGGTTACTTTCAAGTACTTCTTGAATTTCTTGTTGAAGTTCTAACGTTGACAACTGCAAAAGCTTTATCGCTTGTTGCAGTTGTGGCGTCATGGTTAGTTGTTGTCCTATCCGGAGTTGCAGGGTTGGGCGCATCTACGTTTTCTTAATTCCTATTAGTATTTTTTGCTTGCTTATGTCTTGTATACAGTAAAGCATAGCTTAAGTTTTTAATGTCTGTGTTAACTATAGTAACTATAGCGTGAATTGCTCACCTAGGTATACATCTCTTACCTTTTGATTAGCAAGAATTTGATCCGCATCACCTTCGGCTATAATTTCACCATGGCTAACAATGTAAGCATGTTCACATACATCAAGTGTTTCTCGAACATTATGATCGGTAATGAGTATACCAATACCGCGATTTTTAAGATGAATAATGATTTTTTTAATATCACCAACTGATATTGGATCAACACCAGCAAAAGGTTCGTCAAGCAGTATAAATTTTGGCTCAGCGGCTAAAGCTCGAGCAATCTCTACTCGTCTTCTTTCGCCACCTGACAAACTCATTCCCAAGTTGTCTTTAATATGGCTAATATTAAATTCTTCTAATAGATGTTCTAGCTTCCCTTGTCTATCGTTCTCGCTAAGGTTTTTTCTTGTTTGTAAGATAGCCATAATATTTTCAGTAACGGTCAGTTTTCTAAAAATTGAAGCTTCTTGCGGCAAATATCCTATGCCACGTCGTGCGCGTTCATGCATAGGAGCAAGAGTTACATCTTCATTGTTGAGAATAATCTGACCATCATCATTGGGGACTAAACCGACTATCATATAAAAAGAGGTGGTTTTTCCTGCGCCATTAGGCCCTAATAAGCCTACAATTTGGCCTGCACTTACTTCTAAACTGACGTTTTTGACAACCTTGTTGGTTTTATAAGACTTTGATAAACCTTGGGCTATCAAGGTTGATTTTCTTAAAGTATTGTCAGTATTATTGGTTGTTACTGTCATTGCTTTTCTTATCTTGTTGAGCTTTGATTTGAGCCGGTTGCAAAATCGTAGTTACAGATTCGTTTTCACTACTTTGGGCTTCTAATTTTTCATTTAAGGTATTGTAGGTAATTGTTTCACCGGTAACTTTACTACCCGCTTGTTTTACCTGCGCATTGCCTGAAACAGTGATGATGTGTAAGTCTGGCTGATATTTTATTTCATTAGCTTGTAAGCTAATTAAGCTGCCATCTTCTAATTTCTGTTTGAAAATTGCGGGTTTCCCCTTAGCAAGATAAGTGTCAGACTTTTCTTTAGTTATATCATCAAGCGTACTATAAACCTGCACAATGTCAGCAATGATAGAAATAGAGCCTTGGGTTATGCTTACCTCATCTAAATAGCTTGCTATTTTATTTTTTAAATCTGCCGATTGGCGTTTAGATTTTATGGTTATTTCTTGAGTGAGATCTTTCTTTGCTGCGCTTACCGGCACAGATAAAGCGAGCAGTAGCGAGCTTAGTAATAAACCTTTGCTAAGTTTTTTAATTGTCATCAAGGGATTAACTATTATTTTTTTTGTAAATGGTACGTACATGTTCAGTTAATGTCATCTGTTTGGTGTTTAAGTCAATTATCAAGCCAGAGCCATACATAGTGAAGTCCTTCCCTTGTACCATCACTGTTTGGTCTGAACTGATAATATTAGTATTTAAATCGAGTTCTAAATATTTGCAATGTATCTCTTGTATCAAACTATTTTCATCTGTTGCGCTTAAGTGTACGCGATGATTTAAAATAACCCTATTATTTTTATAAAGTGTTGCTTCTTTTGCACTAAGTTTCCATGGGAAGGCACTTTCCTTAGATAAAAAATTAGGCGAATTTTCACCTGTTAAACTATAACTAAACTCGGTATTCTTGTTTGAGTGACTCTTGGGATATAAAGTGTAATTGGGTAATTCAAAGTGGGTAACTTCAAGTTTCGCATAATGCTCCATACGATCAGCAATGATTACATGAGAAAGTTGCCCAGATTCTGTGTAAATATCACTTTTAAGTGCTTCTGCGATAAAGTCAGGAGTGAGCTCACTTTCAACACTTTCACCCGGTATTATTTGTGACTGTCGCCATTCTAGAATACCGTATGCCATAGCGCCTAATAGCAAGACTAAAAATGCTAAAAAGTTTGTTCGTGTCATACACTCGAGCCTGTTGCGTTATCAAGGGTGCCTTGACATTGCATAATCAAATCGCACACTTCTCTAACTGCCCCAAATCCACCACGGATAAAAGTTGAATAGTTTGAATTTGCTGATACAGAGGGATGGGCATCTGATACTGAAATGCCCAAGCCAACGTGTAAAATACAAGCTAAGTCAGGAATATCGTCACCAATATAGGCTATTTCATCGGGCGTTAAGTTGAGTTGCTTAGTAAGATGAATAAGTGCAGGCAATTTATCTTCTTGCCCTTGCACTATATGTTTAACATTCAGCGCAGACATTCGGTTGGCTACAATAACTGAGCGTCTGCCGGTTATTATGGCAACATCTACACCACTGCTGCCAAGTGCTTTTATACCAAAACCATCTTTGGTATGGAATGCTTTTAGCTCTTCTCCATCGTTACCTAAATAAATTCGGCCATCGGAGAAAACGCCATCAACGTCACAGACCAATAATTTTATTTTTTTTGCTCTTTGTAATACTTCTAAGCTGACTTCACCATAAAGCGTATTAGGGCTATTATTAAAATTTACGGTAGACCCTTCGATCATTTATAGCACTCCAGAACTAAGTAAATCATGCATATTCATTGCACCTATAGGTGTTAGCTTATCATCTACAATAATTAAGCCGTTAATTTTTTTGTCTTCCATAATATTAAGCGCTTGTGCTGCTAGCATATCTGCTTGTGCCACCGTAGGAGACTTGGTCATAACAGTTGTTATTCTGTCTTGATGAATATCAATTTGAAGATCTAGAATTCTGCGTAAATCACCATCAGTAAATAGACCAACAAGTTGGTTATTAATGTTAACAATTGCTGTCATGCCTAAACCTTTAAGAGACATTTCAACTAAGGCATCTTTTATAAGCGCATTTTCTGAGATAACGGGCAAACGATCACCTTGATGCATTATATCACTTAAGCGTAATAATAAGCGTTTCCCTAGACTACCGCCAGGATGTGATAAAGCAAAGTCATCGGCGGTAAAGCCGCGAGCATTAAGTAAAGCAACAGCAATGGCATCACCCATAACTAATGTTGCGGTAGTACTTGAGGTTGGTGCTAATCCTAACGGGCATGCTTCAGTTGTTACTTTTATGCAAATATGAGTGTCAGCTAACTTTGCTAAAGTAGATGAAGTATTTCCTGTCATGGAAATGAGTTTAGCACCAATGCGTTTTATTACTGGAATTATGGCTAAAACTTCACCTGTTTCACCTGAATTTGAAATGGTCAGGACTACATCATCTTTTGTGATCATGCCTAAATCACCATGACTTGCTTCACCGGGGTGAACAAAAAAGGCAGGCGTTCCTGTGCTGGCTAATGTTGCTGCAATTTTACCACCAATATGACCTGATTTTCCCATACCAATAACGATAACGCGTCCTTGGCAGTTAAACATTAATTGACAGGCGTATTCAAACCTATCGTCAATATATTGCAATAATTCTGTTATCGCTTGTTGTTCGATATTTATAACGTTTTTGGCAAGTTCTTTAAAGTTTTTCATGGCGCTCAGACGTCCTGAAACAGATTTTTTGAAATATCATGAATATAGCCTCTAGTTAATCGTTGTTTGGCTGAAAAGTAATATTTGATAAGCAAAAAAGCACAGTAGTAATAATGCACCTTTTGCGCGGGTAAGTCTAAAGTAACCAGATTTCCGACTAAAACATAAAATAAACAGTAAACCGGTAATAGCTAGCATTACAGGAGCATCTCGAAATGATGCCTCTGGATTGATTGCTCCCGGTGCTATTATGCCAGCAAAAGGAAGTACAGCTAATATATTAAATATGTTCGAGCCAACAATATTACCCATGGCTAAGTCGTCTTCTTTTTTCAATATGCTGGCAATACTGGCAGCTAACTCGGGTAAACTTGTGCCTATAGCAATAATGGTTAAACCAATGACAAGATCGCTAATACCGTAGGCTTTGGCAATAAATATAGCTGAATCAACAAGAAAATGAGCACTTAACACCAATGAAATTATTCCCGCGAGTAGCCAAAAAATAGACTTCCCTGTGCTAGTAGCCTCTGGCAACTCTTGTGCTGCTTCAATAATCATAGGATCGTCAATGCCATTGTCTTTCCGTTGCTTTATTGCCTTGATCAATAGAATAGAAATAAAGCCGAAAAAACTTATCATTAATGCGATACCTTCAGGAAAGCTAAAAAAGTTATCAGAAAGTATCCAATAAGCCAAAAGGGTCAATATGAGTAAAAGCGGCAATTCTTGTTTAATGGTTGAAGATGAAATAATCAATGGTTTTACTAGTACTGTAATACCTAAGACTAAAGCTATATTGGTAATGTTGGATCCTATAGCATTACCAATAGCGGTGTCAGGGTTACCCTGAAGTGAGGCCGCAGCGGCTACCATCATCTCAGGGGCTGAAGAGCCCATAGCGACAATAGTTAAACCAATAATCATTGGTGACACGCCTAAGTTTCTTGCTAATGATGATGCGCCAAAAACAAATTTATCTGCACTCCATACGAGTGTAATAAAGGCAACTAATAAAATTCCAACGTGTTCTAACATTTTTCACTCCAATTATAATACCAAGTAGACAATAAACTAGCCCAATTGGTATCGGGAGCAAATTGTCGCTGTTTGTAGAAGAAAAAAAAAGGAATTAATGCGTTCAAAGAGAAATAATTGCAATAAACACTTAAAATTAGCATCTTTTACATTTGCTGACATTTTTTATTGGCCAATTTGTTAATTTTTAGTGAACAATTTTAGGTGCTCAGGTAAAATTACGGTCAATCAATCGCGTATAATTAAAATAATGACAGAAACCGAAAACCATACAAATCTAGTTGAGATAAATAACCTTACCTTCAAACGGGGTGAGCGAGTTATTTATAATGATATTAGTTTGTTTATCCCTCAAGGAAAAATTACCGCCATTATGGGACCAAGTGGAATTGGAAAAACCACTTTGTTGCGTTTGATTGGGGGGCAAATTCGTCCAGAATCGGGACAAATATTATTCGCAGGTAAGGATATTCCGCAACTTTCCCGAAAGAATTTATATGAAACTCGTAAACGTATGAGCATGTTATTTCAAAGTGGTGCGCTTTTTACTGATATGAATGTTTATGACAATATCGCTTTTCCTATCCGTGAGCATAGCCAATTACCTGAAGCTATTATTGAAAAAATAGTGTTAATGAAACTCGAAGCCGTGGGATTGCGTGGCGCACGTAACTTACAACCTAATGAACTTTCTGGTGGCATGGCTCGTCGTGTAGCTTTGGCCAGAGCTATCGCTCTTGATCCGGAATTAATTCTTTATGATGAACCTTTTGCGGGGCAAGACCCAATTTCAATGGGGGTAATTGTTCGCTTAATACGTTCCTTAAATGATGCTTTAGATTTAACTTCAGTTGTTGTTTCTCATGATGTGCCAGAAGTTATGAGTATTGCTGATTACATTTATATTATTGCAGAGCAAAAAATTATTGGTCAAGGTACGCCAGATCAAATAAGACAGGATAAATCTCTTTTAGTAAAACAGTTTGTGCAAGGTGAGGCTGATGGCCCAGTACCATTTCATTTTGATGCTCCAAATTATCGAGATGAATTGATCAATGGCTCATCCGCTTTAAAAAGCCGAGGAAAAATTTAATGCAGCAAGTGCAGCTATTAGGTAGGAACACTTTAGCTTTCATTAGCGGCTTAGGGCGAGCAGTAATTGTATTATTGTCAGCCTTATTACATGTTCCTAACTTTCGTAAAGGTACGCCGTTATTATTGCAGCAACTTTATAGTATTGGTGTGATGTCATTGATTATTATTGTTGTTTCTGGTGGTTTTATTGGCATGGTGCTAGCACTGCAAGGCTATACCATTCTAGTGGGGTATGGTGCTGAAGCAAGCCTTGGTCCTATGGTTGCTTTATCCTTATTGCGTGAATTAGGGCCTGTAGTTTCTGCGCTATTATTTGCAGGTAGAGCAGGCTCTGCACTAACTGCCGAAATTGGCTTAATGAAAGCAACGGAACAATTATCAAGTTTGGAAATGATGGCGATTGATCCCTTGCGACGCGTGATTGCGCCACGTTTTTGGGCCGGTTTTATTAGTTTGCCTTTATTAGCAGCTATATTTTCTATGGTTGGTATATTGGGAGCGCATATAGTTGGGGTTGACTGGCTTGGTGTTGATGGCGGTACTTTTTGGTCAGTTATGCAAGACCAAGTGGATTTTAATAAAGATATTTTAAATGGTATTATCAAAAGTGTTGTTTTTGCTTTTGTTGTTACTTGGGTTGCTGTTTATAAAGGTTATGATTGTGAACCTACCTCTGAAGGCATTTCACGGGCGACTACCTCTACCGTGGTACAATCATCGTTATTGGTATTAGCCTTAGATTTTATTTTAACGGCATTGATGTTTGCGAGATAAGTGTAGTTATAATCGACAGGTTTGAGTTTTAAGTAAATTTTAAAAGCGTTTGGTGAAGGACATGATGTCAAAAAAAGTAGAGTTAATGGTTGGTTTTTTTGTTGCTTTAGGTATTGCAGCATTACTTATGCTGTCGCTAAAAGTTGCTAATAGCGGCATTTCAGGAGGTGGCGAAAGTTATAACCTTTTTGCGAAGTTTGATAATATTGGCGGCTTAAAAGTTCGCTCACCCATTAAGGTTGGTGGTGTTGTGGTTGGTCGTGTTAGCGATATTTCTCTTGATGAAGATGACTATACACCAGTTGTTACTATGGAAATCAATAGTCAATATAATCAATTTTCAGAGGCAACGTCGGTGGCAATTTTGACTGCTGGTTTACTGGGTGAACAATATATAGGTTTGCAACCAGGCTTTATGGATGATTCATTAGAAATACTTCAACCAAATGATTATATTGAAGATACAAAGCCTGCTTTAGTGTTGGAGGAATTAATAGGACAGTTTTTATTTAGTCAGGGAAGTGGTGACTAGTAATGATGGATACAAAAGTAAAGAAGGTAAAGTCTTTCAAAATCACATTGTTTTTAGGTTGTATTTTTGCAAGCTTGGTAATGAATAATGTTTTAGCATATGACGCAGCACAAGCAACCAATTTGCTAGCAGATAATACTCAATTGTCTTCAAATGCTACTCGACTTTATGTTGATAAAAAAGACCCTTATTTGATGATAAAAGAAGTTGCTGGTAAAACCTTTAAGCGTTTTGCTGATGAGCAGCAAGCAATACGGATAGATCCTAATATTATTAAAAATATTGTACGTGAAGAGTTGATGCCTTATATCAATTACAAATATTCCGCGTTTAAAGTTATTGGCAAGCATCTAAAGAATACTACAGCTCAAGAAAGAAAGGATTTTGTGCCAGTTTTTAGAGAGTATTTAGTCACTTCTTATGCACAAGTATTTACTTTGTATGATAACCAACCTGTTGAATTTGCTCCCGCGAAAAACTTTGCCGACAAAAAAATAGTTGCGGTAAATACTCGAGTCATTATGCCAGGAAGGGATGATATTGATGTTTCATTTAAAGTAAGAAAAAATAGAACAACAAATGATTGGAAAGCATTTGATATGGTAGCTGAAGGCGTTAGTTTGCTTGACAGTAAACAGGCTGAATTGAGTGGTGTTATTCGTCAGAAAGGGCTGCCTTATGTCACCGAGCTTTTAAAAAAGAAAAGTGAACGTAATATTGTTTTTAAAGACTGATTTTTTCAATAAAAAGTCAGTTCAAAATAAATCAGGTTAAATAGTGATAGAGTTTGTGGATAAAATAACGTTAAATATCGCCAAAAACAATGTCGAGATAGCTGGTGAGCTAACTCGACAAACAGTGATGCAAATACCAAAAACAACGATTAAACAGATTGTTACACAACAATGTTCAGTTTTAGATTTGCAACAAGTCACCCGTATAGACACAGCAGGTCTTGCCTGGCTTTTCTACTTATTAGAGCAAGCAAGAAGCAATAGTTGTCAACTATCTTTTAGTAATGTCCCTGCTAAACTAAATAAATTAATCAGCTTAAGTGGTGTTGAAGGCTTCTTGCCTATTAGTGCATAAAGCTACGAACGAATAATTAAGGAATTACCTTTGGAAATAATAGAAATAGAAAAACTAATTAATGACACGCTAGAGCTTGATGAGCTTCAGGTTAAATTTGATGGTTCACAATGTAGTGTTGTTGCCGTTGCTGATATGTTTGGCGATTTATCACGCGTTAAACGTCAACAAGTGGTTTTTTCTGCTTTAGCCGATGCAATTAAAGATGGCAGTATTCATGCAGTGACAGTTAAAACTTTCACCAAAGAACAATGGCAGCGAGACAAATTGTTTAATATGTAAAGGCGTGCAATACTAGCCAATAAGTTTATACCCATATATATCCATTCATTTATCAGTAAGAAGAAAGCCATTTTGGACGCATTTAAAGTTATTGGTGGTAAACCACTACGTGGTGAAGTCACTATCTCTGGGGCTAAAAACGCCGCACTCCCTATTTTAATGTCAGCACTACTATCAAAAACCCCTATTGTTTTTAATAATGTTCCTCAATTAAATGACATTTTAACCACAGTAAAATTACTAGGTCAGCTAGGGGCTAAGACACAGTGGTTAAGTGATAATCAGTTAAGAATTGATGCGAGTAATATTACACAATGTTGTGCTCCATATGATCTCGTTAAAACGATGCGTGCATCTATTTTAGTGCTTGGTCCTTTGCTTGCTCGCATGGGACATGCTGAAGTTTCATTGCCTGGTGGTTGTGCTATTGGTGCTCGTCCGGTGAATTTACATATTCAAGGTCTTAAAGCTATGGCAGCTGATATAGAAGTTGAAAATGGCTATATTGTTGCAACAAAACAAGGACGTCTTGAAGGTGCTAATATATTTATGGATATGGTTAGTGTCACTGGAACTGAAAATTTAATGATGGCTGCAGCTTTGGCTGATGGTACCACGGTTATTGAAAATGCAGCTCGTGAACCTGAAATTGTTGATCTTGCAAAGTGCTTAATTAGCATGGGCGCAAAAATTTCTGGTGCAGGAACTAATACGTTGACCATTGAAGGGGTTAGTGAATTATTTGGTAGTGAATATAGTGTTATGCCAGACAGAATTGAAACAGGTACTTTCCTTGTTGCAGCAGCTGTTACTCAAGGAAAAGTTAAGTGTTTAAATACTGATTCGAGCGGCTTAGAGGCTGTATTATCAAAGTTAACAGAAGCCGGCGCGGATATTACAACAGGTGAGAATAATACGGGTGAAGAATGGATTGAGTTATCTATGTCTCAAAAACCAAAGGCTGTAAGTGTTAAGACAGCGCCGCACCCAGCATTCCCAACTGATATGCAAGCCCAGTTTATGACCATGAATGTGTTAGCAGAAGGTACGGCAACAGTAATCGAAACCATTTTTGAAAACCGTTTCATGCATGTGCCTGAATTACAACGTATGGGTGCAGAGATTGCGCTTGAAGGTAATACTGCAATTGTTAAAGGTGTCGATTCGTTAAATGGCGCACAAGTGATGGCAACTGATTTACGAGCTTCGGCAAGTTTAGTTATTGCTGGCCTTGTCGCAAAGACACCAACTCAAGTCGATCGTATTTATCATATCGATCGTGGTTATTTGAAAATTGAAGATAAACTACAAGCATTAGGTGCCGATATTACTCGGATCACAACTTAACTTTTCCAATGAATTGATTCATACAGCATAAAGTTAAATCGCGGTTATGAATAAAAACTTTTATTCTTTTTGAAACCAGAATTAATTGTAGGACATTCTACTGTTAACTCTGGTTTTTTCAGTATTATAAATGGTTAATTCCTGAAATTAACCAGCACATTCTGTTGTTCTGTCATTAAAATGCACCCTTAAATTTATTTACTATAATAATTACAGAAGTATTCTGTAAGTTTTTTTGAGGAACGCTAATGCTTTTTACTGGTTCATTAACGACTGATTGTCCAATTCGTCAGAAAATTCGTGAGTTTTATCGCATAGATGAAAATGTTGCAGTTGATCATATTCTACCTTTTGCTGAGGTGAATGTTAGTGCGCGAAGCCGTGCATGGGAACGTGCTCGAAAAATGGTATTGCAAATTCGTCAAGATCAAGAAGGTAATGGCGCTATTGATGCGCTATTGAATGAATATTCATTGTCTAGTGAAGAAGGCGTGGTTTTGATGTGTCTAGCAGAAGCCTTATTACGTGTTCCTGATAAACATACTCAAGATGCATTAATCCGCGACAAAATCTCTCAAGGTCACTGGAGTACACATTTAGGTTCAAGTGATTCATTATTTGTTAACGCATCATCTTGGGGATTATTAATCACAGGATCAATGGTTAATTATGCTGACAAACGCAAACAAGATAAATTTGGCTTATTGAAAAAAACGATTGGTCGTTTGGGCGAACCTGTTATTCGCAAATCAATGAATTATGCAATGAAAATTATGGGTAAGCAGTTTGTTATGGGTGAAAGTATCGCTGATGCAACGATACGTGCTGCCACTAAAGAGCAGCAAGGTTATGTTTACTCTTATGATATGTTAGGTGAGGGTGCCCGAACAATGGAGGATGCCGACCGTTACTTAAAATCATATCAAGATGCGATTGAAGAGATAGGAAAAGTAGCCGTAGCTTCAGGTAAAAATGATCCTCGCCGTGTACCCGGTATTTCAGTTAAATTATCCGCTATTCATCCTAGATATGAGTTTACACATAAATCACGTGTGATGGATGAAATTGTCCCCAAATTAAAAGCGCTTTGCTTACAAGCTAAAGCCCATAATATTGGTTTAACTGTTGATGCTGAAGAGTCTGAGCGTTTAGATATTTCTTTAGACGTTATCGAAGCGGTATTTACTGATACAGATCTCGGTGATTGGCAAGGGTTTGGTATGGCACTGCAAGCTTACCAAAAAAGAGCGCTTATTGTTGTTGATTGGCTTAGAGATCTAACACTCAAAACTAATCGTCGTATGATGGTTCGTTTAGTTAAAGGTGCCTATTGGGATACAGAGATTAAAAATGCCCAGAAAGATGGAATGAGCCATTTTCCTGTGTTTACTCGTAAATCTTCAACGGATGTTTCTTATCATGCTTGTGCTAATAAATTACTTGATTATCGAGACAGTATTTATCCGCAATTTGCTACTCATAATGCTTACACAGCCGCTACAATTGTTGAGTTAGCAGGTGAAGATAAAAACGGTTTTGAATTTCAATGTTTACACGGAATGGGTGACTCTTTGTACGATCAAATTGTCTCACAAGAAGGTATACAGTGTCGTATTTATGCGCCTGTTGGACAGCACGAAGATTTGCTTGCTTATTTGGTGCGACGCTTGTTAGAAAATGGCGCTAACTCTTCTTTTGTTAATGCGATTGTTGATGAGTCTCAACCTGTGGAATCTCTACTCGAAGATCCAGTCGAAAAGACACAACGCCTAAAAGATAGATACAACGGGCAAATTATTAAACCCATTGATCTTTATCGAAATGAAAACAAAAAAGATGATAACAACTTAATTGAAAGTCGAGATAATTCTAAGGGCTTAGATTTAACTGATATTAACGAAATTACTCCTTTAAAAGGTGCTTTAGATAATTGGTTTGTTGATAACTTATTAAATAAAAATGACGTGCCTGAGGGAGCTGCTGCGGTTAAAAATCCAGCTAATCACAGTGAAATCATTGGTTTTCATCAACATCATACTAAGAATGATATGTTATTGATGATTGATAAAGCCCAAAGTGCATTTGCTACTTGGACGAAAACTCCGGTAACGGAACGCGCAGCCTTATTGTGTCGCATTGGTGATGTTTTAGAACAGCATATGGATGAGTTAATTGCTCTTTGTATTAAAGAGGCGGGTAAAGTTGCACAAGATGGTATTGATGAAGTGCGTGAAGCCGTAGACTTTTGTCGCTATTATGCTGCACGTGCTATTGAGCAAAGTGAGGACGAACGTCTTGAAGCACGTGGTGTAGTACTTTGTATTAGCCCATGGAACTTCCCATTGGCAATATTTTTAGGACAAGTAGCCGCTGCTATTGCGACAGGTAATACGGTATTAGCAAAACCGGCAGAACAAACCGGTCTTATTGCGCTTCGAACAATTGCGCTTATGCAATCTGTTGGTTTACCTGAAAACGTAGTGCAAGCTGTTATTGCTCGAGGTAGTGTTGTTGGCAGCACTATAGTACCTGATGAAAGAATTGCTGCGGTAATGTTTACAGGCTCGACAGAAACGGGAACCCGTATTTCTCAGACTTTAGCCCAGCGAGGTGGTGATCAAGTGCCATTGATTGCTGAAACAGGTGGACAAAACTGCATGATTGTTGATTCTACTGCTTTGCCTGAGCAAGTGGTAGATGATGTTATATCTTCGGGGTTTCAGTCGGCAGGTCAACGCTGTTCAGCATTAAGAGTCTTATTTTTACAAGAAGATATTGCAGATAGTGTGATTACTATGCTTAAAGGAGCTTTGGCTGAATTGCATATAGGTAATCCAGCTAAACTGAGTACAGATGTTGGCCCTGTTATCGATCAAAAAGCGTTAGATGCCCTGAACGCCCATAGCGATTATATGAATAATAATGGCAATTTATTATATCAATGTACTTTGGGGAATGAAGTCAAAGATGAAGATGGACATTTTTTCTTTGCGCCACGTTTATATGAAATTAGCAGTATTGATATTTTAACCAAAGAAGTGTTTGGTCCTTGTGTTCATATTGTTCGCTTTAAAGGTAATGAAATAGAGGAAGTAATTGAGAAAGTTAACAGCACAGGTTTTGGTTTAACAATGGGAATACATACTCGTATAGAACATAGAGCCATTGAACTCGCTAAGCTATCACGTGCGGGTAATGTTTATATTAACCGTAATATGATAGGTGCAATTGTGGGTGTGCAACCTTTTGGTGGAAGAGGGCTTTCTGGTACAGGCCCGAAAGCAGGTGGACCAAATTATCTTTCACGACTCGTTGTTGAATATGCAACACCAGATGAAGAAAAAATTAATTTGTTACCAGCACAAACTCTTGCTTTAACAGGTGATGAAGTGGCTCAACATGAAGCTACCAGCTTTATGGGGAAAGCGGATAGGGCTGAAAAGAAATGGCGTGTAACTGATTTAAATACCCGTATTTCATGTGTGCGTCAATTACTCGCTAAGATTGCTCATGTGGGAATTGTTGATGATTTAGCGGATGATTTAAATTGCACTTTAGCCGCAGCTCGTGATCAATTAATCAATATTGAAAAGCGTATGAAAAAGCCACAGGATCTACCAGGCCCTACAGGTGAATTGAATACAATTTATTTAGAAAATCGTGGCAATATTATCTGTTTTGCAGATGAAAAAGTTAGTTTTCATTTTTGGGTTATGTCTTTAGTGACGGCTTTAGCAACAGGTAATACGGTCATTACTGTGGTGTCTGATTTATTTTATGATGAAGCATTAGCGTTTAGAGATAAGTTTATTTCAACGGGTGCTGACTTAGGGGTTTTACAAGTTGCAAAACTTACTCACCTAGAAGCTATGCTAGCTCACCCCTCACTTGCAGGTGTGGTGGTTGATAGTAATTGCGACCTGAAACATTATATGAGCGAAAAACTTTCACAACGAAGTGGCGCTATATTGCCAGTAATCACTTCAGAGTATTTTGATAATTTAATTCAGCGCTTGTTAACCGAAAAAACGATTAGTATTGATACAACCGCATCAGGTGGGAACACCTCACTAATGACCTTAGTAGAGGAAGATGAATAGAAGCTCAGTTGTGAATTAACACTGTTGCGAGTTACGAGTTACGAGTTAAGAAAACAGATTACTAGGCGTGTGGTTTTTTCGTCACTCGTCACTTTTCTTACTCGTTAATAACTTGTGTAATGTTTTCGTTTCTCGCAACTTTATACTCGCTACTGCTTGGTTAGTATGTTCGCCACTCGAAGCTTTCTTACTCGCAACTGCTTGGTTAGTATGTTCGCTACTCGAAGCTTTCTTACTCGCAACTGTTTGGTTAGTATGTTCGCCACTCGAAGCTTTTCTTACTCGCTACTGCTTGGTTAGTATGTTCGCCACTCGAAGCTTTTCTTACTCGCAACTGTTTGGTTAGTATGTTCGCCACTCGTAGCTTTTCTTACTCGCTACTGTTTGTTTAGTATGTTCGCCACTCGAAGCTTTTCTTACTTGTGACTACTCACCTATTTCCTAGCCATAAAATCTATGGCATTATTTCAAATAATAGTTATAAATTACTGTATTTCATATAATGAACAAAACAAAATCCTTAGATCGTGTCGATATGTCGATTTTAAAAACGCTACAATCGGACGGTAGAATTACCAATGTTGAATTAGCCCAAAAGGTTAATTTAAGTGCTAGCCCATGTTTAGATAGAGTTAAGCGTTTAGAAACTGGGGGTTATATCAAGCGGTATGGTGCATTTTTAGATGCCTCTAAGCTTAATTACGGTATGACAGCTTTCATTCAAGTAACGCTAGATAGAACGACTGCGGATGTTTTTAAACTATTTAAGGTAGAAGTTGTTAAAATCAAAGAAATTGTGGAATGTCATTTAGTCGCAGGCGGATATGATTATTTGCTAAAAATACGGTTTGATAATATTAACAGTTACCGTTTAATTCTAGAAAAAATTGCCGGCTTACCTGCAATATCGCAAACTCATACTTATATGGTAACTGAGCACATTAAAGAAGATAGTGGTGTACCATTTGAATAATTAATCAGATTTGTATTATCTACATTTCATAATATTTACTTTACAAAAGGATGACTATGAACGCACGTGAATATGCACTACAAGCTAATGGTTCTTTTGCTTTACCGGATGCTTGTTTTAAAGTAAAGGCTTTGATGGAAGATGAAAATTCAGCAATCAATGATTTTGCTGATGTCATCAGTGTTGATCCTTCGATGACTTCTAGATTACTGCAGATAGCCAATAGTGCTATTTATCATTTTCCAGGAGAAATAAGTACTATTTCTCGCGCTATTACCATTATTGGCACGCAAGCTATTTATAATATGATGTTGGTGGATGTTGCGGCATCGGCTTTTAAACATTTTGAAAACCAAGCAATCAATTTAAAACGTTTTTGGCGTATGAGTATTTATTGCGGCTTAGTGACAAAAAATTTGGCAATTAAAGCGGGTATCAAAGATATTGAGCGATTATTTGTCGCTGGGTTATTACAAAATTTTGGTGAGCTGTTAGTAGCAAAAATAAGCCCCGAAGTTGCACAACGGTGTGAAAAATATAATTCTGACAACTTACCTTGGCCATTGCAAGAATTAGCGTTAGGTTTTACCTATACCGATATTTCTGCCGAATTACTCAAAATTTGGCAATTACCTGAAAAGATAATTATTCCTATCCGTCATTTTAATCAAGCCCAAAGTAATCAAATCAACAGAGATGTCAAAGTATTAAATTTAGCTTCAAGGCTAGCGTTGCTTGACAGCCATAGTGATTTATTTGAATACCATGAAATAATTGATGAGTCTTTATGTGAAAGCCTAAAGCTAAATAAAGAAGACATAAAGCAAGCGACTGAAATTGCGGAAAATGATGCAGAAGGGATCTTAACTGTGATGAATCCTAAGTTGTTTTCTAGATAAAATATAACGGTGTAAATAATAAAGTGGACAAAATACTATACACTTCGTAGTGGTTTTATGCAGACCAGCAGACTATAAAGGAGACAAAATTAATAAAGCTTGCTAGCATCAAACGGCTTAATACCAAGTTGGGGAGAAATTTAATCAAATTGGTATCATATTAGAAAAACAATTAAAATTATAATAATTAATATCATTAAGTGGTATCAAGTGAAGGAAGTTTATGAGCGCATCTAGAGAGCATTTTAGTTCCCGTATTGGTTTTATTCTCGCCGCGGCAGGGTCTGCTGTTGGTATTGGTAATTTAGTGGGGTTCCCTGTAAATGCAGCTAAAAATGGTGGAGGTGCATTTTTAGTATTATATGCAGTATTCGTCTTTTTAATCTGTTTACCTGTGATGATTGCTGAAATGGCAGTGGGTAGAAAAACGGCAAAAGAGCCTGTAGGGGCGTACAAGTCTTTAAGTGGTAATAGTTCACTTTGGGGGGCCGCAGGGTTTTTGGGTGTGCTTACACCTTTTATGATTGCGGTATTTTACATGGTTATTACCGTGTGGCTTTTTGGCTATATTGTTTTGACGTTATCAGGAAATTTAGATTATTTAGCAAGTAATGCTGGTTTTGGCGAGTTTATTAATAGCCCATATTTATTTGTAGCAATGGCTGTTGTGTCTGTAATAATTAATTTTATCTTAGTTGCAGGTGTTAAAGACGGAATTGAAAAAGCCGCTAAAATACTAATGCCGACATTATTTGGTATGTTAATTATCATGGTTATCTTTGTCTTAACGCTTGATAATGCTATGGCAGGCGTTAAATTTTTCTTAATTCCTGATATCAGTAAAATATCGCCGAGCGTTATTAATGGCGCTTTATCTCAGGCATTCTTTTCACTATCACTTGGTATGGGTATTTTAATAACTTATGGTTCGTATATTAATAATCAAACCAACATTCCCAACTCGGCAAAATTGGTAGCAATCACCGATACAGGCGTAGCTTTTGTTGCAGGGTTAATGATTTTACCCGCAGTATTTTCGTTTAACCCTAATGTTAACCCGAATGAGTTAAGTGACAGTTCAGTATCATTAATATTTACTTTCTTACCAAAAATATTTTTAGCACTACAAACGTCAATTGGTTATATTGGCGCGAGTGCTGTTGCAGCTTTCTTCTTTATTTTGGTGTTTTTTGCAGCAATCACCTCCCTAGTATCAATTATTGAAGTGCCGGTTTCTTATTTAGTTACTGAGAAGAAGCATACTCGCAGAAAAGCCTTATCTATTTTACTAATGACGGCCGGTGTTTTAACTGTTTTCGCTACAGTGTCATTTGGTATGGTAACTTTCTTTACTGAGTTTACTTCCTATGCGGGCGGTACTAAGTCTTTCTTTGATATTGTTTATGATGTGTTTTACGATACCATTTTGCCACTTAACGGTTTTCTATTGTGTGTATTTGTTAGTTACCGTTGGAAGAAAAAGAACTTGTCTGAGCATTTAAGCATTGGCAATGATAATTATATTGGCTCTTGGGTTGAAAAGTATATTAACTTTTCTTTAGGGACTTTCATTCCCGCTATCGTATTGATTATTTTCATTAATACCGTTGCGCAGAAGTTTTTTGCTGTTAGTTTATTTGGTTTTTAATTACTAGCGAATTATATACCTTAAAGTTTTACTTTAAGGTTTTTACCTTAAGACTCTTTAGCCAATAACTCTTTACCTTAAGTAAAGAACAAACACTTTGAAACACTAAGCCGAGCAATGCTATTATTGCTCGGCTTTTTTCCTTTAAATTTCTACTTTAAATACCTTGCTATGATTGAACATATAAATGCAATTAATTTTACTGATTGTCAGCGCTTATTCCATGGTCGCGGGCATGCTTATGAAAACTTATCTCATGTGAATGTTGACTGGTTATCGCCAGTTGTTTTGATCACCTTGTATCAAGCCGTTGATGAAGAGTGGTTATTAACACAGGCACAAGCATTACAGGTATTAACCAGTGAGTGCCGTAGCGTGCAAGTGCAGCGTCGTTATGAAAAGTTTGCACCAACACAAGTCTTGCTAGGTGAGACTATTGATAACGCTGTTGTTACTGAGAATGGGCTTTCATATCATATTGAGCTGGGTAAAGCGCAAAATAGTGGCTTGTTTTTAGATATGGCTAATGGTCGATCTTGGGTTCATCAATATGCTAAAGGTAAGAATGTACTTAACTTGTTCGCATATACCTGTGCTTTCTCCGTGGCTGCAATAGCAGGTGGCGCTAGTAAGGTAGTTAATATTGATTTAAGCAAGTCATCGTTAAGTAAGGGCCGAGAAAATCATCAATTAAATAAGTTATCGAAAAAAGAAGGAAAACAGATTGTTTTTGAAGGTGTCGATATTTTTAAATCTAATAGCCGTATTAAAAAGTATGGAAAATATGATTTATTGATTTGTGACCCACCATCATTTCAAAAAGGTAGTGTTAATATTGAACGCGATTATGCAAAAATCATTCGTAAAATTCCACAGTGGATGAACACTGGCGCTCAGTTATTGCTATGTTTAAACTCGCCTGATCTCGATGAGCAATTTTTAAAAGATGAAATAGCACGAGAATGCCCTGAGTGTGTTTTTGAGCGGCGCATAATTAACCCTGCTGTGTTTAAAGAAGCACACACAGGCAAAGGTCTTAAAGTGTTGGTTTTTTCATATCTTCCTTGATGAGATAACCGCTAGGGTGTTATTCCTTCTTTGCTGCTTTTTATTCGTTCTTTCTTATTCGAAAGAACCGGGCAAACCTTGGTATACCCGCTTGGGTTTTTCCATTATATTTATAGGTAATGATGCTGCCAATTGGTGGTGGGTTGGCACGTTCATCATCACTAAACCCAGAGCCAATTTTGAAGACAATACCTGTAGCTGTTTTAACTTTTAATGATCCTAACATTCCTTGATACTTCCCCTTACCACCAATATATTCTATAACAGTTGCTTCAGCATCTTGGTGCCTTTTGAGCTTCATAATGTTTGTAGTTCTACCGACATGATAATAAGCACTATCTCGATGTACCATTAACCCTTCCCCTTTATTGGCAATTATAGTTCGGAGTGTATTCTCAAGCTGATCTGTGTTTTTAAGTTTAAATTGTTTGATCATGATTAAATGAACAGACATTGCTTTTCTTGTTAACTCTTTCATTGCTTTAATTCGTTCAGTAAAGGTACCTGTATGTTTGGGTAAGTCAAAAACCATAAAGCGAACATTACGCCAACAATCTTCATCAATATTTATTCTTGTGATACAAGAAAGGGTTTTCTGAAATTGATCTCTAGCTATCCATAACTCACCATCCATTACATTAGGAGGCCAATTTCGTGTAAACCATCTTGGGCTATGAATAATATTGCCTTGCCTAGTTAATAATTGCTTGCCATTCCAAAAACCGCGGATACCATCGAGTTTTTCAGAAACCCAATATTGACTGATATCATCAACGATTTTATAGGCGGCAGCATGCTGAATAGCGGGTTTTAGCTGGACAAGTGTAAGCGCATTTATCTGAGTGGGCAGAAGTAGAAATAGTAGAAAAGTTGCAAAGAAAGCTTTCAGTTTGAATTTAAGCATTATGAACATCCATGTTTATTATTATTGTAAGCATAGTCCAAAAATAGACTATGCTTAAAATTAATATGGAATATTCCCAAAGCAAATTATTCAAGGATTGAATGTATGTATCAGCTTAAATTTGTGTTTGTAATTATTGTGTTTTTTGTCTTATCACCAATAGCAACAGCTAAAAAACGCTGCAAACCTTTACTCGAAAAGCTTCATAATATACAAGCAATGCAACGAAGCGCTTATTCAGCAAAGCAAGGAATGAGTTTACGTGGTCGTGAAGATGAAGCTCGTACTAAGTGGTGGCAGTGCGAAAACGGCGGCGGTAAGACAAAGAACAAAAATAAGAAGAAAAGCAAGAAGGCTAGCTATAATGTTCAGCCAAAGCGTACAAAAAGTAAAACAATAAAGGCAGGCATACCATTTAAAACCAGTAATGCTATTGTTATAAAGTCAAAATACCAGGGAGAAAAAAAGCAAGCTTGGCATAAGTATTACCAGCAACCGAATAAGTGCATTCGACCAAAAAGCTTGCCAGTATTTGCTTTTTGCAGTGAAAATAAACAAATACAGCGGATGGATTTTGAGAATCAATATTGAAAGTGAATTGGTTAGTTACGAGCTGAAAGAGACGAGAATAGGATGGCAAAGAAATATCATTAGCTCTTCGTAACTCGCATCATTACTGACTTTTGTAACTATAGTTACTCTTACTTTCTCGATATTGCGTAACCATGGCATCAACATTATCCTGGCAATATTCACGTAAGCCACTTAATAACATGTGTTTTTTGCCATGACCAACCACTTCGCCTTCGCTAATTAAATCAAACTCTAACCAAGCATCACCTCGTTTACCTTCAATAGATAAACTTGTTTGAGCAAGTTGCAGCGAAAGTTCCTTAATATCTAGTCGTTTAAGGTTTATTTTCATGCATTGATACATCACCATAGGACGAGCTGGATTGATCATGACGCCATTTTTTGTCATTAATTTTACTAAAATGTCAGGAAAAGTATGACCAGAAAAATCGACATAGGCTTTAGTTAATGCATTGATCAATGATGGGCAGTGAGTTTTCTCGCCACTGGCTTCTACGGTTAAATAAGTTTTGTTTTTGTCATCAACTACATCAAAACACTCAGTGATTTCGTTAGGAAAGGTTAGCGCTGTGCCGTCATTTACCATACCCGAAAAGTTAAAGCTCATTTCTTTATGTAAACCAGCTTTAGCTATGATCACTGAAAATAATAAATCTCCAGGTACGCAAAAGCGTTTGGCTTCAACATTATGTAGCGGATTAAAATCATCAGCTACTTGTTTTGCAAAATCACTAGCTTGTTGGCGAGTAAAGCTAATTTTATCACTATCAATAGGACAGTATTGCTCAATAAACATTGCTTCTTTAGGTATAACTTCTTCAGGCATGGATAATCACTTCATTTTAAAAAACGAGGCATTCTAACAGTAATCAACAAATTTATCGAAAAAAAAACAGGAATATGAACTGAGCAGACCTCTACGCTATTGTTAACTGGGTACGGTAAGTGCTCACTAATTGCTCTTTTTGTATTTTTGTTAGTTTTCTGAGTTGATATTCTCGTTTGCTCGCCGTACTTTTATCTGGCGCTGTTTCAATAAAAACGAGTGTTACTGGGCGTTTTGCTCTAGTATACTTAGCACCAAGCTTGGTATTATTATGTTGATGTAAGCGACGATTAATATCGGTTGTGATGCCAGCGTAGAGACTATTATCATTGCAACGCAAGAAATATACGTACCAAGTGTTTTTTGTAGTCATTGAATTAAGATGAAGCAGAATTAAAGTAAAGTTGAGATAAATTAATGGTAAAGAAAAGTGTTAGAAATATCAAATAACGTCGCTCTAGCTGATTGGGAAATCGAGCTAAGTGCAATTCGAGCTATGGGTAATGGCGGTCAACGCGTTAATAAAGTTGCTACCGCTATTCATTTGCGCTTTGATATAAAGCGCTCGTCATTACCAGATGTTTATAAGGAACGAATACTGGCTAGTAAAGATACTCGCATTTCAAAAGACGGTATTATTATAATTAAAGCACAGTCTTTTCGTACTCAAGAAATGAATAAAGAAGATGCCTTAAAGCGCTTAAAAGAACTGATTATCTCTGTGATAGTGGTGCAAAAGAAACGACGACCAACAAAACCCACTAAAGGCTCTGTTCAACGAAGATTAACGAGTAAAGCGAATAAAAAAACAGTAAAACAGACTCGTCAAAAAGTTAAATTTTAAGTTTCAATATCCAAATCAGCTAAATCCTGCAACTTGAGGTGATTTGGGTATATGATTAATAAACCATAATTTAAGAGAGCAAAAATGCTAACTTCATCAATAGGCGCCGTTGAAAAATTAACCGCGCAACTCGATAATAATAATATTGTTCAATACCAACTGCCTTTAGCCGCTATTAATGAAGATAGCGAACAGCAAAGTATTGCGCTGAATCCACTGATAGGAAAAAAGCTAACCTTAAACTTTCATGGTAAAATTGCATGTAAGCACTGTGGTAAAACCACTAAAAAGAGTTATTCTCAAGGTTTTTGTTATCCTTGCATGATAAAGCTTGCTCAATGCGATATGTGTATTATGAAGCCTGAAACCTGTCATCATCATTTAGGAACTTGTCGAGAGCCACAATGGGGTGAGCAGCATTGTATGGTTGATCATTATGTCTATTTATCAAACACCTCAGCGTTAAAAGTAGGTATTACCAGGCACACACAAATTCCAACACGTTGGATTGATCAAGGTGCAACACAGGCATTGCCAATTTTTAAAGTAAGTACTCGCTTACAATCAGGGCTGGTTGAAACAGCTTTGGCTGAATTTATAGGAGATAAAACTAACTGGCGCGCAATGCTTAAAGGTAGCAATGAGAGCATAGATTTAAAAGCTCAAGCAAAAATATTAGTGCCACAAATATCACCGAAACTAGCTGATATAGCGCTTAAATTTGGTGATGATGCGGTGCAACTTCTAAATGAAGATGTCGTTGAAATAACTTACCCTGTTAGTCAATACTTAACGAAAATTAGTTCTTTCAATTTTGACAAAACTCCCACAGTGTCAGGCATATTGCTAGGAATAAAAGGACAATATTTAATTTTTGAGCAAGGTGTAATTAACATGCGTAAGTTTTCATCTTATCAAATAAGTGTTGAATATTGACGAGTTTTTTTTTAATTGTGCTAAATTTATAGATATAAATTTGTTTATTATACTATCAACAGAGCCTAGTTAATAATCTCAATTGGATGACTATTTATGACTGTTACTGAATATGCTGAGCAAGCGGGTGAAATCTTTGTTTTATCAGATTCATTTATTCGCATTAAAGAATTAATTGATGATGAATCTTCAACTATAGATGACATTAGTGATGTTATTATCATTGATCCAGCCCTTACGGGTACAATTCTGAAGCTTGCTAATAGTTCTTTTTTTAACTATCCCGGTAAAATCGATACTATTTCTAAAGCTGTTTTGGTCTTAGGGATCACCGAAGTATACAACCTTGTTATCGCGTATTTTACAACACAGGCGTTTAAATCAATTAATGCAGAGCAGGATTACTTAGATAGTTTTTGGGAAAAAAGTGTTGATTGTGCTTTGTTGGTTAAGTTTTTTGGCTGTAGTTTAAATGTTCCTAACGCGGAACGATTATTTATTTTAGGTATATTACATAATTTGGGTGAGTTGATCGTAAAACAAATCTCTTCTGATAAAATTACAGAATGTCAACATGGGGAAAATATCTGTTTACCTTGGAATATGCAGCGTGATGTTTTGGGTTTTACCTTTGGTGAATGTGGGGCTGAGTTATTAAAGTTGTGGCAGTTACCTTATAATATTGTGGCGCCTATTCGTAATCAAGATGAAGAAGACTTTAGCTTGATAAGCACTGAAACACAGTTACTTTATATTGCGAAGCGTATAATGACTCATCAAAAACTTTTAAAGTTAAAGAATCAAAATGAACTTGTTGATGAGTTGCAATTAACATCATTAGGTATTAATGATGAAATGTTACGTAAGGCAGTTGACTATTGTGATTTAGAGCGTTTGAGTATTTTGTCAGTGCTAAGCCCAACATCAGTAACTATTTATTAGTTTATTGAAGCCATATACAAACAAAAACAAAATTTAAACATAAAAAAAGCGAGTTATCCTTTGGATACTCGCTTTTCTTTTGTGCCTTTAATTATAAAAATTAAAGTGCAACAATGTTCTCAGCTTGAGGGCCTTTTTGACCATCTGTAACTGTGAATTCAACTTTTTGACCTTCAGCTAAAGTTTTGAAACCGTCACCAACGATAGCGTTGAAGTGAGCGAAAACGTCAGGGCCATTTTCTTGCTCGATGAAACCGAAACCTTTAGCTTCGTTAAACCATTTTACTGTACCAGTAGTAGTAGACATAATAGTCATCCTATTTAATTTATGAGTAATTGTGCTTTGACAAACTGCATAGTGCAAAGTTGAAAAAGCGGGTTTGCTAAAAAAAGTTGCTATTACTTATAAATCAGGACGAGCTACTAACTAATTATAACGTCGAAATGGTGTACAAAAAAATAAAACTAACTTCAAGCGACCTGCATTATAAAGCTGTGTTAAGTATTGTCAAGTATGTATTAGCTTGTGGCTTGTAAAATTTACCTTCCTGACAGCTGTGCTAACAAAATCCGCCATTTTATTTGTGAATCTCAATTATCTGTTTTATCGCTATATTTTTTTTAAATTATTCCACTTATTTTATTACCAAAACTTTTAAATTCTTTGTGTCACCTGTTTTGCTATAGACCAAGTGTCCTATGGTGTGTAGAGAAATCAAGTAAAAAGGTCGTTGTATAAACTTTACGCATCATAGCAAAAAGCGATAATTATATATATTTTTTTTACAGGCAACCCTATTGTAAAGTTTTTAAGGCTGTTTTATAACTAGAGACAGTTAGTATCTTAATACTGACAAGGCAGCGTGGTAACAATAATAAGCTGCACTATAAAAAATATAAGAATCAATATTTATTCTCTTTTAAATTTAGAATGGATAATTGATTTGAAAAAATAAACTTTAAGAAGGAAGTAACATGTCTACAAAATTTCGTGCAACAACGTTAGCCCTAGCTGTGGGTGTAGCGTTAGGCACCGTACCCTCATATGCGGCTGAAGAAGCTGATTCAGCAAAAGAAGAAAAAGTTGAAAAAATTATTGTTGTTGGCTCTCGTGGTGCGCCACGTTCAGTTAATGATTCGCCAGTTCCTGTTGATTTGATTGGTAGTGATGAGTTAGCGCGTGGTGGTAACTCTAATATGCTTGAGCTATTAAAAGGTACTATCCCTTCGTTAAACGTTCATGAAAATCCTATTTCAGATGCAGCTAGTTTGGTTAAGCCGGCTAACTTGCGAGGATTATCATCAGACAGTACATTAATCTTGGTTAATGGTAAGCGACGTCATCGCTCCTCTGTTATTGCCATGTTAGGTGGTGGTATTAACGATGGTGCACATGGTGCTGATATTTCAGTTATTCCTAGTTCGGCATTAAAGCAAGTTGAAGTACTACGTGACGGCGCAGCTGCACAGTATGGATCTGATGCTATTGCCGGTGTAATGAACTTTGTTTTAAAAGATGATTCTGAAGGTGGAAGTTTAACAGCACGTTATGGTTCATATTATGAAGGTGACGGCGATACTATGGAAGTATCAGGTAATGTTGGTATGCCGTTAAGTGATGATGGTTTTGCTAATATTAGTTTCCAATATAAAAATTCAGATGCTACAAGTCGCAGTAAACAACGTCCTGATGCTCAAGGTCTTATTAATGCAGGTAATACAGACGTATCTTCTTTAGCGCAAATCTGGGGTTCTCCTAAAATAAACGATGATATCACTGTTTTTGCTAACTTAGGTTTAGACTTAGGTAATGATAAAGAAGCTTACATGTTTGGTAACTTCTCAGAGCGTGATGTTCGTGGTGGTTTCTACTTCCGTAACCCACATACGCGTGGTGGTGTTTATAGTAATGGCGATACAGATGAAGATGGCAATCCTAATTTATTAATTGCTGATTTGGATGGTCTCGGTGTAGGTGGTAGCTGTGATCCGGTTAATATCACAACGGGTAATGTTCTGACACAACCTGATTATATTAACAATGTGAAAAACAATGATAATTGTTTTTCATTTAACGAAATGTTACCAGGCGGTTTTACCCCTAATTTTGGTGGTAATATAGTTGATACTTCAATCACTATGGGTACCCGTGGTGAGCTTGATAATGGCGTTATGTATGATGTAAGTGGTTCAGTTGGTATGAATGAATCAAGTTATGTTATTTATGATACTTTAAATTCTTCATTAGGCCCGGATACACCGCGTGACTTTAACCCAGGTAAGCATAGACAACTAGAAAAAACCTTTAACATTGATTTCAGTAAAGATATTGATGTTGATTCAATTGACTCGTTAATGGTTGCTGGTGGTTATGAGTGGCATGCTGAGTCTTTTGAAGTAACTGCGGGTAATGTAGAATCTTATGCAGCGGGTCCATACACTGATCAAGGCTTTGGCATTGGTTCAAATGGTTTCCCTGGTTTTAAACCTGAATCAGCGGGTGTTTTCTCTCGTCAAAACTTTGCGTTTTATGCTGATGTTGAAGCTCAGATTACAGAAGACTTTTTAATCGGCACAGCGCTTCGTTATGAAGATTATAGTAGCTTTGGTAGTGATACTAACTATAAAATTACCGGCCAATATAACATTACTGATGATTTTTCAATACGTGGTTCAGTTAGTACCGGGTTCCGTGCGCCAACAGTTGGTCAAGCCAACTATTCTAATGTACAAACAGAATTAAAAGAAGGTTTGTTAGTCGATACCGCATTATTGCCGGCAACTAACCCTATTGCTGTTCAGTTAGGCGCAGAAGAGTTAACACCAGAGCAATCACAAAGTTTTACTTTAGGTGCTGTTTGGAATATTGGAGACGTTTTTCTTACTCTTGATTATTACAACATAGCAGTTGATGATCGTGTATCTAAATCAGACAGTTATACGTTAACTGACGCTGATAGAGAGGCATTAAAAGCAGCAGGTGTGAAAAATGTAGATTCAATTAATGGGGTAAGTTTCTTTACTAATGATTTTGATACCACTACAACGGGTATTGATTTTATTGGTAATTACGCGACGGACCTATTTAATGGTGATGCAACCTTTAGCATTGCATATAACTATAATAAAACAGAAGTTGATCGTTATAGTGATGTAACCGGTGATTTTAAAGTATCTCGTTTAGAAAATGATTTACCAAATCATCGCGGAACGGCTACTTGGTCGCAAAGCTGGGATCAAATAAGCCTATTTGTTCGTGGTAACTATTATGGTGAATATCAAGGTGTTCACGTTGATTATGATGCGACAATTAATACGGGTGATGCTGCCGTTACTGTAGATGCGGAAATCAGTTATTTTATATCTGACGATATTTCGGTTTCTGTTGGTGCTCAGAACTTGTTTGATCAACAAGCAACAAGGATTAACATTCCTGCCGCGCAAGGTATCCCTAATAATAATTGGGGCGGTAAATACTATGAAACTTCTCCGTTTGGTTTCAATGGTGGTTTCTACTACGTAAAAGCAACCTATAACTTTTAATTGAATTGATTTAAGTTATAAGCCTCATTTTGTAGAGGCTATGCTAAAACCCCAGCAATTGCTGGGGTTTTTATTTGTATCACCTAATAGCAAAAAATTTATATAAGAAAAAAAATAAAACTATGAGTTTAATCGTTCAAGCTAATCTGCATTTGCAAAAGAATCAAATCAACCAGGCTGAACAGTTATATCGGCAGGTATTAAAGCAAAACCCTAACAATATAGATGCTTTGTGGGGACTTGGTAAAGTTGCGCTAGCACTAGATAGCTACCAAGCCAGTTATGATATTTTCAATCGTTGTGTGCAGCTGTCTGTTAATATGCCGCCATTATGGTTATCACTGGCACAATCATGTCAAAAGCTTCATCGCTTTGAGCAAGCAGAGCAAGTATTATTAAAAGCTTATGCTATTAAAAAAGACTATAAACAAAGTTTATTGGCTTTATCCATTTTTTATTGTCAGTCTAACAAGCTAGTTAATGCTCAAAAATACTTATCTGAACTTTTCAATATTGAACCTGACAACGTACACGCCTTTTGCTTAAAGGTTCGTGTAAAAGTACAAAAAAAACTCGATAAACATGCAAGAAATTTTTTAGCAAAGCTGACCGAAAAGAAAATTATATTTAGTCAACAAGAACAGATTTTTCTTCATTATGCTTTTGCGCAATTGTTTGGGCATTCAAAAGATTATAAGCAAGCTTTCCATCATTTTACTCAAGCGAATACACTGCAAAAATCACAAGTTTCATTTTCAGTCGCAGATATGCAAAACTACTTTTCTCAATTAATTCAAACCTTTTCAGCAGCATTCATCGATGAAATAAAGCAAGATCAAGCGTTAAATACTCAAATTTTAGATTCGCAAGCAAATAAAGAACCGCTATTGACGCCTATTTTTATTGTCGGACAACCTCGTTCGGGTTCTACACTATTAGAGCAGATGTTAATAAGCCATAGTGAAATTTGCTCTGCGGGTGAATTGCCTTTTTTAGCTGGTGATATTGCTCAGGGAGTCTTACAGCTAACGAATCAAGAATTTCCAGAGGGTTGTAAACAACTAACCCTAAAGCAATGTCAATCATTAGGTCACCATTACTTAACTAATATGCAAGTATTAGCACCTGATGCTAAGTTTATTATTGATAAAATGCCGGCGAATTATCAATCTATTGGCTTGATCAGAATGCTCTTTCCTCATGCTAAAATTATTCATATTTCACGTGCCGTGAAAGATGTAAGTTGGTCAATTTTCACCAATCATTTTGATGCCCCAGAGCCTTACTTTTGTTCTTTAACAGAAATAGCTCATTACCATAAAAACTATCGGCAAGTGATGGCGCATTGGCAAAAGGTGCTACCAGAATTTATTCATCATATAAGTTATGAGAATCTTGTGGCAACTCCCAAAGAAGAACTCACTAAACTTTTGGAGTTTTGTTCATTAAGTTTTCAGCAAGGGTGTTTAAGCTTCGAAAATTCGCAGCGTCATATTGACACGTTAAGTGATGTGCAATTACGAGATGGATTAAAGAGTAATGTAAATAGTGCGTGGTTACCTTATAAAGAGTACCTTCCCGCTTGTTTTGATGAATTGTCTTGATAGCGTTTTACAGAGAATAATAAATAAAAAGCCTGCTTTGTTTACACAGAGCAGGCTTTTTTGTTGAGAGTTTATGTTTACAACTTAAATTCTTGTACTGATTGTTGTAACTCTTCTGAAAGGCGAGCCACTTCACTGCTTGAAGCTGCCGTTTGTTGTGAGCCAGCGGTTGTTTGCTCGGCAATAGCAACGATAGACTCAAGATTCTCACTGATTTCATGAGCCACTACACTTTGCTCTTCTGCAGCCGTAGCAATCTGTGAGCTACGATCAAAGGCTTCATGTACCGCATGTGTGATTGTCTCTAGTGCTTTATCTGCTTCTTCCGATTGATTGACACAGTCACTAGCTTTTGACTTACCAGCATCCATTACAGTTACTGCTTTGCCTGCACCTGATTGTAGTGATTCAATCATAGTTTGAATTTCTGATGTTGATTCTTGTGTTCTACTAGCAAGGGTTCTTACCTCATCAGCAACCACGGCAAAACCTCGACCTTGTTCACCAGCACGGGCAGCTTCTATAGCCGCGTTTAAAGCAAGTAAGTTAGTTTGCTCTGCGATGCCACGAATAACATCTAATATTCCGCCAATAGAAGCACTATCTTGTTGCAGTTGGTTAATTACTTGGGATGCTGAATCAACTTCACTAGCTAATTGCTCAATGGTATTGCGGTTACGACTAGATATTTGTTTAACTCGCTCAGCTTCATCATCGGCGTGTTTAATTTCACCCAGTGCATCGTTAGCACTAGATAAAACACTTTGTGCTGTGCTGCTCATTTCTGTGGTTGCAGAAGCGGCTTGTTCAACCTGGTTACGTTGCTCTTCTATTGCTGTAGTGCTTTCAGCTGTTACTGTTGATGTTTGTTCGGCAGCTGCAGCAAGTTGGGCAGAACGATTTACTATTCCTTCAATTAGGTTACGTAAGCTATCAATCAATAAGTTACAATTTTTAGATAGTTGTGCAAATTCATCCTGGCCGCTTTCATCTAATTTACGAGAAAGATCTCCAGAAGATACGATGTTAAGCATGTCATTAACACGACTTAATGGGCGGGTAATACTGATTAACGTATAACGCGCAATGACAACAGCAATAATGATTGAAACAATCGCTATAATAGTGGTTTGGTTGTTACCACTAGACACCGAGTTATTAACTAGTTCGCTTGATTCAACAGTCGCTTGGTTTGCTAGGTCTACTTGTTTATCTAATATTTTATTAGCCTTGACTGTATCTTCTTCTAAGGCCTTTAACATATCTTTAGCTTGCTGATTAGCGGATAATTGCGCTTTTTTGTGAAATAAAATTCCAGCATCAGCAGAAAGTAATTCTTCAATACTCGTAAATGACTCAGATAATTCTTCAGCAACACTATCTATATCATTCATGGTTAATTCAGCAATAATTTCATTTACTGAAGATTGAGCGCCTTCTAAACTGAATGAAATTTCACTTTCAATTAGATCAGCTGTACTGTCAGATAAAGTGTCACTATATTCCAAAGAAGAAGAAACAATGGCATTAAATTGGTTTTCTAATTGCTCACTTAAACTGATAGCGCGTTGTAGTCTACTCTCTGCTAATCGATGGTCGGCTAAATCTAATAATAAAGTTACCGCGTCATCAGCATTCTCTTCTAAGTTGCTTACTTTTTCGCTTAAGATCATTCCTTGTTCAATCGATATTTTTCTATTATCGAAAACAGCTAATGCTTCTTCTTCAAAGGCCGAAACTATTTGCGTCACTTTATTTAAGTTGCTAATTAAATCATTTTCATTTTGCACTAAGGCTTTTAACTGTTTAAATTCAGGGGCAAATTTGGCATTTATTTCTTTATAAGAATTTAAGTTTTCTTCTAATAACGCGAGATCAGTTTGGTAAAAACCTTTTAGCGTTGAATTTGCCATTTGACCTAGTTCTAAGGATAGCTTGTTACTTCCTTTTAACGTTGGGATCGCTAATTGATTTTGTTGGTTAGTTGAGTCACTAATCGTGTTCAAATTGAGTAAAGAAATCACGCTAGTTAAAATAAGTAGAATTGAAATGATGGCAAAACCACCAATTATTTTCATCGCTACAGTTAAATTCATAGATACCACCAATTAGTTTTAAACATTTGCATTAGTTAAAGAATAGTGAAGTTATATTATCTTCTATTTGAGACTTAGATAATTCATCATTCAATTATGTTCGTTCATTTTTTCATTTTGAATCAATTTATAAATTAGCTTTGTATCCATATAAAGCGTTTTTATGATTACTCTATTGAGCTGACCTTTATTATTATATATTTAGTATTGTTAACAGATATTTAACATTAAAACACGACTATTCTTTTGAGTATATCAAGGTGTACAGCTTTTTCACCCCTAAATGAGCTTTAATTTCTAAGTTTATGAGCAGGCTCAATAAATATTTTTCTATCGTGCCAACGTAACATGGTTAAATGATTACCCCAAACACAGCCAGTATCTAATGCATAAACATTTGGGGCTGTACAGTCACCCATCAGTGCGGCCCAGTGCCCAAAAATCCAAGTTGTTGTATTAATGGTTGATGATAGTTCATACCAGGGCAGTAATTTTACTTGTTGCTCTTTTGATGAGGAGGCTTTTGGCGCTAATTTGTTTTCAAATTCTAAGTGTTTATTTGCATAGCAATAACGCATTCTTGTAAAAGCGTTAATGGTATAGCGAAATTTATCTTTATCAGTTTTTGCTTGTTGCCAATCATTTGGCTTTTCACCGTACATTGCACAAAGCCATTGATTTCTATTTTTAGAGCTAAGTAGTTGACTCGCGAAACTTGCTTGCTCTATTGCTTGTTGCAAATTCCATTGTGGAGATATGCCTGCATGACTCATGTAAGCGTCATCATTTCCAATTTGCTGCAATAACGGCTGTTGTGCTAGCCAGTTCATTAAATCATCAATATCATTTGCTGCAAGTAGTTCGTCGAGCTTATCTTGTTTCTTTACTTTTTTAATACCCGCATAAACAGAGAGTAGATGTAGATCATGATTGCCAAGCACAACTTTTGCAGACAAGTTAAGTGATTTTACGAAACGTAAAGTTGCTAAAGAGTCTGGTCCTCTAGCAACAAGATCTCCCGCCAAATACAGTTGATCAATTTCGTGATTGAAAGCAACTTGTTTTAAAAGGGCTTTAAGTTCGCTATAGCAGCCTTGAATATCACCAACTAAATATATCGCCACTTATATATTCCCTTTAGTTATTGATCTTGTTCTTGTGCTCTTTTTATTGCACGTCGAGATTGCTTTTTATTACTTTTCTCTTGTTGTTCAACCGGTGGATTATCAACAATAAAATTAGCTAGTTTGATGAAATCATCAAGTGTTAAATTTTCAGGACGTAAGTTAGCATCGAGATCAAGGCTTGATAATTGTTCAACATTGATCAATTTCTTAAATCCATTACGAATAGTTTTTCTACGCTGATTGAAAGCAGCTAAACAAACGGTATTTAGAGCGTTAATGTCTTTTACTGGGTTTTTGATTTCTTTGTGAGGTATCAAACGCACTATGGCAGAGTCAACTTTAGGTGCAGGTTTGAATGCTTCAGGGCCTATTTCCATCACTGGAATTACTTGGCATTGGTATTGAGTCATAATTGATAAACGCCCATAGGCTTTACAATGAGGCTCTGCTGCCATGCGCTCTACCACTTCTTTTTGCAGCATAAAGTGCATGTCTTTAACCGTATCTTTAAAGGTTAAAAGATGAAAAATTAATGGTGTAGATATATTGTAGGGTAAATTACCAAAAATACGTAAGGGGTTTTCTATACCATCTTCACTTTTTACTAGCTGAGCAAAATCAAAATTCAACGCATCAGTTTCATAAATTGTTAAATGTGGAGCTAAAAAAGGATGATGGCGTAACCGATGGGCAAGATCTCTATCTAATTCTACTACGGATAATTTTTCTGCTCGTTCAATTACTGGCTCTGTTAGTGCGCCAAGACCGGGTCCAATTTCAATTAAATTTTCGCCTGGCTCTGGATTAATAGCATCAACAATGTCACTGATGACGGCATCATTATGAAGAAAATTTTGACCAAAACGTTTTTTAGCTTGATGACCTAAGTGGGTTTTACTGTTCATTAGTGTTCTCTAGTTATCAGACTATGTCTGACTACATTTGTTGCTGCTGTTGGCTAAGTTGATGGCACTTTTAATCGCTTCCATCATACTGCCTGAGTCAGCTTTACCTGTACCAGCAAGTTCAATTGCGGTGCCGTGATCAACTGAGGTACGAATAAAAGGTAAACCTAAGGTTATATTGACTGATGAACCAAAACCTTTATATTTTAACACAGGCAATCCTTGGTCATGATACATACTTAGAATAGCATCAGCATCTTCTAAATACTTTTCTTGGAAAATCGTATCTGCAGGCAAAGGGCCAATGATGTTTATACCTTCCCCTCTAAGTTGTACAAAAGCAGGCTCCATCACTTCGATCTCTTCACGACCTAAGTGACCTCCTTCTCCGGCATGAGGGTTAATACCGCAAGCATAAATTTTAGGTGATTCTATACCAAATTTACTTTTTAAATCTTGGTGAAGAATACGAGTTACTTTTTGTAAACGTTCAGACGTTATGGCTTTGGCTACATAAGCTAATGGTATATGAGTCGTTACTAATGCAACACGTAAACCTTTAGTAGTAAGCATCATGACAACATCAGAGCAATTTGCTTGATTGGCGAAATATTCAGTATGACCACTAAAAGGAACGCCAGCTTTATTAATTAATTCTTTGTGAACAGGCCCTGTAACGATAGCATCAAATTCACCTGACATGTTTTTGTCACTTGCCACTTTTAGGGTTTCAACAACATAGGCGCCATTGTTGGTATCAAGGGTGCCTGCGACAGTTGGTTGTGACAATGGGATGTCTACTATCGTTAATGTACTTTCAGCCTGTGGGATCGCCTCAACGTTTGGATTATAATCAATGAGTGTTATCGGCAAATTTAATTTCTTGGCTCGATCTTTTATTAGTGTTTTAGAAGCAACAATAACAAGCTGTACTGGCCAAGACTGTTGAGCGATAGCAATAACTAAATCAGGACCTATACCCGCAGGTTCACCAGGAGTGATGGCAATGCGTTTAGTCTTGGTCATGCTATTTATCCTGTTCAAAAATTTCGATGTACGCTTCATCGCGAGTTTCTTTTATCCAACGAGCACTTTCAAGACCAAATTTACGGTTGTGAAGAATTTGATAAGCACGATTTTGATTCATTTGCGAAGTAGCATCAATCATGCGGCGATCGTTTAATTGAATGATATGCCAACCGAACGAGGAACGAAATGGTTTGTGATATTCACCAATTTTCATGGTTGCGAGTGCTTCTCTAAAAGCAGGATCATAACTTTTTGGGTCTGCCCAGCCTAAATCACCACCTCGAACTGATGTAGGACCTTCAGAAAACTCTTTGGCCATATCAGCAAAGGTAGCTTCTTCTGCTTCTATTTTCTCTAAAATTCCTTGTAGTTGTGCTTCAGCTTTGGCTTCACTTAAAATAATTGAGGGTTCAATTAAAATATGGCTAGCTTTCACTTCTTCAACTTCTACTATTTGACGACCACGAATATCTAGCACTTTTACAATGCTAAAGCCTAATCCTGTACGAATAGGACCAACGACGGTATCCTTATCCTTTCCTGCGATTAGTTCAGAGAAAAGTGTGGGCATTTCATTGATGTTTTTCCAACCTAAATCGCCACCTTCGAGCGCATTTGTACCACCAGATGAAGCGATAGCTATTTTCTTGAAGTTAGAGCCACTATTAAGTAGCTCAAGAACTTTATCTGCACGTTCTTTACTCGCGGTCATGTCTGCTTGTGTAGCATCAGCAGGGAATTCAATTAATATATGGCCAAGATGGTATTCAACATCGTTTGTTGTTTGTTCTTTCATTAAATCTAAAAGGTTAGACACTTCTTGTGGTGAAATATAGATGCGTCGTTGGACACTATTACGACGAACTTCACCAGAAATCAATTCAGTACGAACATTTTCACGATATTTTTCATAGTCTTCACCATCACTAATAATAGCTTGGCGAAATTGAGTCAAGGTTAGTTTGTTTTCTTGAGCCATATTGGTAATCGTTTGATCTAATTGAGCATCGCTAACTTGTACGCCCATGCGCTCGCCAATTTGTAGGGTTAAGCTATCGTTAATTAACTTATCCATCACTTGTGTGCGTAAGGCTTTATTAGAAGGTAGAGCCTGATTATTTTTTTCTGCTTGTGTCTTTATCGTTTTTAGAAGATCTTGTACTTCAGACTCGAGTACTACACCACCGTTAACAACCGCAGCAACTTTGTCTAGTTGTATTTCTTCAGCTTGTGCTTTTATCTGTAATCCAGTACAAAACACACTGGTTAATATTAAAATTTTAACTAAATTTTTCATGAATTATTACATCTTGGTTATGGTGCGTTATTATACCAATTGAAATAATGAACCTCTAAGTTGAGTTATTCATTATTTCAATTGGTATTAATTATTATGTTTAGTTTTGTAAGTAGTATGGACGTTTATAGCCAAAAATACTTGAATTAAACATTTCCTGTGTGCCAATGGCGTCTTGCTTACCATTTAGCCCTTTGATGATGAACTGTAGCTCGAAGCCGCTATTAAATTCATCGCGTTTTTCATTGGAAAAACCATCATCACTTAAGTTTGAGTTTATATGTCTATGATAGGCTATACGTACAGCCCAGCAACAGCTTTCATATTGTAAACCTGCGTAGCTTTCTAAGCTGCGCTTCTCTTTTAAATCTTGAGTCAACCGTCCAACAAAAGCCCAATCTTTGTTAATAGCAAAGTTTGCGAGCAATGATGTTTGTTCTAAACTACTACCTGAGACATTACGAGTATACCTATGGTTCAATTGAACTGAATTATATTTATCAATTTGATAATTTATCGCGGCCTGACTCTTGTTGGTGAAGCTTTCAATAGTATTGTATTGTATATCGCTACTAATTTGCCACTTATGATTTAACCGGTAAAATAAATTTGCAGCAACGGATGACTGTTGATTACCTGTATCGTTGTCATCGTTAGCAAATAATTCATCAATAGTGCTATTGGTAGATAAATATTGAATGCGACCTACACTTAATCGAAAAACCTCTAAGTTCGATGGGTCAAGAATTCTACTGGTAATACCCCATGTATATTGATTAGCGCTAGCAATTCTATCTAAACCACTATAGCTTCTGTCTCTAAATAAACCATTAAAATCATCTTGCAAGTTAGTTGTATCATACAAGCCTATATTGGTTTGATCTTTTTCTGGAATATACAAGTATTGAATTTGTGGCTCTAGAGTTTGGGTATACCTGCTATCAAATATAGACATACTTCTGTCGAAGTTAATGCCGCCGTGGAAGCGTATCTTCGGTAAAGTACGGTTAACTGTCTCGCTTAATTTACTTCCCGCTTGGATATTATCTTGTTGGTAATAAGTATGCATTAACTTAAATTCTGAATTTAAAAACCAAGCGGGTGTTGATATAGGAAAATTTAAACCCGCTTCAACATGATAACGGTTGGCACTTACTTGATCTTTGTTTTGTGCTTGAAAACTGGTAAGTTCAGAATAGAGTTCAAGTTGTCCTGGTAAATCTTGCTCAGAAAGTAAATTAAATGGCTCTTGGGCTGAAACTTCTATGTGAGGTAAGGTTTTATAACTTGCTTGGTGATTACCTAAAACTTCAAAATCTTGTAGTTTCATTGTTGTTTGCCACTGATCACCAAAATAAGATAACTCACCAATTTGGTATAAATAAGCATCATTAGAATTATATTGCTTGGAGCCAATGTCAACTAGATAATTGTCATCACTGATAGTGGTATAATCTATATAAGCACGAAAATTATCGGAAAATGTACCGATATGCTGAAACCTTGCAAGGTAGCGTGCATCATCATTTGATTTAATTTCATTATCTTTATTTAAATATTCTAAATTAATACTACCGTTTTGTAGTCCTGATAAATAACGGAATTCTGTTTTTAGTTGTGTGCCCCGTTTAGACATATAATGAGGGGTAATTGTAGCATCCATATTTGGTGCAATATTCCAATAATACGGGGCTTCAATTTCTATTCCTGAATTACTAGAACTACCAATTTTAGGGTATAAAAAACCACTTTTTCGCTGTTTAGAAACTGGAAAAGTGAAGTAGGGCAAGTATAAAATAGGTATATCAAATAGCCGCACTTGTGCATGATAAGCTTCTCCTTCACTGCCGTCAGCAGATATGTTTATCTCAGAAGCTTTTATTTGCCAGTCGGGTTTTTCGCCAGCGCACGTGGTAAAAGTTGAACTTAACAAACTTAGCCCTTCCTTTGAGCTTATTTGTAACTCAACGGCACTGCCATGACCAGGATTACCATAAAGTTGATACGCCGCTTCAAGCATGGTGCTTTTTTTGTCTTTTTTACTGGCGTAAAGTTCACTAGCGAGAATATCAATACTTTTACTTTGATAGTGTATATTGCCTTGAGCATTAAACTTCATTAATAAACGATCAAAGGCGAGTTGGTCAGCTTTGATTATTTGGCTTTTATCTATAAGCGTGACACCACCGCTAAAGTTGGCCACTTGATCTTTTTCAATACTTGAATACTTAGATGTAATGCTAATACTGTCATCTGTTATTTTTGGCGCATTGACTATCATTGGAGAAAAAGTTGGAATAGTGCATTGTAATTGAACCTGCACTGTTGATTTAGTATTTGTTTCAGCTAATGCTGGCATTGAAAATGCGGCACTAAATAAAGTGATAAAGAAAAAAAATTGTCGGAGAAAAAGCATTTATTTGTAAATGTTATCTTAAATATGCGCGATGAAACGTATATGATATAGCAAATGTAGCCTTCTAGCTACGAGTAGCGAGTAAATAGCAGATAAAGAGTAGGGTAATAATAAAAGTATGCGTATTTGGGGGAAAGTTTTAGGGTTTTTATTTGGCTTCATGTTGAGTAAAAACTTATTTGGTGCATTGTTAGGTGTGTGGTTGGGACATATGTTTGACCGTGCCCGAGGGTTTGACTTCGATGGTATAACTGGCGGTAAAGAAGATGACGTTGCACGTCAGGCTGCTTTTTTCTACACTACTTTTTCGGTCATGGGTCATGTAGCAAAAGCTAAAGGTCAAGTGACTAACCATGAAATAGCTTTTGCGAGAGCATACATGGACAAGTTAGGCTTAACTAACGAGTTACGCCAACAAGCACAAGATGCTTTTCGTGAAGGAAAAACCACAGGTTTCCCTTTAAACGAGCGATTAAGAAAATTTAAACGTATTTGTGGCAATCGCCATGATTTACGGTTGATGTTTTTAGAAATCCAAATTCAAGTGGCTTTTTCTGATGGAGATTTAGACACTAAAGAGCGCGAAGTATTACACACAATTGCTAAGCTTTTGGGGTACTCTGCTCGTCAATTAGACAATTTGCTAGAAATGATTATTGCCAGTGCCGCTTTTCACCAACAAGCAGGGCAGAGCTATCAGCAATTTAATGGCGGGAATGCACCTACAAATGCTGGACAACTCGATAATGCTTATAAAATTTTAGGTGTTAGCAAAGAAGACTCTAAAGCCAATATTAAAAAGGCTTATCGTAAACTCATGTCTCAACATCATCCTGATAAGTTAATTGCTAAAGGATTACCACCAGCAATGATGGAAGCTGCGAAAGAAAAAACCCAAGATATTCAGGCGGCGTATGATTTAATTTCAAAGCAAGATAAATAAAATTACGAGTGGCGAGTTAATAGTTTCGAAGACAACTTATTGAGAGTTCAGTGTTTTCGCAACTCGTTACTTTTCTTACTCGTATGATCTAATTTCAAAGCAAGATAAGTGAAGTTACGAGTAGCGAGTTAATAGTTTCGAAGACAACTTATTGAGAGTTCAGTGTTTTCGCAACTTGCTACTTTTTTTACTCATATGATTTAATTTCAAAGCAAGATAAGTAAGTTCCGAGTGGCGAGTTAATAGTTTCGAAGACAACTTATTGAGAGTTCAGTGTTTTCGCAACTCGCTACTTTTCTTATTCGAAGCTGTTCCTTACCAACCGATCGATTTCAACCAACTATTTATTTGAGTCAGTAGCTCTTGTTCTGGAAAGTAACCCATAGCAGTATTGTTTAGCTGGCGTTGACGATAATAGACTTTCATTTCTTTTTTAGACAGATCAAAGCGCTGTTTAGCTTTATTTAAAACAATGGGATTATCGTGCCTTAGGTATAAATCTAATACAGGGTATTCACTATAGGCTAATTTTTTAGCAAAAGCGGTGTTAGTTTCATTAATTAATTCATCACTGGTTAATAAGTGCCCACTCAGTAAAATTAATGCGTTAGGTGGCTGAGTAACTATCGGTTGTTCATTATCTTGATTCAAAAGCTCTACTAACATTGCACCATGGTTGCCTTGGGCAATAATAATCACAATGCCTGGGTATTCTTTCGCTTTTGATATCACAGCATTCATCATTGAGCCAAGCTTTAACTTGTAATCATCAATAATAGTTTTGTTTTCTTGTTGTTGTTCGCTAATTTTTAAGGCGTTTGATGGGTAATTTGTTGGTTTGCTGGCAGGTTGAATGCTGATGGTAGTCCAACCTTGCGAAGGGAGTTTATTGCGTAAAAAATTTATTGCTTTGGGGTTTGTTGCTCCTTGTTGCCAATCAGGTAATAATATTGCGACGCCTTTATTATTTACACTCGTGTTTTCAGTAATTAACGTTATGTAATCATCAGGGCCAGCTAATAAAGGTTCAATTTTGTCCGCAGGTAGGTAATGCTTCAAATCTTCCTTATGTTGTTGAGTGAGGGATATAGGGGATGGAACTGGGGGCGTTTTTAATTTTGTTTCGGATGTGTCTTCAGATTTTTTAGTCGTTTCGGCATCTGTTTCTGCTACTTCTTGCTTTGGTGATGATTGCTCATCCTGTTGAGCTAAAACAGCAAAGTTTACCCACGTTAGTAGCAAAAAAATTATTGTTAGCTTGAAAATTGTTAATGTTAATAGTGCTCGCACAGCTTTCCTTTATTTTATCTCTTATAAAATATTAATTGTCACATAGAGGCACAACCTATAAGTCTATATCGGCTTATTAGCTAAAAGTGTTAATTAAATGGACAAGGTACGACAAAAGAGAGTAATTCACCCGTCACTGGGTGCGCTAAGCTCAAGTTTTTTGCATGCAATTGTAACCTAGGACTAACCGTTAGTGCTTGCTCGTGGGCGTATAATCTGTCGCCTAAAATAGGGTGCCCTAGTGCGAGCATGTGCACACGTAGCTGATGAGATCGCCCCGTGACAGGCGTTAACTCAACTAAAGTGCTCTCATTTTCTGAATTTATCTCGTTATAACTCAGCACTTGATAATGGGTTAAAGATTGTTTGCCATTTTCATGATCAACTTTTTGTTTCGGCCTATTTGGCCAATCACATCTTAGTGGTAAATCAACACTACCCTCATGCTCTTTAACGTGACCAAACACTCGAGCAATATAACTTTTCTTAGTTTTTCGTTGTTCAAACTGACGGCTAATAAATACATGTGCAGGTTTATTTAGCGCCATAATAATTATGCCGGAAGTGGCCATATCTAAGCGGTGAACTATAGTCGCGGTGGGCAAAACTCGTTGAACTCTATTTTGCAAACAATCTTGATGTTCTGGTAATCTTCCCGGTACACTTAATAAACCACTGCTTTTATTAAGAACGACGATATCTTCATCTTGAAAAACAATATCAAGGTACGGACTCATCGGTGGTTTATATATAAAATCTGGGTTTGCAGTCATATTGTCTCGCTTCGCTTTAAGTATTTAAGTGGAGGGTAGCGAGTTTTGAAGTGAAACTGTTGACAGTTTGGCACTTCGCTACCCAGTACTTCTCTTGCTCGTAACTTTTAGTTAATGTGTTACTACTATCATACGTACTGCTTCAAAAGTTAGTTGAGCTTTATCAATATAATGTGTCAGCTCACTTTGTTGATGAGCAATAAAGTCAATTTCAGCTTGTCGAACACTTGGATTGATCGCTTTTAATGCAGTTAATCTTTGTTGCTCTTGCTCAAGCTTAGTTTGCATATTTACTAAGGCTTTTGATTGAATAGCACAGATTTTTTCTTTTCCATGATTTTCAGCTTTGGTAACTAGCGGCCCAATTTGAGACTTTAACGCTTTAATCAACTGTAATGCCATTTGTTTTTTTACAGGTGTTAATTGTTTATCTAACACTGATTCACTTACTTTATCAGCAAGATTTTTTCCACTTTTATCAACTAAAATACGAATAGGGGTGGTAGGTAAATACCGACCTAGTTGTAAATGTGCAGGAGCGGTAGCTTCAACAGTAAACAAACATTCTAAAAAGAAAGTGCCAACAGGTAATGCTTCATTTTTCAATAATCCCATACTCGCATTGCCAATTTCATCGCTAAGCACCAAGTCGATAACTCCACGAACCATTGGATGATCCCAGGTGAGTAGTTGATAGTTTTCATTAATTAAGGCGGTATTACGATCAAAAGTAACGGTGGTACCATCTTCAGGTAAGCAAGGGAAATTGCTATTAAGCATGTGTTCACTTTGATTTAACGCGATTGCATTGTCGGCTTTGTCGTCTTGTTGAACACCAAAAACATCCAATGCTTGAAACATAAATTGAGGTAAATGAATTTGTCTGTCATTACGTTCTATTTTTTCAACTAATTCATGAGCACGACCTTGACCTGATGAATTCAGTTCAAGTAATTTGTCACGGCCAGACTCTAATTCCGCTTTTATTTGACAATGCTTTTGCCAACTGTTGCTAATTAATTTCTCTGCTTCGTTAGACACTTGTTGCGCACTCAGTGCTAATGATAATAATTGTTGTCCATAAGCTTCATAAACTACGCGACCCGTAATACAAGTATGCTCAAAGGCTTGCATACCTTGCTGATACCAGTCAAACAATAAATGCTGAGCTGAGTCTTCAAAATAAGGTACATGCAGTCGTATGATTTCGGTTTGACCAATACGGTCAAGACGACCAATACGTTGCTCTAATAAATCAGGATTACTGGGTAAGTCAAATAACACTAAGTGGTGAGAGAATTGAAAGTTTCGACCTTCGCTGCCTATTTCAGAGCACAATAATAACTGTGCACTGTCTTCATCTTGGGCAAAGTAGGCGGCTGCTTTATCGCGTTCAAATATTGATAAACCTTCATGAAATACTGCCGAGCGAATACCTTCTTTAATACGCAGTGCTGCTTCTAAATCAATAGCTGTTTGCGCGTGAGCACAAATCACTAAAACTTTTTCTTTTTTCAGCGATTTCAATAAATCAATTAAATAATCAACACGCGGGTCAAAAGCTGTCCATGAATCCGCTTGGTGGTCTAACCCATATAGCATTTCAGGCGTAAAAACAAACTTAGCTTGCTTGGAATTTGCCAGCGTCTCAGGACAACCGCTAAGCATAAACTCATTTAATGTTTCTTGGTATTGCTCAGGCATAGTTAATGGTGCGCTATGAACTTCACGAGCGGGGAAACCTTTAATAGTATTTCGTGAGTTCCTAAATAATATTCGGCCAGTACCATGTCTATCGAGTAATTGAGATAATAATTGCTGGCGAATACTTTGTTGTTCTTTTGTATCATCGCTATTGAGCCCTATTAACTGCTTACTAATATCTGATTCTTTTAGTAGTGCTGATAAAGTGCTCTCTTGCTCTTTAGATAATTTTTCACCTTCAACTAAAGCATTGGCGGCGTTTGCCACTTCGCTATAGTGAGACTCTTCTTCTGTAAATTTGTCATAATCGAAGAACCTATCTGGATCGAGTAATCGCAAACGTGCAAAATGGCTTTCGTGACCTAATTGATCTGGCGTCGCGGTGAGCAATAAAACGCCAGGGACCACTTGAGCTAATTGCTCAATACATTTATATTCAATGCTAGGTTTGTCTTGGTGGTAATTTAAATGGTGTGCTTCATCGACTACCATTAAATCCCAATCTTCGCTGATTAGCTCTTCGTACCATTTAGGATTCTTAGTGACAAAACCTAAGTTAACAAGGACTAATTGTTCGCTGCTGAAAGGGTTGGTATTGTCTTCACCTGCAACTTCAGCACAGCGTTCTTCATCAAAAATACTAAAATTAAGGTTAAAGCGACGCAGCATTTCTACTAGCCATTGATGCATTAATGATTCAGGCACTATGATTAAAATACGCTTTGCTCGTCCACTTACCAATTGTTGATGAATGATTAAGCCTGCTTCGATGGTTTTACCTAAGCCGACTTCATCAGCGAGTAAAACACGCGGAGCAAAACGATTTCCAACTTCATCAGCTATATAAAGTTGATGGGGAATAAGGTTTACGCGAGCGCCTGTTAAGCCCATTAATTCAGATTGCTGCTGTTGATATTGGTGATGCAAACAGTCTTTGCGAAGGCGAAACCAGTCAAGTCTGTCAACTTGGCTGTTAAGTAAGCGGTCGTGCGGTTTATTAAACTTAATAAAGTGATCAATCATCACTTCTTTTAATGATGTTTCTTCACTTTCGCCGCTTTGGGCTGTATCTTGTTTAACGCCGTGATAGGTTATAATACCGCACTCTTCAGTGCTGGATGTTACTTTTAACATCCAGCCTTCATGACTAGGTATAGTATCACCTTGATTAAAAATAACACGAGTTAGCGGGGCGTTTGCTTTGGCATACTGACGTGATTCGCCTGTTGCTGTAAATATAATAGTAACGAATCTGTGCTCTATATTGGTTACGGTTCCTAACCCTTGATCTGATTCACTATCACTTATCCAACGCTGACCTACCTGAAATGGCATAAAAAAGAACTCCAAATAACTTAAAATTTAGGCGAAATTACGATGCTGAATGCGCAGCATTGAAAAACGGCGCTATAGTACCTTTTCGTTATTCATAATCATAGTTAGCTTTGGTAAAGATTAGTATTTTTTTCTTGTCATGCTCTAAATAAACTGCCATTGTTAAATTATAGTTGCTGAATATATCTTATAGCACTATTTTCTTATCATAATACTATTTTTCCTAAATAGTATTAAGCTGGAGATGCTTATATGAGTAAAGAAAAAACAATTTATATCCTCGATACCAATATCCTTTTGCACGAACCTTTTGCCTTTTTATCTTTTAAAGAGAATGACGTTGTTGTTCCTATGACGGTATTAGAAGAATTAGATTCAATTAAAGATAGGCGAAAAGATGTTAGCCGAGATGCTAGGGTTGCAATTCGTGCACTCGAAGACACCTTGTCTGATGCTACCCCAGAGCAAGTGTTAGCAGGAGTTAAGTTGCCACAAAATGATGAACAACATCCAAGTGGTTGCTTGTCAATTATTAATGATTACAGCCTGGACCAAACGGCAAAAGTCTTATCTTTTAATGAAAATGACAACCGAATTATTAATGCTGCCCTGCATATACAAAAGGAAAATCCGAAGAAAAAGATAGTTCTAGTTACTAAAGATATTAATATGCGTTTGAAAGCTAAAGGAGCAGGATTGGCACATGTTGAAGATTACAGAACGGATCAACTCATTGATGATATTCAGTTTTTAACTAAAGGTTATCATCAATTTGAGGGCGATTTTTGGCAGCAAGTCAATGTGTGCGATAGCCAAACGGAAGGACGTAATACCACTCATATTGTCGATAAAAGTACAGTACCATTAAGTTATATGAATGAATACCTTATTGACGAAAGTGAAGCTTTTGCTGGTAAAGTCACTGGCTGGAGTGATGACCAAGTCTCAATTTTAGACTTAGGTAGAGAACGTTTATTAGGAAAAACTGCTTGGGGTATTCATCCAAAAAATATTTATCAAGGTATGGCAATGGATGCGCTACTCGATCCAACGATTGATTTGGTTATTTTAACAGGCCCTGCTGGTTGTGGTAAAACTTTGTTAGCCCTTGCTACAGCATTAGAACAAGTTGTAGAGCGAGGCTTGTATGATAAAATTATCGTCACCCGTAGTACACCTGAAATAGCTGAATCTATTGGTTTTTTGCCAGGAACAGAAGAGGAAAAAATGGCACCATGGTTGGCTGCTATCACTGATTCTTTAGAGGTACTACATCAACAAGATGAAAGTATGTCAGGAAGTTTAGATTATATTATGGATAAGGCCAACATCCAGTTTAAGAGTGTTAATTTTATGCGTGGGCGTAGTATTCAAAATGCTTTAGTGCTATTAGATGAATGCCAAAACTTAACTGCATCACAACTTAAAACAATTATAACGCGTTGTGGTGAAGGGACTAAGTTAGTTTGCTCTGGAAATTTAGCACAAATAGATAGCAATTATTTAACGGCTGTCACCTCAGGTTTAACTTATATCGTAGAAAGGTTTAAGGATTTTCCTGGTAGTGCAACTGTTAATCTCAATGGTGTGGTGCGTAGTCGTTTGGCTTCATTTGCAGAAGAAAACCTATAGCGATATATTTATTTTTTCAATAACACTCTGTTGCACAATTTTACTGTGTATATATATACTTATATTGCAGAATAAGTCACCATCACAATAAAGATGCTCTTTTAGGAAATGGAATGAAGAATATAATGAGTTTGTTGGCGTTAGTAATTATCTCGCTAACTTTATCAGCATGTGTACAAGTCACACCTGAGCGGAATAAAAATAATAACCAGCTTGCGATCTCTAGTGTTAGAGATCTGCCTAATATCTACTCGCAAAGAAGTTTGTTTTCATTGTCCCCTAAATATGTCAAAGAAACATCATTGAAGGCCAAGCAAACTCAGGCTATTTATCAGCTTTACACAAATACAATTGTTAATGATTTACAACAAAATGGTTTTGAAATTGCAACTGGAAGTCAACAATCGGCTTTTCATGTTGGTTTTGGTATTGCGCTTTCAAATGATTTATCAGATGAAAAAATCAATAAAAAATTTGGTGTAAGTCCTGGTCTGCCTGAAAGGGATGATTTAACAAAAGGCAGCTTTTTAATCTACATCGACGATGCTATTACTGGCCAGAGGGTGTGGCGTGGCATCGCCCAAGGGTTTGCTCACGAAGGGATAACTCCTGAGCAGAGAAAGCAACGTACAGCGGTTATTGTTGCTAGTGTTATGAAACAATTTTATCAAACAAATTAACATTTTTTTACAATAATATTCTCATTACTATGGTCTAATAAGTTATACCAAACAGAGAAGGATATACTTATGAAAATTTTAACCACAACCTTGTTGACTTTGTTCACTATTGTATCATTTCAAAATGTTGCTTATGCAGCAACATCAGAGATTATTTGGACAGATTATGAAAAGTATCGTGATATACGTTCAGGTAATGAAAATCGAAAAAGCTTTCGTGAACGTACGTTTAAAAACTTGGAAAAGCACTTTACTAAACTTGCTGAAAACCTTCCTGAAGGACAAGTATTAAAGATAGAGGTAACCGATGTTGATTTAGCCGGTGATACTCATGTAGGCGGTATAAATCGTTATCGAATTGTTAAGGACATTTATTTTCCTAGAATGAATTTTTCTTATCAACTTGTTGAAGCTGATGGTAGTGAAGTTGTAAATGCTGAAATTGTACTCAAAGATATGAATTTCTTGAGAGGCAATAGTTTAAAATATCGTAATGACTCATTAGGCTATGAAAAGAAAATGCTTGATGATTGGTTCTTTGAGACATTTAAAGATCACATTGTTGAAAAAAAATAAACTCAGTAAATAATTTATAGTAAAAAGCTGCTTTGGTAGCTTTTTTTTGGCTAAAATTTAAAATTTATTTCCTGAGCTTTATACCAAGTCTATTAAACAACGCTGAGTTGGGAATTAATTCAATAGAATTGGTATAGCTGCTTACTTATGTTAGCTTAACGTTATATATATATCACGGAAGTTATTCATGAAAACCTTATTCTCGATATTTCTCTGCTTAATCACCCTTTCCTTTTCTCATGTTTTATACTCACAAGAGCAACAAACGCCAAAGGTTTCCTTAAAAGATATATTGAATGAAGATATTCAGACAAAAGAAGGTGAACCTGATAATGAATCATTTATTGATGAAAATGTACCAGAGGATGAATACAGACGAGGCCAACCACGAAGTAGCTTTCAAGGTTTTTTATCTGCAGTAAAAAAGCAAGATTATGAAACGGCTACCCATTATCTTGACTATAGAAACTTACCTTCAGATGTGCTCAATGTTGGAAAAGAAGAGTTAGCCCGACAGCTTTATGTCGTGTTAAGTAGAACAATATGGGTGGATATAAATGGTATTAGTGATGCACCAAAAGGTGATCTAAATGAACAAAATGTACCTAGCTATCGTGATTTATTCGGTAATATAAACACCAAAAACGGTTCGGTTAATTTATATCTTCAACGTGTGCCACGCAAAGAAGATAAAGTTAGAATTTGGAAAATATCTAATTCTACGATTGCAAAAATCCCAAGTTTAAGTCTTGAATATGGCTATACGCCATTAGGAGAATGGTTGTCAAAAAACTTACCTGCAATGAGCTTTTTGGGAGTGAAATTATGGCAGTGGCTTTATTTTCTATATATGATTTTAGTCTTTTTTATTGCTGCTAAGATTTTAACCTTCAGTTTTAGTCATATTTTAAAACGCTTTAAACCTAATGTATTGCCAGAAACCCAACAGTTTATTGAAAAACCTTTATCTTTATTGCTAACCGTAGTTTTATTAAGATTTTTTATGCCTGAGGCTAATGCTACACACGAATCTAAAGCCGTGGCGGAAGGGGCAACATTACTTACTATTGCATGGTTGTGGGTGTTATTCCGTTTTGTTGATTTAATGAAAATAAAACTAGCAGAGCGTTTTGTCGAACAGGATAAACCACTAGCGGTATTCTTATTAAGACCGGCAGGTACAGTCATAAAGTCAATTATAGCGGTGGTAACACTTTTAATTTGGTTTGAAAACCTGGGTTTTAGTGCAACTACAATATTAGCAGGCCTTGGTATCGGTGGTTTAGCCATTGCGCTCGCAGCACAAAAAACGGTAGAAAATATTATTGGTGCTATTACTTTATACACCTCTGCACCCGTTAAAATAGGCGATTTTTGTCGCTTTGGTAAATACTTAGGCGTGGTAGAAGAAATTGGCTTACGTGCCACGCGGATAAGAACATTAGATAGAACAGTGATTTATATTGCCAATGCAAAATTTATTGATATGGAAATTGAGAACTTTTCAGAACGTGAAAGAATCGCTTTTCGCCCTAAAATTTATTTAGTGCCAACGTGCTCTAAAGTCAACATAGATGCTTTATTGAACTCTTTAAGAGAGTATTTTTCAAGTGTAGATATGTTATCAGACGAACTACAAAGAGTTCATATAAAAGCATGTACTTATAAAGGCATAGAACTTAATATTTTACTTTATGTAAAAACAACCAGTTTTGATGTTTATTTAAATGAAATTAATCAGTTGAACTTAACTATTTTATTGCTGCTTGAAAAGCACGATTGTCAGTTACAAGTTATTAACGATCGATTGCCTGCTTAGGTTCTTTATACTCAAGCCATCTCAAGATGGAAACAGCATCTTGAAGTGACTTAGGTATTTAACTAAGTGCTATGGGTTTGTTCAAAGCCAGCTAATACAGTAAATAATTGTTCAATTTTTTTAACTAAAGAAATGAGCAATTGTTGCTGAGTTTTATTTTCTTGCCATGCGAGTAGGTCATCTGCAACTTCTTCAACATAGGGTTGAAAGGTATTGGCGGAGCAGTTAAAGTTTGCATCTTTTTTGAATATAGCTTCAAATCCTGCTTTTTTATGCTCTCGCAAGTCGGCTAAGGTGGCATCAGCGGTTAATGATCTTTTTAATATTAAAGATATATTTTCAATTAATTGTTGTTCAATAGCTTTGGTCATGTTTTTGTCTTTGTTGTTGAGAGTGATTTTTCGTAATGTTTATCACAGTAAAGTACGAGATGCCGTTAATTATGCCAGATTTATGGGGGTTTTGTTAGCTTGGCCTGCTATTTCACGAACTAGTTTAGGCATTAAAAAGCCGGGCAAACTAGCGAGCATTTCGTTTACAATTTTAACTGCTTTTTCTTCGTTTACATTAAAATGTGCTGCACCTTGTACAGGGTCAAAAAGGTGAAGATAATAAGGAATAATGCCAACATCAAACATTTTCTCACTTAATGTGATCAAAATTTTTGCATTATCGTTAACGCCATTAAGAAGCACACTTTGATTAAATAGTGGAATACGAGCAGCTTTTAATGGCTCAAGAGCTTTGACAAAATCAGCACCTATTTCATTACTATGGTTTATATGTAAAACCATAGTGGCTTTTAAACGAGTATGACTTAATAAATTAACTAAGTTATTAGTAATACGGTTTGGAATTACTACCGGCAATCTTGTATGAATTCGTAAACGTTTTACATGAGGTATGGTTTCAATTTGTTTAACTAACCAAGTTAAATATTTATCGCTTGCCATTAACGGATCACCACCGCTAAAAATAACTTCAGAAATTTCTGAATGTTCTCCAATATAATCGAATGCTTGCTGCCACCGTTGTTTATTCGGACTATTCTCTTGATAGGGAAAGTGTCTGCGAAAGCAGTATCGGCAGTTAATTGCACAACCTGCTTTGACTATCATCAATACGCGATTTTTGTACTTATGTAGTAAGCCTTCAGCAACAGTGTCATGTTCATTTAATGGATCATTTATAAAGCCTTCAGTGAGAACAAACTCACTTGATAAAGGCATCACTTGTTTTAATAAAGGGTCATTAATATCCTTTTTTTTCATGCGCTTAATAAAAGGTAAAGGCACTCGCACGGGAAATAACTTTTTAGCTTTGAAATGTTGTAAATATTCATCAGCATTGATATCAAGCAAAGTTAATAATTTTTTCGGGTCAGTAATTACTTGACGTAGATCTTTTTGCCATGAATTTTCATCACAAAGATGCAATTGTGGGTCAATTTGGGGTATTATCTGCGACAATTCTAATTTCAACTTATGATCTGTACCTTAGATACTGCGTAGTTTAATGGTAATAGACAATTAATTAAAGAGCACACTTATGGCTAATTTCAGTACTAATCAGTTTAAAGCAGGATTAAAAATCATGCTTGATGGCGAACCATGTAACATTTTAGAAAACGAATTGGTTAAGCCGGGTAAAGGTCAGGCTTTTAGCCGTGTTAAAATTCGTAAACTTGTTTCAGGAAAAGTTTTAGAAAAAACCTTCAAATCAGGAGAGACGGTTGAAGGCGCTGATGTAATGGAAGTTGAGTTAGCATACTTGTATGCCGATGGCGAGTTTTGGCATTTCATGAATAATGAAACTTTTGAACAAATTGCTGCTGATGATAAAGCCGTTGCCGATACAGTAAAATGGTTAGTTGAAGGCGATATTTGTACTATTACTTTATGGAATAACTCACCTATTTCAGTAACACCGCAAAACTTTGTTGAAATTGATATTACTGAAACAGATCCTGGTTTAAAAGGTGATACAGCGGGTACAGGTGGTAAACCCGCCACTTTAGCTACTGGTGCTGTTGTGCGTGTTCCTTTGTTTGTACAAATAGGTGAAAAAGTAAAAATTGATACTCGTTCAGGTGAATATGTATCACGTGCTAGCACTAAATAAGTTCGTTTTTATCAGCTGTAACGGTTAAATATTTTTGAAATAAGTTAATAATAAGGAAGTGGTATGAAAAAATTAATGCTACTCATCAGTGTTTTTGCATTATTGTCATTAAGTTTTTGTGATGATGCGAATGCAAAACAAACAAAACGTGATGGCAAATGGGAAGCTAGTTTTAAGGTATTAAACAGTATATCAACCGATATCGATGGTGAAATGGGATCGTCTATCGATATTGATAGTGATATAGGTTGGGGGTTCTCTTTAGGTTATAACATCAATCCACATATTTTAGTTAATTTTGAAATGACTTCTACAACGCCAAAATATGATGCAACCTTGATTTATGAAGATAATGATGAAACATATCATATCAAGAATAAAATGAACCTATATAGCAGCCAATTCAATGTTGTCTATAACTTTACAACAGAACAATTCACGCCATTTGTACAAGCGGGTTTAGGGTGGAGTTATTTAGACAGTAATATTGCGGATGGTCCACCAAATACTGTTTGCTGGTGGGATCCATGGTGGGGTTACATTTGTGAAGGTTATCAAAAAACCTATAATGATACTCGTTTCTCTTATAATGTCGCTGCTGGTGTACGTTATGAATTAGATAACAGTATGTTTTTTCGTGCTAGTTATCAGCAGAACTGGATTGATTTAAGCAGCTCAGACGACTTAAGTTTGGGAATGATCCATATAGAAATAGGCTCAATATTCTAAACTGAGTAAATAATAATGCTTAGCTAAAAAGTCCAAGTAGTTCCTATTTGGACTTTTTTGTGTCTATGTACTTCTGCTGCTTGCTCAGGTATATTCTTGTTATCTTTTTTAAAGCACATTGTTTAGAGATTATCTTAGTGAAAGAAAAAGCTACTTCTTTTGATATCGCCTATCAGGCAGGTGTTTCTCAGTCGACAGTGTCTCGAGCGCTGCGAAATAGTCCTTTAGTTAATGAAGAAACTAGGCAAAAAATTCAAGCTATTGCTAAAGAATTGAACTACAAGGTAGACAAAAACGCCAGTAATTTACGTTCGCAGCATTGCGACACTATTGCGTTGTTACTTTTTGAAGATCCCACTAATGATGACTCAGCCATCAATCCCTTTTTCCTTTCTATGTTAGGTAGTATTACTAGAGCTTGTGCTAACAAAGGTTATGATTTATTAGTTTCTTTCCAACAATCGAGCAATGATTGGCATGCAGATTTTGAAGATAGCAATAAGGCAGATGGTTTGATCTTATTAGGCTATGGTGATTATGTTGATTTTGAAGAAAAATTGATTAAATTAAACGAGCAAGGAACGCACTTTGTTCGTTGGGGAGCAGAAGTCAAAGATTTACCCATTGTTTCAATAGGCTGTGATAATTTTCGTGGTGGAAAAGAAATTACTGAACACGTGATTAAACAAGGAAGAAAGCATTTTGCCTTTTTAGGTAGTGCCTCAAGCCATGCTCCTGAATTTTTTGACCGCTATAAAGGTCACTGTCAAGCACTCACCGATAATGGCTTAGTGGTGAACACTAAGGCACAGTTTAATGCCCTTTATACCGAAGAAGCCGGTTATGACGCAGCTTGCGAATTGATAACAAGTGGTGAACAATTTGATGCTATTTGCGCAGCATGTGACTTAATCGCGATAGGCGCAATGCGAGCGTTAAAGGAGCATGATATTTCAATTCCTGAGCAAGTATCTGTGGTCGGCTTTGATGATATCGCCATTGCGAGTTTTACCTTTCCACCATTAACAACGGTTAAGCAAGATACTAAATTAGCGGGTGAACTATTAGTGAATACGTTACTTGAATCTATTAATGGTGAAGAGACTTCAACTACCTTTATATCCCCAGAATTGGTTGTTAGGAAGTCTTGCGGCTGTTAGCCATCTATCTTTTTTCTGTATCGCTCAACTGATGGATCAAAAGTACTCACAAATTCTTCGGGAACTAATTTAAATATCCGAAGGATAGTTTAAAAACGTAGTACAAGAAGTACGGAGAATTGACTGGCGTCAACTCCGTGCTCTTTCTTTACAGTTGAACCACACCGCATAAAGCTGAACATAACATAAAAAATATCTATAGTTATGCCGTCACCTCATCTTTATCTATGATTGATTTCTCTTCTACACCATCTTTAACAAAATACACTGATAGCGCAGCTAATATCATTGAAGCACCAGCCATCATAATGATGTAAATTGCCTGATTATCAAAAATGGCCGTTAATATCCAGCCAGCGAAAATACCTGAAACAATTTGAGGAGCCGCAATGGTGAAGTTAAAGATGCCCATATAAACACCCGTTTGCTTCACTGGTAATGAACCAGCCAAAATAGCGTAAGGCATAGCCAAAATAGCAGCCCATGCCATACCGACACCAACCATAGGTAAAAATAAATCTACAGCGCCTTGCGGAACTTCAATTTGAGTAATGAATAAATTGACTAAGGTCAATTCAGAGTTTTGCATGAACATTATGCTTAAATAGCCAATACCACCAGCAAGTAACGATAAAGAGTAAGTTAGTTTGCGACCAACTTTATTGGCTACTTTGGCCATAATCAATGAGGCTATTGCAGCAAAAAAAGAGTAAGCCGCAAAGATTATTCCAACCCAGTCTCCTGCAGTACCTTTTGCCTTAGCAATATGTTCTGGTATCGTCCCGACAGATTCTAAATAATGCGGATCAAACCATTTAGCATCTATATTCCAAATATGCTGAGCGATAGCCGGCATGGTATAAACCCACATAATGAATAATGCAAACCAAGAGAAGAATTGCACTAATGCTAATTGTTTCATGGTACTTGGCATAGTTTTCATTAGGCCGAAAAAATCAGATAATTTATCGCTGAGTGCTTGCTCAGTATCCCTTTTTTCTAATGGTGCTAAACCATTAGTGCCCGGCGCATATTCTTTAGTTCTAAATACTGTCCACAATACCGAGCCGAGCATCACAGAAGCACCAATATAAAACGCCCAAATCACCGATGGAGCAACGGAACCTGTGCTAGCTGTATTCTCTAAGCCAATTACATTCGTTAATACGAAAGGTAAAATTGACCCAAAAACAGCGCCAATATTAATCAAGAAAGACTGAATTGAATAACCAATATTTCGTTGCTCTGATGGCACCATATCTGATACTAAGGCGCGGAACGGCTGAAATGCTAAATTAAAAGAGGCGTCCATTAAAGCAAGCATCATAGCACCAAAAAATAATGGCGTAATAAAGCTAGCAAGCGTTGCTGAATTTGGCATTAATAACATGCCAATGGCGGCGGCAAAACCACCGGCTAAGATATAAGGATTACGACGACCTAAGCGGTTCCATGTTTTATCTGATGCTGAACCGACAATGGGTTGAATGAGCAACCCCATAATTGGAGCAACTAACCAAAATAACGATAAGGAATGTAGATCAGCACCTAGGTCGGAAAGAATTCTACTAGCATTAGCGTTTTGCAGGGCAAAGCCAAATTGTACGCCTAAAAAACCAAAACTGACATTCCATATTTGCCAAAAACTAAGGCGTGGTTTTTGATGAACTGTACTTGTATTTGTACTTTTATTGATATCGGTATCAGTCGTGGTCATGTAGCGGACTCTTATATTAATAATTTTTTAGCTTAATAAAAAAAGCACCCGTTAAGAGTGCTTATGGCCTAATAAAGCAAGGCAAATATCAAACAACGAGGATATTGGAATGAGTCGAGTCATTTCCATAATCTCAATATACTAACTATAACTAAGAACAGCTATCTCTTACATACGTATTCAGTGGAATGAATGTTGTAATAATTATCTCTGTAGCTATTTACCTTTGAAGTAAAAACGCTGCAGCGCCAAGTAAACCTGGTTGATCTTCAGTAATAATATAAGTAGGGCTTTGCACCGTTATATGAGACAAGCGTCCTTTGGCTTCAAAGCGAGCTCTGAACTCACTGTTTTCAAAAAACTCAATAAACCGAGGCACAATACCGCCAGCAATGTAAACACCACCTTGGCAATTGAGGGTAAGTGCTAAGTTACCAGCGAAGCTACCTAGTATTTTACAAAACTGGCCTAAAGTTTGTTGGCATAAAGTGCAGCTTCCTGATACAGCTTGCTGACTAATTTCAGCTGCGGTAAGTTTACTTTCACTTTTACCGTTAATAGAACAGATTGCTTGATAAATTTGCTCTAAACCATAACCTGACAGCAGTTGCTCATAAGAAACTCGGACTTTAATTGTTTGTAAATATTGAAAAATTTTCATATCAAGTTCATCAACTACGGCAAAATCAACATGACCCCCTTCGCCACTGAAACAATGCCATTGATTGGTGCCTGAAATAGAAACTGGAACTAGGTGTGCAACGCCCAGACCTGTTCCTGGACCACATACAGCAATGGGTTTGTCAGCTACCGCTTCCCCTCCACCGATTTTTACTTTCTGGTTATCGTTTAACAAGGGTATTGCCATGGCTATAGCAGTATAGTCATTGATCATGGTGAGACTGTTTAAGTTTAGCGTTTTTATTAACGCTTGCTGTGAAAACTGCCAAGGTAAATTAGTCATCGAAATAATATCGCTGTCAGTAGGGCAGGCGATAGCTAAGCAGGCATTGATGCAAGTGTCAGCAATATTTTTGCTTTCAATATATAGTGCAATAACATCGATTAAGCTAGAGAATTTTGCACATTGATAGGTTTCTATGTCAGTGAATTTCGTTTCACTTTGCGCATCTGCTTGAGCTAAACGGATATTAGTACCGCCAATATCGGCAATCAAATTGACTATTTTCTTATCTTTGGTATTCATTGTGTGCCTACTATCTAATTATTCTATGCTTAATGTTAATGGTTGACGCTGCCAAGTAAACTTAATGGTTAATATTTTTGTATTATTATTCCAGTTAACTTGCTGTGCCTCTTGTTTACCAATAGACACTTTTGATGGTTTGTTTTGCCAATTGTGGACAATTAACGTCATCTGTCTGTTTATAGGCATGCTAGTATAACCGTTACCTTTGTGCGATAAATCAAAAGCAAGTTGTTTACTATTATTGCTAGCTTTGAACGATAATAACTCAAACAAACCTTGAACGTTAGCTTGAAACATTTCACCATCATCCTCATACATCTCATAATGAGAAAACTCAACAGACTTGTCTGCATAATAATGTAAAGTCAGCTTGCTGTTGTCATAGTCTTTGGTTGATTGAATATCATCAACCATTGGAATGAAAGAGCCTGCGCGGACTAATACCGGCAGTGTTTCTAAACTAGTGTTGATGTTAACAGTTTGGTTGCCTTGATGTATATTCCCATTAAAGTAATCAAACCAAACACCTTTGGGTAACGGCACTGATACCGATTCAACGCCAACATCAACAACCGGAGTCACTAAAAAAGCATCACCCCATAAATAGCTACTTGCATTATTCATCAGGTTGAGACTAAGTTCTTCTTCAAGTCCATTCTCAAAGAACAAAGGACGCATTAATGGCATGCCAGTTGTACTATTTTGATAAGCTAAAGTGTAGTTATATGGCAGTAAATTATATCTAAGTTTGATAAATCTTCGCAAAATATCTTGCGTTTCTTTATCGTGAAATACTACTTCTGGCGCGATATTATCTTGCGCATGCGGACGATAAATTGGTTGGAATACGCCATATTGCAACCAACGTATATACATTTCTTTATCGAACTTTTCACCACCAGCAAAACCGCCTAAATCAGAATGAGTATAACCCATACCTAAAACTCCCATTTGCAGACTAAGCTCTACCTGAGGTTTTAAACCACCCCAAGATCGGCTTACATCACCAGTCCACGGGATCATGCCATAGCGCTGTGAACCAGAAAAACCAGATCGCATTAAAATAAAAGGGCGTTCATTTGGTGCTAAAGCTAGCTGGTTTTCATAAACCATTTTTGCCCATTGATGCCCGTAAACATTATGTATAGCATCGGCGTTTACTACATTGCCATCTTTAAGGGTATGCAAAGTGTCACTAGGGTGAACTTCTGGCTCTCCTAAATCACCCCACCAGCCCATTACGCCTTGCTGATGCAGCGTTTTATAAATATTATTAAACCATTTTTGGCCTTTTTCGTTAAAAACATCAACTAAGCCCGTATTACCAAAATAGAAATCAAAACGTTTGGGCTTGCCTTCAGCATTTTTTGCTAAGGCCTGACTTTTTTGTGCTTCAGTCCATTTATTTGAGCTTGTTAATACAAAAGGCTCTGTGATTAATATGGTATTTACCCCTTGCTCTTTAATGTCACTGATCATTTTTGTTGGTGTTGGAAAAGATTTCTTATCCCAATCTAAATTGCCCATATGACCTTTGATATCTTTACCAAACCAGTAAAGATCTAAAATTAAGGCATCAAGAGGAAAGTCTAAGTCGATAAATTTATTAACTGTATCACGCACTTCTTGCTCAGAGCGATAACCAAAACGAGAAGCATAATTACCTAATGCCCAACGTGGTGGCATCGGCTGTTTGCCTGTAACCTCGACATAGTTTTTAATTAATTGTGGGTAAGTATCACCAGCAAAAACAAGATAAGACATACGTCCAGATACTGCTTCAAATTGCATAATATCTTGTTCAGATTTACCTAAATCCATCCAGCCTTTGGCTGAGTTATCAAATAATAGTATGTATTTATTGCTAGAGAAAACAGCAGGAATGCTGAAGTTCATTTGGTTTGACTGAGTTTCATAACCATAATGAGCACGATTATATAAAGGCATACGATGACCACGCCTATCCATGCCTAATACACGTTCACCGCCGCCGAGTAATTTTTCATTTTCACTTAACTTAAAGCGAAAGCCTTGCACATTATGCTGTTTTTTATTTTCTAATACCGTGCTTATAAAGAAACCTATTTCTTCTGAAACTAATAATTTTTTGCCTTGATAATAACTAATGTTAAAAGGATATTTATTAATGACAACGTTAAGTTTTCCAGCAGAGAGTAGAAGTTGCTGTGAGGTTTCTATTACAGAAAAATCTTGTTTTAGGGAATGTTCTTTAATGGCAAATGAAGGTAAGAAAGCGGCATTGTTGAGTTTATTCTCATATTGATAATGTGCTTCAATAGCATTATCGCCATAGGCATTTAAGGTCAATGGTCCCAGTGTTGTAGTAATAACTAAGCTTTGCTCTATTAGTTGATGGCTTAGATACTTATTTTTTTCACTCGCTATGCTTTGGATAGTAAAGAATATAACAAACAGAAAAGTACTTTTTATCAGTTGATGTGAGCGCAAGATAAAACCCTTAATTGAATTTCTAATTTAATTAGTTGGATAATAACCTCACTCAAGGTAACACAGCACTTTGAATACGTATGCAATGTTCTGTTAGTTAAATTACGACATTAAGAAGTACCAATCCAGTCGTCTGATGTATTCTCCTTAACCAATGCTTTGCCTAGAAGATGTTTCTAATGCCAGCTGAACCCTACATATTGAGGTGGCTTGGGTATATTTTTCGAAACTTGTTACTACATACGTATGCAGAATTAAGGAAAAATGAATACATACGTATGCAAGGGCTATTCCCCACCAAATGAATTGCGTATTCTTAAGTTGTAATAATGAAAAAGAATTAAAAATACAGTGTGGAGTTTTAGAATGAGTGAACAAATGTGGTGGCGTGGTGCGGTAATTTATCAAATTTATCCGCGTAGCTTTTATGATGCTAATCAGGATGGTATTGGTGATTTACCGGGCATTATTAGTAAACTGGATTATATTGCTAGTTTAGGCGTAGATGCTATTTGGATTTCACCATTTTTTAAATCACCTATGAAAGATTTTGGCTATGATATTAGTGATTATCGTGATGTTGACCCTATTTTTGGAACTTTAGCTGATTTTGATGAGCTAATTGCTAAAGCGCATGAGCGCAATATTAAGATAATGATAGATCAAGTGTTGAGTCACACTTCAGATCAGCATCAATGGTTTATTGATAGTCGAGAAGACCAAGTTAATGAAAAATCTGACTGGTATGTATGGGCTGATGCTAAAGAAGACGGTACAGCACCAAATAATTGGTTATCTATTTTTGGTGGTACAGGTTGGACATGGGAACCTCGCCGCCAGCAATATTATTTGCATAATTTTTTATCTAGTCAACCTGATCTTAACTTTCATAACCCTCGAGTGTGTAAAGCAGTACTGGATAATGTTGAGTTTTGGTTAAAGCGCGGTGTGGATGGTTTTAGGCTAGATGCAATAAATTTCTGTTTTCATGATGCTCAACTACGAGATAACCCTGCTAAACCAAAAGAGCTAAGACAAAGCATCGGTTTTGATGAAAAAAATCCTTATGCTTATCAATACCATTATTTCAATAATACTCAAGATGAAAACTTGAACTTTATTGAGTCTATTCGTACTTTATTAAATCAATATCCAGGAACAGTAACTTTAGGTGAGATATCCTCAGAAGATTCATTAAAAACGATGGCTGAATATACCCAAGGTGATAACAGGTTACATATGGGGTATAGCTTTGATTTACTAACCGATGAATTTTCAGCCGCTTACATTAAGCAGGTAGTACAAACACTTGAAGAACGTGTTTCAGACGGTTGGCCTTGTTGGGCTATTTCAAATCACGATGTGCAACGTGTTATCAGCCGCTGGGGAAAGAGCCAAAATGCAGAGCAAAGCGCTGATTTAGCTAAAATGTTGTTTGCCATGATTTCTTCTTTACGTGGTAGCGTTTGCAGTTATCAAGGAGAAGAGCTTGGCTTAACTGAATCTGATATTGCACTTGAGGATATTCAAGACCCTTACGGCATTACTTTTTGGCCACAATTTAAAGGTCGTGATGGTTGTCGCACACCGCATCCTTGGCAACATGATGAAGTTAATGCTGGTTTTAGCCAAGCTAAACCTTGGTTGCCTATAGCTGTTGATCATCAAGAAAAATCAGTTGACCTTCAAAATAATTCCGCTGATTCAGTATTAAATAGTTACCGCCATTTTACTTTGTGGCGTAAACAACATAGTGCATTGCTTTATGGTGACATTACGTTTGTTGACACATCAGAACATATCCTTGCATTTATCCGTAAGGACAGTGCAGAAAAACTCTTAGTCTGTTTTAATTTCAGTAATCAAGCTCAAAAATTGTCACTTGATCTATTAGGTGATGAACACTTAATACTTAAGGATCATAATTTAACAACGGCTAACATTGTTGATGGTCAGATTACCTTGCCTGCTTTCGGTTGTTTTTTCGCATCCTTATAACTAGTTGTAGAGAATATAAATTATGAAAGTATTGTTAACTATTTGCAGTTTATTCGCACTAAATCTAGTGGCTAATGTAAAAGCAGAGGCAAGCCAAGACTTTGCTGCCAAAGCTGAAAAACTAGCCCCTTATCAACAACGAGATTTTCAGGATGAAGTCTTTTATTTTGTCTTACCTGACAGGTTTTACAATGGTGACAAAAGTAATGATTTAGGCGCTGCAGCAGGTGATGAGAAACGTGTATTATCTCGTGGTGGCTTAGATAAAACTCATAAAGGAATGTATCACGGTGGTGATCTTGCTGGCTTAACAGAAAAACTACCTTACCTTGATAATATGGGCATTACGGCTATTTGGTTAACGCCTGTTTTGCGTAATCAAGCGATGCAAGCCGATACATCTGGGTATCATGGTTACTGGATTTTGGACTTCACTGAAATAGACCCCCACTTGGGAAGCAATGCCGATTTAAAACACTTTATTGACCAAGCTCATAAACGTAATATTAAAGTGTTTTTCGATATTATTACCAACCACACGGCTGATGTTATTAAATACAAAGAATGCCATGGTGAAGATGGTTTAGGCTGGATTATTAAGGGTAATGACTGTCCATATAAATCATTAGCGCAGCTTGCTAAAGGTGATATTTATACAACAATAATTCCTCTGGGCGGGGAAAATCTAAAGTTTCCAAGTTGGTTGAATGATATCGGTGTTTATCACAATCAAGGTGATTCTAATTGGGCGGGTGAAAGCTCACTTCGAGGAGATTTTTCCGGTCTTGATGATGTTGATACCAATAGTGAAAAAGTTGTTAAAGGCATGACGGATATTTACAAAGCCATTATTGATGAATTCAAACCCGATGGTTTTCGGATTGATACGGTGAAACACGTTAATATGGAATTTTGGCAAGAATTTTCACCAGCGTTAATGGCACATGCCAAAACAAAAGGCATAGACAATTTCTTTATGTATGGAGAAGTGTATAGCTTTGAACCTGAAATATTAAGCCGCTTTACCACCCAGGGTAAAATACCTTCGATTTTAGACTTTGCTTTACAAGGTGCTATTCGCAGTGCTTTGATTGAGCAAAAAGGAACTGATGAATTAGCCAACTTATTTGCCCAAGATCATTTTTATCAAACAACACACGCTGATATCGAAAGCCTTGGTAGTCAAAATACGAATGCAAATCAGTTGGTTAATTTCACTGGTAATCACGATATGGGACGTTTTGCTTATTTTTTAAAAGAAAGTAAGCATAACTATAGCGAACAAGAGAAAATTCAACGTATTTTACTTGCCAATGCGTTGATCTATTTTAGCCGTGGTGTACCCGTAATTTATTATGGTGATGAACAAGGTTTTGTTGGCGATGGCGGAGATCAAGCATCACGCCAGGACATGATGCCATCAAAAGTTGTTAGTTATAATGATGATGATTTACTCGCAACGGATAAAACTACCGCAGCTGATAATTTCGATACTAGCCACTTGTTCTACCAAACATTTGTTAAATACGCTGAGCTTTACCAGCAATATCCTGCTTTACGATTTGGTCAGCAAACGACACTTTATTCACAAAGAAAACCAGGTGTTTTTGCTATTCAAAGAGCTTACTCCTTCAAAGGCGAGGAGCAAAAAGTGGTAGTAGTTTTTAATACAGACAAGAAAGTGCAATCCCTTGAGATGGTAATTGATAACCAAGAGACTAAATTACTTTATCAATCAGCAACGAGTGATGATGGAAAAATTGCTCCGTTGAGTTTTGTTATTTACCTGTTGCAGTAAATATCCTCTGCATTAACAAAGTAAGCGGCTAGTTAGCCGCTTTTTTGTTAGGAGTTGAAATTGATTATTGTTGTTTAGAAACTTGATGGATATGCACATCTCGTTGAGGAAATGGAATGTGAATATTGGCTTCGTCTAATGCAGAGTAAATAGCTGCATAAGCTTTATATTTTGCCGCATATAGGTTTATTGTAGGCGTCCATAAGCGAATAGCGAGAGTGATTGCACTGTCTGAAAATTCATCAATACCCACTTGTAATTTTTTATTATTGCCGATGATATCAAGTGATAACATTGTATTTTCGAGTAATTTCACAACCTCTAATGGGTTATGGTCGTAAGATATGCCAACTGTTAACTCAAGAAGTGAGTCATTACGTGAATTATGCAATATTTCACCAACAATATGTTTGTTAGGCACTGTAATGGTTACATCGTCTTCATTTTTTAGCAAAGTATAAGCAAGTAATACTTCTTCAACTACACCTGTCACACCATGAATTGTTATGGTATCTCCTACAACAAAGGGTCTGATAAGGATAATATTAAAACCTGCGGCGTAATTAGCAAGTAAACCTTGCAAAGCTAAACCTGCGCCTAGTGATATAGCACCAATTGCTGCAATGAATGGTGTAACACTAATGCCTAGCTTCCCCAGCGAAATAATGGTGATCATTATGACCATAAGCATTTTTGTGGTATTAGATAAAAACTGGCTTAAGGTCACATCTAGCTTGTTTTTCAAACATAATTTCAACACCCAAGCAGATACTTTACCGGCTAGCATGTAACCAATAATAAAAACAATGAGAGCACCAATAAGTTGAAAACTATAATTGGTAAAAAACTCAATAATTATGTTGTATATATTGGCGACCTGATCGATCTCATCCTTTAATAAGTTAGTCGGTGAAAGTGAGGTATCGCTTTTTTCTGTACTGTTGGCAAGTTGAGTGGTAAACACAAAAAATTCCTTAATATATTATGAAACAGATAGTTGGTCTGCATGACACTGCAGTAATAATAACGTATTTTTGCACTATGCCAAATGCAAAGTAGTAGAAAAAGAGTTCTTGGCTAAAAGATCGCTAGTTTATGGTAAAGGCAAAGGCTTTGTTCATGCTGATGTCTTGTCGGCAAGCTCTGGAGATGACTTTTATTAACATGTTTAGAAAGAATAAAACAAGCCAATCGCATTAAATCTTTATCAAAATGTATTAAGTCCTTCAATGCTTTATTGGTCTAGTTCTAACTTTATAGGAAAGATGATTGTGTACGGGTTGCCTCACTCGTTATGTATATCAAATAAGATAATCGAAACAGAAAATGTCGACTTGCTGTGCAAAGAGCACAGCAAGTGAATTAGCATCAACTTCTGGATACTTTTAAGGCACTGCTTGCCCATTCCTCGCTTCGAGTAAACGATACCAGTCTTCATGGCTGTACTTTATCTCAAGTGCCTTTATTGCTGCATTAATACGGTCTGGTGTTGTAGAGCCAATAATCGGGCTAATGTTAGCTGGGTGCTTAAGTAGCCAAGCTAAAATAAGTTGCCAAGGCAGACAGTTGTATTTCTTGGCTTGCTGCGCTAATTCAATTTCAATACGCCCTTCATCGGCGGGAGAAAAAGTATTGCCCCATGCAGGGTAAGCAACACCGCCAAGTGGACACCAAGCAATAGGTGTAATGCCAAGTTGCTGACATTGATCTAACGTGCCATCGGTTAAGCTATTAATATTATGGATATTCACTTCTATTTGATTGACCAATAATGGCTCAGCTAGCACTGATTGTAATAAGCTAACTTGTGAAGGACTGAAATTACTGACACCAAAGTGCTTTACTTTACCACTCGCTTTTAATTGCATGAAGGTGTCGGCAACATCTTGTGCATTGAATAAATAATCAGGTCTATGGAGTAGAAACATATCTAAATAATCGGTATTTAAGCGCTGTAATGAACTTTCAACACTATTTATAATGTAGTCTTTTGAGAAATCATAATGCTGAGGGTCGCGTCGTATTCCTGCTTTAGAGGTAATTATCAGTTGTTCACGTATTGCTGGCGTTTCTTTTTTAAGTTCAATAAGTAATTCGCCAAACAAACTCTCACAGTGACCATCGCCATAAATATCAGCATGGTCAAAATGTGTATAACCCGCATCTAGTGCAGCTCTAATTGCTAACTTTCCTTTGGTTTTGTCTTGAGCAGAGTTATCTCCGGCAATACGCATACAGCCATAAATTAGACGAGACGAAAATAAAGTGCTGTTTTTGTAATAAATCTTTTTCATTTTTTTTCCAATTATTCAAATAGTTTCTAAGGGTAGATAATTCAAAGCAAAATGCTCAATAAAAGTTCTGTAGGTAAAGCTGAACTTGATATTTTCGGCTATTCCTTGATTGCCTATTTATTGACGGCAATACATTTTTAAAAATTCATCATGACTGGGTAGTTTATCAATAGGCTCTTGCTTTATATTTCTAATTTTTCTTAACATTTCGTTAATTTTTTCTACCGATAAGTTATTAGCTAAGGGATGATGATCTTGAGGCACAATCCCTTGTCCTAGCATAACTTGTAGCCAAGAACTGTCAGTAAATAAGTCATTCTGCTCTCGAAACAATCGACCATTTTGTTTAAATATTTCTATTTTATGGGCAAGGCTATCAGGAATTTTCATTGAACGCATGTCTCGCCAAAAATCACTGTCGTCACGTTGGTTGACGTGATAGTGCATAATAAGAAAATCCTTAATTTGCTCATATTCCAATGCCGATTGCTTGTTATATTCATCAACTAAAGAATCATCAATTCCCTTGTGTGGAAATAAATGAATCAAACGCACAACGGCAGATTGAATTAAATGAATACTTGTTGATTCCAAAGGCTCTAAAAATCCACTTGAGAGGCCAACAGCAACAACATTTTTATTCCATTGTTTGTACCGTCTGCCAGTTTGAAATTTGATGATTTTCGGTTCAGCAATTGCTTCGCTATCTAAATTCCCCATCAGGGTTTCAAATGCTTGCTCTTCAGTATAATGGCTACTACTGTAAACTAAACCGTTGCCGTTTCTATGTTGTAGAGGGATCCGCCACTGCCAACCCGCAGCATGCGCAATAGAACGTGTATATGGTAAGGTTTTATCTAGTCGCTTAGAAGGTAATGCAATAGCTCGATCGCATTGTAGCCAATGACTCCAATCTTCAAAACCTGTTCGTAGTTTTTCTTGAATTAATAATCCTTTAAAGCCAGAGCAATCAATGAAAAAGTCTCCTTTGATTTCTTGACCACTTTCTAATTTTAAAGCTTGAATAAAACCAGACGTAGAGCATTGTTTAACTTGTTTAACCATTCCCTCAGTTCTTTTTACGCCCATTTTTTCACTAAACTTTCGCAAGAATTGTGCATAAAGACCTGCATCAAAATGATAAGCATAAGGCATGTCTAAAATGGGGTCTTTGCTATTAATTTTTGCAAACTTCCCCGCTTCAGCACATAAGTAATTTAAATCGTATTGCCAAAGGTGTTTATCATCTTCAAGTTGATTCGCTCGTTTTAGCAAATGATGAAAGTGGCAAAAAGCTAAACCTTTCCCTGCGGCTCCAAAGCTATGAAAGTAACTGTGACCTTGCTTCTTCCAATTCTCAAACTTTATTGCCAACTTAATTGTTGCTTTTGTTTCTCGTAAGAATTCAGCTTCATTAATACCGAGAACATTATTTAAATGTTGAATTGGCGGAATAGTCGCTTCACCAACACCTATAGTGCCGATGTTATCAGATTCAACGACTTCAACTTCAATAGCACTCCCAACTATTTTTTTTAATAATGCTGCAGAAATCCAACCTGCTGTTCCGCCACCTAATACAACAACTTTTTTTACTGGAGCATTCATCATTGCTTCTCTTTAATTTTTAAATGAGATAATACCAAAGTTACAAAAAAAAACCTGTTAGTAAACTAACAGGTTTAATTAAAATAAACTAAATTTTAAAAAAACTCACTAAAATTTGTAGTTAAGGCCTATTAGGAAGTTTCTACCATAAGATTGGTATCTACCAACTAAGCGTGTGTCAGCTTGGTCTATCTCAATATCATTCTCATCAGTTAAGTTTTGACCTTGTAATGTAATACGCAAACCGTCTAAAGAATCAATACCTGATTCTGAGAAATCATAGCTAATTTGTGCATCCCATAATTCAGTGCCAGCCTTGCCTGTTGGCACTAAAGATAAACTACCACCACGTGTTTCAGAAACGTAGTCACTACGCTTGGTTCCAGCAATGCGAATTTCAAAACCATTGCTTTCGTAATAGGCTGTTAATGAGTAACTCTCATCGGATAAACCTGGAACTTTACCTTCTGCTTGTCCCGCATGTTCGTATAACTTGCCGTCTAAGAAAGTAGCACTCATCATCAGACCAAAACCTTCCAAAGTGTCATGCGCTAAACGTAATGGTAAGCTAGCTTGTAATTCATAACCACGAACAAAACCTTTAAAACCATCAGTATTCGTTTCTACAAACCCCATTAATGTTGCCGGCGCATTACCATTTGAGTCTTGGTGTAATTCAGCAATATACACGTCAGAAAAGTCAGTTAATTCATTACTGCTACGATGCCAGTTTACTAAATCTTTATAGAAAAAGGTTGCCGCAAAGTAACCATCTTCTGCAAAGTAGTTTTCATAAGACAAGTCAAACTGATTTGCTTCATAAGGTTTCAATTGTGAATTTCCAGCACTACCACTCCACGGACCATTTTCAGGAACTGGACTGTTAATTTGTGCATCATTATAGGCAAAAGTTGCTCGAGCATTAGGGCGCATATCGTCCATACGTGGGCGACTCAATACTTTACCCATCGCAGTACGAATAAATTGATCTTCGGCTATTTCAAAGCTTAAATTTAAAGTAGGTAATACATTTGAATACGATCTACCTTCAGATACTGCTGTTGCAACAACATAGCCTTCTGAGTTTTCTACTGTAGAAAATCCTGTAGACTTTTGGTCAACATCAATGTATTGCAAACCAAAATTACCTGACATGTAAATACCGCTAAACTCAGCTTCTAAGTCGAATTTTGCATATAACGTTAACGTTTCTTCATCAATGCCATAGGTGTCACCTAAACGGTCTGTTTGTACTAAAGATGCTTCTGTCGCGGTATAATAACCATCTTTGTAAAGACCAATGCTGTCATAGGCCAGTACACCGTTAATACCAAGAAAGCCTAAGTCCGCAACACCTAAAACGTTAGGGATAGCTGCATCGCCTGGATATTCTGGTGAAGTTAAGTAGTCACCTTCATTGATCTTACTTTTTGTGCGTTCGGAATATACTGCACCTAATTCAATACCACTAACAATACTGTATTCAACTTTGCCATTAACTTCAAAACGAATGCTATCTAGTTCTTCTTCAAATTCTGGGCGATTAACAAAACCATCTTGAGCATCACTGCCAATAACGGGAGCGCCCCATGATTGCGGGCCAGCAAGGAGCATAAGGCTTTCATCTGTATAATCAACACCTGGAAGTGTAGGATGATCGCTGTACATCACACCTGTAGAAGTAGTTTCCCAAGCACGAGCAGCAGCTGGGCGTCCGTCAGTACCAGCACGACCTGTACCTGAGTAACTTTCTAGATCAATAATAGATTTATCAACGTCACCCATTGATAAATCTAATACAGCTGACCAATCGTCATTTAATGCGTATTCAACGTTTAAACCTAAAGTCGTTAAAGTGGATTCTTGTGTTCTGGCATCATTGCGAACTACCGAATGAAAACCATCCCAATAACCTGAAGTAACTAAGCCATTTTCAATTGTTGAAGCCGTATAATTGGCACCACCCCAGACTGGACCTCCTTCTTCTAAACCACGGCGAACATCGTGTTCTTTAAAATCAATGTATAAGGCATCAAATTGAATTGTTAGAGCATCTGAAGGTTCATATTCTACCACTGCTGCAATTGAATCACGCTCTAACATTGCAGAACGCACAAATGAGTCATGACCACCTAAAATTTTGTCACCTTCTGGTGTATCAGCATAACCCCAAGCTCTAAACTGTTCTTCTTGGCGTGGTGTTTCTTGTGATGATAGCACTAAGGCTAGGCCTAGAGTATTGTCAGCAAATTTTTCAACAAAGTTAAAAGAAACTTTATGGCCTGTATTATCGTAATCTGGATTTGCTGCGTCATTACCATTTTGTTCTGCAACCGCATTAATAGTTATGGTTGAGTCAGAATTTAATGGGCTGATGGTTTGTAAATCAATTGTGCCACCAATACCTTGAGAAATGAGGCCAGCTTCGGGGGTTTTATAAACTACAATGTTTGAAACAATTTCCGTTGGGTATAAATCAAATTCAACACCACGGTTATCACCCATGCCTAATAATTCACGACCATTTAGTGAGGTACCAATAAAGTTTTCGTTAAAACCACGTACTGACAAACCACTAGTACGTCCATTTCTACGCTCACCCGTTACACCGGGTAATCGTGCTAAAGATTCGGCAATGCTGGTATCGGGTAATTTACCGATATCTTCCGCAGAAAGAACTTCAACAATTGAGTTTGAACTCATTTTAATTGCTTGTGCTCTTTGTAAAGCACCACGAATACCGGTGACTTGAATCACTTCAACTTCTTTTTCCGCTGCTTTAGTTTCTTCAGCAGCAAGAGCTTGTGTACTGAGTGCCATTAAACCACTTGAAAGTAGCGCTAATGTCATTTTGCTTGGTTTAAAATTTAGCATTGAATGTTCTCCCCTAGCCATCCTTGATTAATTTTTATCAGCCAGCTTCCTGTTGACTTAATAATTATATGTTTTTTGTCACCTTAGCTGCATACCTTTTAAATGTAGCAGTAAATTTGTGAACAACTTTAATATAAAGGGGAGAATTAAAGATGAATAGTAGTTGCATACGTATTCATAAGGTGGAACCACGCTACAAATCGATTGAATACGTATGCAATGGTTGTTATTAAAAATAGTCAATTATAAAAGAGGAAGTGTTGGCGCTAATAAAAGCCACTCAATCAGCGCTAATTATTATAAAAAATATTGGGTTGTTTTTTGTTTGAAGCTATTAGCTTAAGTGAATACGTATGCAGCAAAACAAAATTAGTTTTTTTATATGAGCTGAACAAGTAAGTTAGTAACAATGAAAACTTTAAAGACTTGTTACTATGAAAAAGCGCCAAACTTCACTTCTAGCTTTTGCAGCACTTTATGCTTCACTGTTCTTAACCGCATGCGGTGATAATACCCAAACACAGCAACAGATAATTAATGCAACTGCTTCATCAACAGTAATTAAGCAAAGTACATTGAGGGCACGTGATTTCAAAAATATTGCCAGTGATAGTTCTGCTCATTGGTTAACTCCTCACTTATTAGTGTTACCTAAAACGGATAAAAAAGTTAAATACCATTTACTAAGCAAGGCCAAATCAGGTTTTAATACCGTTAACTTGTCAGTTATTTCTTTTCCTGAAAATATAGTGGAAAAGTTCCCCCACCTATCTGACTTTCAGGCCTATAAAGTCGACTTATCATTTTCACAAGCGAAAGAATGGTTAAAACAGCAGCTTTTGGTTGTTGTTTTAGATGAAGACCAAGAAATTCAAAAGTTAGCTTATGTGCAAACAGGTGCTGTAATTGATGCCCTCTATACACAAGGTGAAAATAACGCGAATGAAGAGACGCTATTAGGATCAAGAATAACTGAAAACGGGGTGAGTTTTAAGTTATGGGCACCAACAGCGCAACAAGTGGAGTTATTACTTTTTGATGATGATTTACCCCAAGTAGCAAGGTTAACTAAAATGGCTAGTTTACCTATGGTAGAAGATGAAAATACGGGTATTTGGTCGGTTATAGGTAATAACTCACTTAATGGATCTTATTATCAATACCAAGTAACGGTTTATCATCCAGAGTCGAAACAAGTAGAAACATTAATCACCACGGACCCATACTCATTAAGCCTATCAATTAACAGTAAGTACTCACAAGTTGTTGATTTAGATGATGGTTCAACGCAACCTAAACATTGGTTGAATCATAAAGTGCCTACCGTGAAAAATGTTGAAGATAATATATTTTACGAAATGCATATTAGAGACTTTAGCTCTGATGATGATGCACTTTCTAATAATCATTTTCGAGGAAAATACAAAGCATTTAGTGAAGAAAATTCATATGGTATACAGCATTTAAAAACGTTAAAAAAGGCAGGATTAAACAATATTCACTTATTACCTACTTATGATCTTGCTAGTATAAATGAAGATACTACTCAATCTGTAGATATCAATGATACCGTTGCGCAAGTTAAAACTAAAGTTTGTGATGCTGAGTCAAATATAACAATTTGTATTGCTGACTTTGAGAATTTCAATGAAGAGCAAAGTCTGAAATCACTACTTGCTAGTTTTGATGTTAGTGGTGAGCAAGCTCAAAAAGTAGTTAGTGAACTTCGTCAATTTGATAATTTCAACTGGGGTTATGATCCTTTTCATTACTCTGTACCAGAGGGAAGTTATGCGCTAAATCCACAAGGTAAAGAACGTTTAGTTGAGTTTCGTGAAATGGTGCAAAGCATTCACGGTTTAGGTTTTCGCGTGATTATGGATGTTGTTTATAACCATACTTATCAGTTTGGCTTAAAAGAAAAATCAGTGCTTGATAAAGTTGTACCTAATTATTATCACCGCCTTAATATCATCACGGGTATAGTCGAACAGTCAACTTGTTTCACTTGTGGGAATACTGCTACAGAGCGGGTGATGATGGCAAAGTTGATGTCAGATTCATTGGTTACTTGGGCGCGTGACTACAAAATAGATGGCTTTCGTTTCGATTTAATGGGTCACCAATCGAAAAATGCCATGTTAGCAGCGCGAGAAGCGGTGCGTGAAGTGGATGCTGATACCTATTTTTATGGAGAAGGCTGGAATTTTGGCGAAGTAGCTGATAATAGCCGTTTTGTCCAAGCTAGTCAGTTAGAGTTAAGCGGTACTGAAATTGGTACTTATAGCGACAGATTACGTGATGCAGTGCGCGGTGGTGGCAATAATACCCGTGATTCACAAGGGCTAGGTAATGGTTTATCTGTTTTACCCAATGAAAGGCAACCAAACGCACGTCAGGTACAAGGCCCTTCATTACAAAACTCTTTACTCCAAAACAATAACCAACAAGAATATAACCTTCGTATGGATCAGCTAAGAGTGGGTTTAGCTGGGAATTTATCAACTTTCCCTCTTTATTTAATAAAAGGTAAACAAATACTAGGCAAAGATATTCCTTATGGTGATCAACCGACAGGTTATGCCTTAGATCCTGCCGATACCATTAACTACGTCTCCAAGCATGATAATCAGACTTTATGGGATAATAGTCAGTACCGTTTACCCTTTGATGTTTCCACACAAGACAGAGTTAGAATGCATTTGCAAAGCTTGTCTTTCGTATTCTATTCTCAAGGCATTCCATTCTTGCATATGGGCAGTGAATTTATGCGTTCAAAATCTTTTCTTAGAGACAGTTACGATTATGGTGACTGGTTTAATCGTGTCGATTTTTCTAAGGAAAATAATTACTATAATGTTGGTTTGCCACCCAGTGAAAAAGACCAAGAGAATTGGCCGTTGATCAAAGAAGTACTTAAAGGTCATCAAGGTAGAGATCATGTTGATGCTAAAGATATTGAATTTAGCGCTAAAGTGTTTGAAGAAATGATAGCGCTGCGCATGAGCTCGCCATTGTTTAGATTGACAACTGCCGCTGATATTAATAAGAAAGTTAGTTTTCTTAATTTAAATTATAACTCAATGGCAAATGAGTCGTTGGGCTTGTTGGTGATGAAATTAGATGACACTCTTGGTCAAAGTGTTGATGATAACATTGAGAGCTTGATAGTGATTTTTAATACTAGCACTAAAGCACAAACATTCGCTTACACACTAGCTAGTGACTATCAACTTCATCCAATTCAACAAAATAGTGTAGATACAGTAATTCGGCACAGTAAAGCCGATGAAAAGGGCTTTACTGTGCCAGCGTTATCTAGTGTGCTGTTTGTTAAGGAGGTAAGTGTTAACGATTAATGCCTGGCGATAGGTGTAAAAAGTAGCCTTTTCCTGCAAAGGTTAGTTGGTAAGTACTTTCATTCGCTATATTGCGAGAAAGTTTTTTTTCTAACAAACCTTTTTCTATTAATAATGTGAGCATATTGTTAGATAATTCGGCCAATTTAGCTTTGGCGTTAATTTCCATTTTAGTTGCTACGCCTTTAAATGAATAAAGTGCTCGAATGATGGCCGCTTCTGATTCAGATATAGTGGGTAGTTCTCCGATGTATTTTGGATATTGATCTTCAGGAAATTTTCCATGAATGCTTTTATATGATGCCTGTATTGCTTGAATATCAGTAGCTTTATCGCCTGTTAATTGAAAGGTGTGAAATACACCCGTTTCTTTACGCTGATAATCAACTTTCGCTAGGAAAATAGGTAGGTCACAGCTTTGGGCTACATGGTAAAACCCCGTTTTCCATTTTGTAACTGCACCACGAGTACCTTCTGGAGTAAATAGAAAAAATACTCTATTGCCTTTTTGCGAATCAATAAAGGCCTTTATTTGCTCAACTTGGCCTTTTCCCTTTGACGAACGATCTATTGGCATAGCACCTAACCACATTAACCAGGTGCCTAAAACGGGAACTTTGCACAGACTATCTTTTATAGAAAAATAGATTTTTACATCTTGCAATATAGCTGCCCCAAGAGCGTAGATAAAATCCCAATTTGAAGTATGAGGTGCAGCAATCGCAACACCTGCACCTTCGGGTGGAAACTCACACAATTTCCAACCTGATAATTTGAACCATAACTTGAACAATGATTTTAAAAAATATTTGGTAAATATACCGTCAAATATGGTTTTTTCGCGAATAGAGAGTAATTTTTTAGTCATGAGCCACATCAAATAAATGGATGTATACGAAGTAATGAATAATATTATAGCATAATCATCTTTTCAAATGACCTTAAACTGCATAATTGAGTTTGATCTAGAAACGATTTCGGTCAGGTTTTAACACAATTATCAAAAAACGGCTAACCTAAACTCCCTTTCAAGTTGTGGAATTTGTGCATGAGTGGTTGAAATTGCAATTAATAGCACCATGTATACCCAGATTACTTGGGTATATATTTCCCTATTGTTGATTGTTTTTTTCATTAATTCTTAAAGGTAAAACCATGACCAATGCATTAGAAACCTATGCCTTGAAAATAAGCTCGCTTGAAAAAACCTACAAAGGCGGTTTTCAAGCGCTTAAAGGTATTGATTTAACCGTTAAACAAGGTGATTTTTTTGCGTTACTTGGTCCCAATGGTGCAGGTAAATCTACTACGATAGGCGTGATTACATCTTTAGTTAATAAAACTCAAGGGCAGGTGAAAGTTTATGGCTATGATATTGATAGCGATTTAGAAAAAGCTAAATCTTTTATTGGTTTAGTGCCACAAGAGTTTAACTTTAATCAGTTTGAACCTTTAATGAATATCTTAGTGAATCAAGCGGGTTATTATGGCGTTGACAGAAAAACAGCTTTGGTGCGCGCTGAAAAGTATTTAAAACAGTTAGAGTTATGGGATAAGCGTAATTCTGCGGGCAGGGAGCTATCAGGTGGCATGAAGCGTCGATTAATGATTGCTCGCGCTTTGATGCATGAACCGCAAATGCTTATCTTAGATGAACCAACTGCAGGTGTTGATATAGAAATTCGTCGTGGTATGTGGGAATTTTTGCAAACATTAAATGCACAAGGTATTACCATCATTTTAACAACGCATTATCTAGAAGAAGCAGAAAGTTTGTGTCGTAATATCGCTATAATTGATGGTGGTAAAATTGTTGAAAACACAAGTATGAAAGGTTTGTTAGCGCAATTGGACGGTGAAACCTTTGTTTTAGATTTATCACCTTTTCAAAATGAAATCACCCTAAATAACATTGGCTACCGAGTCATTGATGACCATACCTTAGAGATTGATTTACAGAAATCACAAAATTTAAATTCAGTTTTTGAACAATTGTCTGCCCAAGATGTGGAGGTACTAAGTATGCGTAACAAGAGCAATCGGTTAGAAGCTTTGTTTGTTAATCTAATAGCTAACAAAGATTCTACTAAAGACACAAATAACGAATCTAAAAAAGAAGCTAAATAACATGAATAATTCTATTGCCTTAAAAAGTATTTTGACCAAAGAAATACAACGATTTATGCGTATTTGGGTGCAAACTTTAGTGCCGCCAGCTATTACTATCAGTCTTTATTTTGTTATTTTTGGCTCACTTATAGGTTCTCGCATTGGTGAAATGGGTGGTTTTGACTACATGTCATTCATTGTGCCTGGTTTGATTATGATGAGCGTTATAACTAACTCATACTCTAATGTTGCCTCATCTTTTTTTAGTGCCAAATGGCAACGTAATGTTGAAGAAATGTTAGTGGCGCCTGTGCCTAATTGGGTTATTGTTACCGGGTATGTTGGTGGCGGTATGGCTCGCGGTATTTTAGTTGGTTTGATTGTTACCTTGGTATCGTTATTATTTGTTGATATTCAAATCCATAATGTTTGGGTGATTATTGCAACCGTATCATTAACTTCAGCAACTTTTGCTTTGGGTGGTTTGATCAATGCAATTTTTGCAGGCTCTTTTGATGATATATCAATTATTCCAACCTTTATTTTAACACCGTTGACTTATCTTGGTGGTGTCTTTTATTCTATTAGTTTGTTACCTGAATTCTGGCAAGGTGTCTCTCAAATTAACCCGATAGTTTATATGGTAAATGCTTTTCGCTATGGGTTTTTAGGTATATCTGATGTTAGCATTGTCACAGCATTTGCGGTAATTGGTTTTTTTATCATCACTTTGTTTACCATTGCGATGACGTTAATCAGTAAAGGTATAGGGTTGCGCAGTTAATATGAATAATCCTACAGGCGATTCAAAAGCGATTGTTACCAATCAAACAGGTATTCATGAAAAATTAGAAGAGATTGTTGAAAAACATTTTTCACACCCGTTTCAAAAACCTTATCAAAGTCACACCAAGAAAGCCTTTGAGAAGGTTAATGTGTTTGTAGAGTCCTTTTTAGTAGAGAATCCTGATGGAGAAATAATTCTTGATTCTTGTTGTGGTGTTGGGCAAAGCACCCGTTTATTGGCAAAACGTTACCCTGATGCTTTAGTTATTGGAGTAGACAAGTCATCGAGTCGCATTGAACGAAATGTTGAAGGTTTTGATCAGGTAAGTGGTTATCAGGCTGAGAACTTTCATCTAGTTCGTGCTGATCTTAATGATTTTTATCGTTTAGTGAAAGCGGCTAATTGGCCAGTAAAAAAACATTATATTTTATATCCTAATCCTTGGCCTAAATCTAAGCATATACAAAGACGTTGGCATGGTAGCGCTGTATTTCCCACGTTGATTTCGATTGGCGACCAAATTATTCTACGCAGTAACTGGCTTTTATATTTAGAAGAATTTCAATTGGCAGCAGATATTGCTGGCTTGATAGGTAATATAATGGAAGTCAATGATGATGAATCATTAACCCCCTTTGAAGCGAAATATCAAGCGAGTGGTCAACAGTGTTGGCAACTTGTTGTAGAGACAGCTTGTTATGGTTATTAAATTATTTAAAATCACTACTTTGTCGTTATATTAACCACTTTTTGTAGCGGCTATAAAAACAAGAGTAAATTTATTTCTTTTAAATCAGAGCGTTAATCCTTTGGCATGACTATTGATTGTAAATGAGCATAATAGTTATGTTTTAAGGTATAAACCATGAAAGCAATGAAAATAAAAATATTGATGATAATAACCGCTTTAGTTATGTGTACACAGGCGGGATTAATTTACGCTAGCTCATTTGTTAATTAATTTATGAAGTAACATGGATATATGATAGTCATTATCAGCACTCTTTATTCTGAAAGTAGAAGACATTTGAGTGTTTTTTTATTAAAGTGCCACACTTAAATAGTTAACTTTTTAATGAATCCGTATGACTACGCCTAAGCGTGCAGCCCAAGCAACACCTGAAGCCTTACATAGAATATTTACCCTTGCTGAAAAGCCTGATTCTACTTTAGGGCATATTGAGCAAGAAATTTCTCATAACCTTATTGGCTTTTTGAATAATCATATTGTCGCCAGTAAAAATGCGTTAACTGATATCGAGCAAGACTTTGTTTGCCCACATATACCTGAGCAACCTGAGTTTGTATCTGATCATATGCACCACTTGTTAGACAAGTTAGTGTCGCAATCGGTACATACAGCTAGCCCTAGCTTTATTGGCCATATGACTTCAGCTTTACCTTCCTTCATTCTACCCTTATCTAAGTTGATGGTTGGCCTTAATCAAAATTTAGTAAAAGTTGAAACGTCTAAAGCTTTTACGCCATTAGAGCGGCAAGTAATAGGCATGATGCATAATTTAGTCTATCGAGAAAATGAACGTTTTTATCAAACTTGGATGCACAGTGCCCAACACTCTTTAGGCGCTTTTTGCTCAGGTGGCACCGTTGCCAATATCACAGCACTTTGGGTTGCTCGTAACAAATTATTTAAAGCGAAAGAAAATTTTAAAGGCATTTCCCGATCTGGCTTATTCTCAGCCTTGAAGCATTACGGTTATCAAGGTTTAGTCATTCTTGTTTCAAAGCGTGGTCATTATTCTTTGAAGAAATCTGCAGACATTCTCGGTATTGGGCAGGATAGTGTTATTGCTATTGAAACGGATGAGAATAATAAAATTGAATGTCAAAAGTTAGTACAAAAATGTCAACAATTTCAGGATCAAAACATCAAGGTTTTAGCCATTGTAGGTATTGCAGGCACGACAGAAACAGGAAATGTTGACCCTTTAGATGAAATGGCAGACATTGCTGATCAATATCAGTGTCATTTTCATGTTGATGCAGCATGGGGTGGAGCGACTTTGTTATCTAATAAGCATAGAAACATACTCGCAGGTATTGAGCGAGCTGATTCAGTGACTATCGATGCTCATAAACAAATGTATGTGCCTATGGGAGCAGGGATTGTTTTATTTAAAGACCCCTCTGCTGTTACTGATATTGAACATCATGCAGAATATATATTGCGAAAGGGCTCGAAAGACTTAGGTAGCCATACTCTAGAAGGCTCCCGTCCGGGTATGGCTATGTTAGTGTACGCCAGTTTACATATTATTAGCCGTCCAGGTTATGAAATGCTGATTAATCAAGCGATTGAAAAAGCGAAATACTTTGCTGATATTATTAATCAGCATGATGATTTTGAATTGATCACTAAACCAGAACTGTGTTTATTGACTTACCGATATGTGCCTAAATCAGTGCAGAAACTACTTGCTAAGAGTCGATCAAAAACTGATGATGAGCAACAAGTTGTACTAAATACTATTTTAGGTAAGCTGACTCAATTTATTCAAAAGCGTCAACGGGAAGATGGTCGTTCATTTGTCTCTCGTACGCGTATTCAAGTTGCTCGCTATGGTGGTGAAAACATAATTGTTTTTCGAGTTGTACTTGCTAACCCATTAACGACAAAAGAAAACTTGCACGATATTCTGGCTGAACAATGTTTATTAGCGAAGGAAAGTGAAAAATTATTGCCGCAGTTATTAGCGGCAACAGTGAGTTAAGTTGGCGTGATTCTATTTGTTATTTACGAAGACAGCATGCTGGGAGTGAAGTGAAGTAGCTATTCGAGCCTTTTCTTGCTCGCTACTTAATTATTATAAGCTCACTGGTAAGTTATCAATTAATCTTGCTTTACCTAAATAAGCGGCAGCTAAAATAACAATGTCTTTATCGGTTGGTGTTACTGGTGCTAATGTTTGTGCATGACATAAATTTATATAGTCAGTCCTTAATCCTGCTTGTTCAATTTGTTCACTGGCTTGCATAACAAGTGCTGCATAATCTCGTGGCTGATGGCTTTTACGTAATTGTTCACTTAACCATTGTAAGGTGTTATATAATGCAGGTGCTATCGATAACTCCTTTGGTGTTAAATAGCCATTACGTGAGCTCATGGCAAGGCCAGATTTTTCGCGAATTATTTCTACAGGAATGATATCAACAGGCATTGATAAATCTTCTACCATAGTTTTGATCACTTGTAGTTGTTGATAATCCTTTGAGCCAAAACAAGCGACATCAGGTTGTACTAGGTTAAACAACTTACAAACTACAGTTGCAACACCACGAAAATGTCCGGGACGACTAGCACCACAATATAAATCTGAAATGTTAGGCACTTCTACATAGCTATTTTCACCAAAACCTTTTGGGTAAATAATATCAGCGGTCGGGGTAAATAATAAGTCAGTATTGACCTTAATTAGGCTGGCTTTGTCTTGCGCTAAGGTTCTAGGATAATTATCAATATCTTCACTTAAACCAAATTGCATTGGGTTGACAAAAATACTCACAATCACCTTATCTGCATAACGGTGTGCTGCTTTCACTAAAGCTAAATGACCATCGTGTAAATTACCCATTGTAGGTACAAAAGCAATGGTTAAACCTTGCATACGCCATGCTTTCACTTGCTCGCGCAAATCTTTAATATTTTCAACTGTGTTCATGATGTATTTCTTTATTTTGAATTTTTTTCGATCCTTCCTTCGACCCTTCGACAAGCTCAGGGCAAGCGGGTATTTCCGTTCATCCTAGCGCGCAGCAGTCGAAGGAAGGGTTATTTAAAAACGTGATCTTCGCCGGGGAAGTTGCCATTAGATACTTCATTGATATAAAGTTCGATCGCTTTTTTAATATCGCCAGTTTCTTTAATGAAATTACGTGAAAATTTAGGCATGTAACTACAAGAAATACCTAAGGCATCATGCATTACTAATATTTGTCCGTCAGTATCTTTACCTGCACCAATACCAATGGTTGGTATTGAAATAGCTTCAGATATTGCTTTACCAAGTGGTGCAGGAATACACTCTAATACTAATAATTGAGCTCCAGCTATTTCTAATGCTTGAGCATCTTTTATCATTTGTTGTGCTTGCTCTTCTTCGCGACCTTGTACCTTAAAACCGCCAAAAACATTAACAGACTGTGGGGTTAGGCCTAAATGTGCACAAACGGGAATACCTCGTTCTACCAAAGATTTTATAGTATCAACTAACCATGAACCACCTTCCATTTTGACCATACTCGCACCCGCTTGCATCAATTTTGCTGCATTTGTTAGTGCTTGCTCAGTGGTAGCATATGTCATAAAGGGCATATCACCAATGATCAGCGTATTTTCAACCCCTCGTTTTACACATTGAGTGTGATAAACCATATCACCAATAGAGACGGGTAGGGTATCATCTTGACCTTGAAGCACCATGCCCAGAGAATCGCCAATTAAAATGGCGTGAATACCAGCTTGATCAAAAAGTTTAGCAAAGCTTGCATCATATGCAGTAATGGTTGATATTTTTTTACCCTGCTGTTTCATTTTTAACAAGGTAGATGTGGTTATTTTGGACATACAGTTCTCAATACGTTTGTTGAGTAATTACTCAGTTATGCTACTTTCGCACAATTTTTTTTTAACTGCAATATTCTGCATTGATTAGCTTAGCTTTACCATGGCATTATTAGCTATTTTCTGGCTTAAAAGTTTTACACTTTTACCATTAGGGAGCTGAAGTGAGGGAGCTATTTCAACTAACGGTAACAAAACAAACTCGCGCTCTGCCATGCCATAATGAGGTATTGTTAAGCGCTCAGAGTTGATAACTTCATTGCCAAATAGAATTATATCAAGATCTAAAATGCGAGCACCCCATCGATTTTCTTTACGCACTCGGCCGGCTTCATTTTCAATTGCTTGTAAAGCATTTAATAACTCGATGGCAGAGAGTGAGGTATTAAGGGCTATAATGGCGTTAATATAATCATTTTGATCTTGAGGGCCCATAGGTTTACTTAGATATAAAGATGAAACCGCAGTCACTTGGCTTTGAGCTATTTTTTCAATTTGTTTAACAGCATTTCTTACTTGTTCAATAGGCTCAGATAAATTACTGCCTAAACCAATATAAGCGGTTGTCATTTTGTGCTTCCTGATGCTGCTTGATCTTGTGGTCTCTCCATTTTAGGTTTACTTAGATATAAAGATGAAACCGCAGTCACTTGGCTTTGAGCTATTTTTTCAATTTGTTTAACAGCATTTTTTACTTGTTCAATAGGCTCAGATAAATTACTGCCTAAGCCAATGTAGGCAATAGTTGATAAGAGAGTCATTTTAACATCTATTCAACGATAGGCTTTGTCACAGGTTTACGACGTTTCCTTGGGCTTCGTCGTTTAGCTCCAGGTGAGCTTTTGATACCTTTAATCATTTGCTGTTTCGCATCATTAGAAACCTCTTGAAAATCAGTCCACCATTTCGCCAGTTCTGCTAAATGTGTATTGTCTGTTTCAATCTCGCTTCGCAATAATAAAAAGTCATATCCAGCTCTAAACTTAGGATGTTCAAAAGTTTTAAATGCTTTTTTTCCTTCACGTCGTGCTAGTTTGTCTTGCAAGATCCAAATATCTTTCATCATGCTTTGAAAACGTTTCGGAATAGCTATACACCGTTGTTGTTCGGGCATTACTTCGCTTAAGGCTGCGAAAAAAGCATCTTGTGGAGCAAGTTGGTTGTTCGCATTGATTTGCTTAATATAGCTTTGTAAAGAATACCAAAGCATGGCGGCAAATAAGAAGGCTGGTGTAACGCGTTGATCATTATTGACACGGTTATCTGTATTTGTCATTGCTTGAATAATGAAGCGCTCAAGCAGTTCGTTATTATTATCCAATGCTTGATCGACTGTTGGAAAGAAGAACTTAAATAAATGATATTCACGCAACTGCTCAAAATTGGCAACAGCTTTTCCAGACATAAACATTTTCAAGAACTCTTCAAACAATCTAGCAGCAGGAATATTTGCCATTAATGGCGCTAATTCAATTATGGGTGCACGGGTTTCTGCCGCTATTTTCATATCAAGTTTAGTGGCAAAACGAATGGCACGTAACATCCGTACAGGATCTTCTCGATAGCGTGTTTTTGGATCACCAATCAAACGAATAATTCTGTCTTCTACATCTTTAACACCGTTAGCAAAATCATAAACTTTAAAATCTTTACTTGAGTAATAAAGGGCGTTAATAGTGAAATCACGTCGTTCAGCATCTTCATCAATAGTGCCGTAAATGTTGTCACGCAGTAGCATGCCATCTTCGCTTTGTTTTGAGGTTTTTGTACAGCTCTTTTCTTTTTCACTAGCACTGTCGTGGTGACCACGAAAAGTCGCTACTTCAATAATTTCACGACCAAAAACGATATGAGCTAAACGAAATCGACGACCAATTAAACGGCAATTCCTAAACAGGCCCTTAATTTCTTCCGGAGTTGCGTTAGTGGCAATATCAAAATCTTTAGGCTTTTGGCCTAATAAAATATCACGAACACCGCCACCTACAAGATAAGCATCGAAACCACCTTTGTTAAGACGATATAAAACTTTAAGGGCACTTGGGCTAATAAACTGACGAGAAACCGGATGTTGATCACGTGTAAGTACGATAGGATCTTTAAGTGTTGTTACAGTTTTGCTGGTTTTAGTCGCTTTTGAGCCTAAAACTCTTTTACATAGGTTGATAACGCGTTTGATAATGCAAACCTTTTTGGCTGGAAATTTATGATAAATATTCGCATAATGATACAGTAATCAAGAGCGAAAGAGAATGAAAAAGCAGCGATTTTTACACTAACAACACATGGCAGGTTAAAATTCTTACCAAGGTAATATTTCGCCATTAGAATGTTTAAAGACGCCAGAGTCTTGCATAGTCAGGTTATCCATTAATGAGATTAATCGCTGTGCAGAAACTTCAGCACTAATATCGCCGTTGCTTGTACTACCTAACATGTTAACCATATCCGTTTGTACATAACCAGGATGATAGATACCAACCGCAATTTTTTCAGCAATTAAATCTTTTGCTAGCGACATCGCACCAATATTTAGTGCTGCTTTTGACATTCTATAACCATAACGACCACCAGAAGTATTATCTGTGATTGAACCCATGCGTGAAGTAATGAAAGCGACCTTACTACCAGCACGCAAGTTAGTTAACAGCGTTTGTGTGAAAGCAAGAGGCGCTAAAGCATTAACAGTAAACTGTTCAGTAATTGTATCTTGATTGAATTGGTGTAAGCTCTCATCGCGTAAGATACCTGCATTATTAACTAACAAATCAATTTTGCTACAGCCCAGAGCTGACTTAGCTTGAGCAACACCTGACTCGGTTGCGATATCAACATTTTCTATAACGTTTACGCCTAGCGCTTCTAGCTGGGGTGAGCTTTGTCTACAAAGTGCATAAACACTATCGCCACGCTGCTGAAAAAATTTTGTCATGGCAAAACCAATACCACGGTTAGCGCCAGTAATTACAATTATTTGAGACATGATATTTCCTTTTGTTTTATATAATTTGCTTAACGTTTACTTAGGTCTAACAACGTTAAAAGGCTCATTAATGGTGGCATATTCTCCACCACCCAAACGAGCTAAAGGCTTGATTCGGTCAGCATGCACTTTAATTCTTTGCTTCTCATCAATATCAGCAACCTTATCACTAATATAAACTTGCTTAACTTCAATAAAGATTAAACTCTGTGGAACATCACCCAGTTCTTTTATTTCATAGAGTTCACAGCCGTAGGCAATGTCGCAATGAGCTAGTCTTGGTAGAGAAAAGTCCGCAAAGTCAGTTGTCTCTATCTTGTTATGAATAAGTTCTGATTCACCGTGAGCTAGCGTTTGTGATGTTTGTGTTACTAAATTAGCGTGTTGCTGTGAAGCAATGTGAATCACCATTTTCTCATTGCTAATAATATTTGTTAATGTGTCTTTATTATCACCATTAGGCTTCTTTCCTACTGAAAGCATCAGTATGGGTGGAGCACTCGATACTGCGGTAAAGTATGAAAAAGGTGCTAAATTATAAGAATCATTATTTGAATCGGTTAAAACCCAAGCAATTGGGCGAGGGATAATAGTTTGCGTCATCAAGTGGTAACGCTGGTTAGCAGAAAAGTCAGAAAAATTTAGGTTCATAGTAGAATGTTATTCATATTAGTTGTTTTATTAGTAGTATTAACTTTGTTCAATATTAATTGCTTTAACTTTTGCTACTTTATTTCTATCCCAATGCTGAATTGCCCAACTGATAATGTCGGCAACTTTTTCATGAACCAACTCAGGCTCAGGTGCTTGTCCTAAAAATTCAAGTGCAGTAATTATAGCTGGTTGAGGATTGTTATTGTCAATAGCGGGTGCTCTATTTTGTTTGCTAAGTTTGTAACCCTGCTCAGTGATAGCTAATGGAATATGACCATATTGAGGTACTTGCTTATTGAGTGTAGCGAATAAAGTTAATTGCCGAGCCGTTGGCTCAAGTAGATCACAACCACGAATTACATGATTGATATTTTGATAAATATCATCAACAACCACGGCTAATTGGTAGGCGAATAAGCGGTCTTTACGATGAATGATAAAGTCTTCTTTTGCTAAAGCTTTGTCACAAAAGATATCACCCTGAAATATGTCATTAAATTGATATAGGCCATGTAGATTAATTAGCCTGACAGCGCTATTTTGCATGGGCTTAGTCAAAGACCGACAATGTCCTTGATAAATACCACCAAGTCTTTTTATTTCACTGCGGGTACATTGGCAATAATAACTCAGTTTTTGCTGATGTAATTCATGCAACGTATGTTTATAGAGTTCAGATTGCTGGCTTTGGTAAAGAACTTTCTCGTCCCAATGTAAACCAAACGCTTCAAGCGTTGCTAGAATAGCAGCACTGGCCCCTGCTTGCTCACGAGGTGGATCGATATCTTCAAGTCGAACTAACCAACAGCCCTGATTACCTTGTAAGTCAATCGTTGCTTTAGCATCTAAAAAGCTAGCTAGTGCAGCAATTAGTGAACCGAAATGAAGTAAGCCTGATGGGGATGGGGCAAAGCGACCACGATAGGTATCTTTCGATAATAAAGGTGATCGCTTGGAGTCTTGAATGCTTCGCCGCAAAGTTTGCAAGACAAATGACTTAGCCAGCCATTTGTCTTTCTTTTATTTCGGCTAATGTTTTACATTCAATACAAAGATCAGCGGTTGGTCTTGCTTCTAAGCGGCGAATACCAATTTCAATGCCGCAAGATTTACAAAAACCAAATTCATCTTCTTCTATTAACTGTAAGGTTTTTTCAATTTTCTTAATGAGCTTACGTTCGCGATCTCGGGTACGTAATTCAAGGCTAAACTCTTCTTCTTGAGCTGCTCTATCTACTGGATCAGGAAAGTTTGCCGCTTCATCTTGCATATGTGTTACGGTGCGATCTACTTCTTCACGAAGTTGGACACGCCATGCATCTAGAATCTTTTTAAAATGCTCTTGTTGGGGCTCACCCATGTATTCTTCATTAGCTATTTCTTGATAAGGCTGTACGCCCGCTAATGCTAAAATACCTAATGCTTTATTTTTACTTGTTGGCATGCTGAATCTCCTAATACTACAAAGACCAAGGTTGTTTGGCTATGAAACCATTCAACAATTTATTCTTGGTTGTAATTGCCAATATCAACTATGTAATTTATTTAATATAGGCCTAAAATATCAGGTCTATATTGTATCACACTTGATGAAAATCAATGTTTTCAACTAATAAAATAAAAAATAAAAATATTAATCTTTTTTATCAATACTTTACAGGTCGTTAAAACATTTTGTACTCTACCTATCTTAAAGGTCTTTTTTCTTGAGCAAGCTTTTTTAGCAAGTTTATATGGTGTTCGTCAATAATTATTATGCTCTAAAAGCTAATAAAGTTTTATTTTTTATTTAATCACGGCTTAATATAAGACGATTCATATTTGATACTGTTTATATTTTAGTTAATTAAACTACCACTTTATTATTAGTGGTGTTATAATCTCGCGCCCATTAACTTTGAGTGGTTGGTTTTTTGCTGAAATTCTAAGCTAATGGGAAGTCTTTTTAGGCAGTGACGGGTCAAATTTCTGGCCTTGAATTTTTAATTTATCTTTTTGTTTTATATTTGTTTTCTGTTTTGGAAAATAAATGGGTGAAAGATAACAGCGGAGCAAAAATCAATGATCCAAATGCAATCACAGCTGAATGTTGCTGATAACAGTGGCGCTAAGCGTGTTCAATGTATAAAGGTTCTTGGTGGCTCGCACCGTCGCT
>MAAB01032301.1_pt1 | contig 104469 bp, 77 predicted proteins | sample 1115991 | NCBI WGS metagenome assembly MAAB01 (sample SAMN04961124, study PRJNA320927) | seawater metagenome | isolation source: sample BD02T18 sea water enriched with oil for 18 days | place: USA:Gulf of Mexico | collected 2013-07-27
TGATTGTGGCTGGTTTTTGATCATGATCTTGCCATCTCTGCTTTGCATTGTCATGCCGTGAATTATCCGTCATAACCTTTTGTATTTAAAGGTTTTATTTGTTAACGCAACAGCATTGATCCACTCCCCCCCTCACCGGAAACTAACCTAGTAAAAAGGGGCTCTAACACTAACTCGCGCAACACTGGCTCCAACCAAGAGATCGCGTCTTCGAAACCTTTTTGCCCACTAACACTCGAGGCATCAAACCCGCTAATGGAACCATCACCAACAGGCATCACACCGTAAGCACCTACTTTTTCTATCAGTAGCTTACTCATCGCCTGACCTAAATCACTTTGAGGCTCAACCAACAGCACCCAACCCTCATCCATCGTTAATTTATGCACTACTTTTGCATCAACGATTGCAGCTCCTTCAATTCCAACCTTTTGGCCTTCGGCATTCAAGTAACTACGGGAATTGTTCACCGGGACTATCAGTTGAACTGCGTTGTGCTGATGACTATCGGCATCCATCGCCGCACCATAAATCAGCAGTATTCCGGGCTTAAGCCAAACTGTAGGTCGCATTGGATACCTGTTTCCTATATAACCGAATAAAGGTTATCTTATACCAACTTCGATAAATTGACCTCTAAGACCCATAAACAAACAGGATAGTTTTGTATGCAAGGCATTGAGAACATTGCAGGCATGAGCCCAGAACGATTAACCAACATTAGCAATCACCTTAACCAACAATATATACAAAAAGGTAAAATTGCGGGAACCGTTACGTTAGTTTATCGACGAGGTGAGGTCACCTACTTTGATGCTCAAGGCATGATGGATGTTGAACGAAATAAGCCAATGCAAAAAGACTCCTTGTTTCGAATCTATTCAATGACCAAACCTATAACTTCCATTGCACTAATGCAATTGTATGAGCAAGGAAAGTTTCAACTAAGTGACCCCGTACATCGCTTTATTCCTGAATGGAAAGGTTTGAGGGTATATGAAAGCGGTAGAGCACCGCTAATGGTGACAACCAGGCCCAAACGCCCTATGCAAATCCATGATCTGTTTACACACATGTCTGGATTGACCTATGGATTTACCGAGCGCACCAATGTTGATGCTATGTACCGTAAAAAAGGCATCGGGACATTTGACCTAGAGCCTCAAGGTAGCTTACAAGACATGATTAATGACTTGGCAAAATTACCTCTAGAATTTTCACCCGGTTCCCGCTGGAATTATTCCGTATCAACTGATGTATTAGGCTACCTGATAGAAAAAATTTCCGGCCAATCCCTTGATGTTTATTTACAAGACAAAATTTTCACACCGCTAGGAATGAAAGACACGGGCTTTTATATACCAAAGGATCAACAAAATCGTTTCTCCGCCTGTTATATGCGAGGCACGAAAGGAAGCCTAACCCTACAAGACGACCCACAAGAAAGTTACTACCTCAACAAACCCGAATTTTTATCCGGTGGTGGCGGCCTCATATCCTCTGCAAGTGACTACCTTCAGTTCTGTAAAATGTTATTAAACAACGGACAGTGTGACGGTCATCAAATCATTGGCAAAAAAACGTTAGAATTTATGACCACAAACCATTTGCCCAATGGTTGTGACTTAGGATCAATTGCTACAGGTTCCTTTAGTGAGTCTCTTTATGACGGCGTTGGGTTTGGCTTGGGCTTTTCTGTCGCCCTGGATCCAACAAAATCTAAAACCATTACTTCTGTTGGTGAATATGCCTGGGGAGGAGCTGCAAGCACTGCGTTTTGGATCGATCCTGAAGAAGATATGGCGGTAGTATTTATGACCCAGCTATTACCGTCTTCAACTTACAATTTTCGTGGGCAATTAAAACAATTAATTTACGGTGCTATTGTTGATTAGTTCCGTAATATTTAAATTAGAAACCTCTGGCGAAAAACCTCCGTGTGATGAGCGTGAGTGATTCACTAATCACAATCTCTAAATGTCATCCCTCCTGCAGAGACATAAGTGCAGTTGCGCCCGTTTATCGACCCGCTGACCACTGAGCCATTTTGTGAGTTATTGATATAGGTGGACTGGCTAGAATCATTACCTGAGGACACCTTGGATTCAGCGGTCTGATTAGCATTGCCTCTACTGAGTAATTGCTGAATGGCCGCATTAGCCAACTTCGGTGATACCGGGCAGGTCAGATCATCATGTAAACATTGCCCTATTTTCATACCGCACCCGCAAGTACAGCCATTGCTATCAAGATAATTAAAAAGCTGGGAACGCTGGCTATTACTCATCCTTAATACCGTCAAATCATCCGCCCACATCTGCCCACTGAACGCACTAGAAAACATCACCAGTAATAATAGAAGCGTCCTCATGTTGCCTATTCCTTATGATAAGTCGATAGATAATTATAATTCGCCATCTTCACTATATGCCTATATTTGACCTTTGGCCAACGTATCAAGGCGGTGACTTACCCGCAAAAAATGCCATAAACTTATTCGACGTACATTTTCAAATAATTTTCAATCGATATTCACTAGGTGATTGACCAGCGTATCTTTTAAACGCGATTGAAAAGTTGGAAACTTCCGAATAGCCCAATCGATAAGAAATTTCTTTTATCGTTAATCTCTCATCTTGTAAAAAACGTTGAGCTTTCAGCATACGGTTATCCATAACCACTTTTGAAAATCTCGTTCCTGCAGAATTTAATCTCCGACTTAATGTTCGTGGAGACAAACAGAGCTCTTTTGCTACGCCATCTAAATCAAGAACGCCGCCTTCATGAGCCTCTATCACAGAAGATACCATCTCAATGATCCTATCTTTTCTCAGCAATTGTTTCGCCCTTTGCTCCTCGAGCAAACGATTACAGGAAATGACCGCCGATTTTAATGCGTTGTCATTACCATTCAGCAAAGGCTGAAACGCCAACTTATTCGAGAATGATACGCAATTCTTATCACATCCAAACTGCATATCGATAGGGCCTTGCTGTAATAATTGTAAGTCTGGGTAAGAATCGATACTCACCTTTAACTCAACGGACGATTCATTAATAAAATCAAATAAACCATCTCCCAATAAGAACAGCGACATTGCACGTAATCCACCTAAGAACAACCCAATAAGAAAACCATAAATCGGTTCTCCGATAGGCTCTATTTCTATAATTTCCAAAAATACCCGCCCCTCCCCCTGAGAGTAGGTAAGCTGCATTAACGGAGTGACCAACGGAAAAAATCGACAAGAATGAGTTAATGCCTCATCGAAGGTGTTACTACACATTCCTACATATCCTAATTGCCCAAAAGCTGTAGGACGCATGCTAATACCCACTAACAAACCGAACATATAGGGAGACTGATTAAGTCGTTGCTGGGCGAACTCTATGATTTTCTCACAGTCCCCCGTTGACAGCATATCTAGAATTCCTTCTGGATAGGTTTCTCCAATCTCCGTATCCGCAAGGATATCTGACACATCAAGCCCACAGTTTGTTAAAAACTTAAGAATTGGAGCGAGGTAATCCGACGAAACACACCTCAAATCAACATTAGCACTAGAGGGGCGTACACCGGTCATTCGGTCATTTTGCATTTGCATTCCCCTAACCCTTTAAGTACCCAAAAAGTTAGTATATAGAACTCTATGGTAGTGAAAAGCCCTTTCATCATATCCCTTTGGCGAGCGCTAACAACGGGATGTCGCACTACCATAACGCCATTAATAATTTCAATTGCTAAGGTACCTGCTCCACAACACCATTTACTCATATTAGACAGGTATCTGATGACGAACAATAAAAGGCTAACAACCTTATCCATTGCCACTTTTTCCTTACTAAACTTCAGCGCATGCTCCATTTCTTTCGAACCCAACAAAAACACTGCACCTATCAATCAACATCAAACACTGGGTGTCGATTTCACTTGGGAAGGAACCTCTCGTTGCCTTGGAGAATCGCCCAAGATTACGTTAACTGGCGTTCCTGAAAGCACCCATAAATTAGAATTCTCCCTTAAGGATATTTATTTCCCTTTCTTCCCCCACGGTGGCGGATCATTTACCTATAACGACACTAACGTCATTCTTGAAGGAAAAATCACAGAAGCAGAAGGACACTACATTGGCCCCTGTGCTCCACCATTTTTTCCGGGAAAATACCAATTCTCAGTAAAAGCGCTAAACATCAATGGTGATACATTAGCAGAAGGAAATGCAACCCGCCCTTTTCCGCATCGTTAAAAAAAATCCAAAAAGGTTCACATTACCTTCAAAGGAAAACCAACTGAGAATGCAATTCTTTCAATAACCAACGCAGCAGAGTTCTCTGGAATATTTAGCAATTCCGTTTCTACTGCATGGACATTTATTGAGGTAATCCCCTGATCGGCCCACATTACTGGCAGCATGAAATAATTGGTGTCCGTTTTATCGGGGGAAGATCATCTTCGCTAGTAACCCCTGTATTCCTTAATAGCCTCAACTCTATCTGCTATACAAGCCTCAGGGGGCAATTAGGTAAAGATTATTCTTGTGATAGCTTTTAGCGAACTACTTTTATATTTTCTAATACTCCCAACATTGGAAATACTAGAAAATATAACGCTCACGCCAAAAAACTGAAATCAATTAAACGTTTGATATCGTTTAATTGATTTCAGTTTCGTGTGACCTGCTCACTAAATTGATACGAATTACATTTATTAACAACCAAGTCTTGCAACAAGGCCAATACAATAGCTAACGCTTGCTCGACAGGGGAATTGTGCATTTCTAACTGCTGTAAAATTTCATCATCAGCATCGTGGTATACTAATGCCGGGCGCCTCACAGGCTGCTCACTGCGAATCAACGATTGTTTCATTCTATACAATTCATTAAAAGAGTCAGCTTTATCACTAGGTTGCCCCAATATGATACTAATACGCTCACGCAATAAATTGTGATTCACATCGTTTTCCATTTTCCCAAACAGCTCCAACATATGACTTACAAGCAATACATTACTTGCAGAATATGCTGTACTCTGATGGGCTAACTCCAACAAACAAAACATAACTTTGTTAACCATAGATAGAGCAGTGTCAGTTTCACTGGTCTGCTGACCATCAAGCCACGACCAAACATCAGAGAATTTTAACGGCTTTAGAATAGGCCACTCCGCATCAAAAGCACTCAACCAACCATTAGTAAATATATTCGAATCGATTTGGGGTGGTTCAAAAGAAGCTGCGCCCTTCCCCTCATAAGATGCATTAAGGATCTGACAAGACCCCGGAAGCGCAACGTTCATTGCCAACACTAACTGTTGAAAGAACACGGTAACGCTATGGTACAAGCTGTAAGCTTCGAGCCCGCCATTCTCTGTTTCTAACGTAACAATCAACTTACCTTGTGCAGCCCCATCTTCACTTTTACAAGCCTGTAAATAATTTGCGAACCCACCCGATACTTCTTGTGCATTTTTTAATGTCTTGATCAAATCTGATGCATCAAGTGATACATTATATTCTACAAGTTTTGCTTGATATGGATCCTCTACCTTAAACGGTACACTTTTGATATATTTATCCGCACCTTCCCACGCGCTAATAATCCAACTAGATTCATTATCACCAGCATTAGGGATAACATCTCCAATATTCAGTGTTACTATTTGCGAATTTTCCATTCACTTTCTCCTGCTTAATTTAGTATCGTCTTACTAATTTTTCGATCTTGCTTTCGCATTAGGTCCTCTATTGCCTGCCGACCTAATAGTTTTTCCTTTGCTCCGCTGTGCTGAATCACCGATTCAGCATTAGTCATGGCCATATGAATAGCCTGTTCTGGTGATAATCCAATGTATTGCGCCGCCGCAAACGTAGATGCAAAAGCATCGCCTGCCCCTGTGGTTTCTGCAACATCAATAACGTCCATCGGTTCACCTGTATAACAATAATGTCGATCATAAACCGTTACACCACGAGCGCCATCGGTAATCACAAAAACCGAAGGTGGTAACTTTGCCATTTCCTGCATTAGCGCCCTTGTTTCAGGTTCCTCTTCGTAACGTAAGCCTAAGAATAGAGATGCCTCTTCTTTATTCATTATGAGTACATCAACTTGATCTATCAACGCTGATAGAGCTTCATAGCCCATTTCAGCCTGATAGTTGCTCGGATTAAATGCCACTTGGCACTGTTGAGTTTGCAACAGTTCTACTACCGTATCAAAGCTTTGTTCCAACATGCTGGATAGATAAATCCACTGGGTTTCAAAAGATATAATATCTTGTGGCGTCAAACTATTGTTAGCCCCTTTAAATGCCAAAATCGTTCGATCATCGGCAATGCTATCCAAAATCATCGATACCCCTGTTTGCCCTTCACGACCACCAATAAAATCAATACCTTCATCTGATAACGCCTGCATCACAAATTCGGCATTTGCATCTTCTCCTAATTTGCCTAAAAACGCCGTTTTAAAGCCAAGCCTCGCCAGCGCCACAGCACTGTTAGTGCCTCCGCCACCGGTAGTAATTTTAAGCCCACTGATCAAAAGTTTGCTACCCAACGGAAATGCAATAAGCTCTTCCGTTGTGGTTCGAGTTTGAATTTTAATAAGCTCAGAATCAGTATTCGCAAATTGATCAACCGTTGCGCTACCGATACAGATAAACTCATACTTGATCAATGCCTCGTTCATACTTACATCATCCCCTGCGTCTATCTGCAGTATATCGCCCTCTATACAACAAGAAGAGATATGAATCACGTCGCCAATATATCAAGTATAGATTGCTCCTGCTCAGGTGGAGCAATTATCACAAAACGCCCTACTTTCGAGGCATATAGGAAGGAGCAATACCTACTAGCCCATCAATTGCCCGTACATCATTAGACACTGGAATAGTATCACTGTTCAATGTAAACGAAAGGCCTCGACGTTGATTCCGGTTTCAGCAAACAACCTGATACACACTGGCTACACCCACTAATACTTCCCGCTGAGATAGGGTGCACACTCACTGTTTTATGGCTGTATGTCCGACGTTACTGCTTCTAATTGCGCTGGGGTAGGATTATCTATCTCTACGCCAACACCAAATTCGTGCCCTAACGTTGAAACAAAAGACTCCAACTGTCCCCTATTAACCCATATTGAACAAATACTTAGAGCAAACACCAACAACATAACAATATGACCACGAGAATCATGGCCCTGCTCCCCTTGACCCTTAGGTTCAGCGACAACTAGCACTGAAAGCCCCTGTTGTTGACAAGCATTGGCAAGCTCTTGCTCTTGTTCCTCAAAAAAACCTTCCATCAAGCGATAGTTACGCCGATTCGCTTTCCAGGCTACATCCAACACATCACCTACCAATGGAACAATACCGATAAGCAGCTCGACTCCTATATTTACTAACATTTTTACCACAGTGGTAAGCGGCATTTTGAAACGCAATGCTTTATAAACAAAGTAGCTAGATATGATTGCACCCGCACCATCACCAATCACAGGAATCAAACCAATAATTGCATCCCAACCCACACGTACACCTATCACCGGTAGGGTAAACGCCTCATCCAGTAATATACTTAATCGAGCCAACTGCTGTTTTTGCTGAGTAATGCTAGCTAACTGTTGCTGAGCTTCGCTTGTGTCACCTTTACTACCCATTCACTCATTTCCATCAAGAACAAAACGCAACCCAATACCATCTGATTCCAAGCGCACAATTTCCATCTCCAAAACCGGCGCATCATCCATCATCCCCTGAACTTGACCCTCTATAATGGTGCCAAGTGGTGGTAACTCCAAATCATTAGTTATTAAGAAAATACCTCCATCAGAAATATCTCGACTATTAACTTCAATTTCACCAATTTCTGCATGGGTGACCTTGATTCGACACTTCAGCATGGTTCTTTGAAACTTGCGCTGCTCTCTCATTCCATCACCCCTTTTTAGCCATCTTCTTTTCCAATACATCCTTGCGATATGCTCCGGGAGACACCCCTTCCCAACGTTTAAATGCATGGTAAAAATTAGATGCATCGGAAAAACCTAAATGTTCGGCAATGGATTCAATATCAATATTGGGATTTACCAACTGCCTTAATGCACGTTCATGGCGACAATGATCTCGTAGACCAGCAAAAGAAAACTGCTCCAACTTTAACTTTCGCTGCAATGTTCTGGGAGTCATATTAAAATGCTCAGCTACATCTTCAAGCTGCGCGGGGCTTTCCCCTAATGACTTCGATAGATATTCAACAACCTTTGCGCCCAACGATTGGTGCCCTTCCAAGCTTTGCAATCGCTTTTGAGCAAGGTCTTGTACCTGCCTATGGTATTCAGGATAGGAAGTAAGTAATGGTTCTAGCAATAACGCCTTTTCGAACTGAAACTCATTTCGATAATACCCAAATTCAACTGGGACCTGAAAAACTCGCTCGTATTCATCAGAATATTTCGTTTTAGGATGTGAAAAACGGATACGCTTCGCCTCCAACTTCCCCCCTGTTAACGCGTTAGCCAACGTAAACATTGTTGATGCAATCATATCCTGTTGCGCAACAAGATTCTCTCGAATGGCAAGTTCATCAATAGTGAAAATAAAGACGGCATTATCTCCCTCTACCTCTAATGAAAAATCAGTAAATGGAGCAATAAGATTTTTAAAGGTAAACAGTTCGTCCAATGCTTCTTGCAAATCTTTACTGGTAGCAATTAGCTGACCAACCAAATCCAAGCTATGATATTGAATAGATTCACCAAGATACAAACCAAACGCAGGGTCATCCATTATTTCATAGGCGGCGTTAAATAAGTCAACCATCTGCTGAAACGTTAAGTACGTTCCAGACTGCCCAATAATGGAAGGGTCAATATCCGCTTTTTTGAATATCTTCTCTACATTTATCTGTCTTTTAATCGCTAGATCTAACAAACTAGGAATTAATGTTGCTGGCACTACCCGCTGATCTTTAGACAGACTCATATATTATGTATACCTTCTATAAAACAGAAACATCGTGTATGACTCTACCATAATTATCAGGATCACTTGTCATATGCAAGCATCTAAAAAACCTTACTGCCTAGCACATCCGTAACAGCATCGAATAGGCGCTGATAAGATAATGGTTTAGACACATGCATCAACATACCCACCTCTTGGCTTCGCTGAATATAAACCTCGGTCACATGAGCACTTAAAGCAACAACGGGGGTTTTGGGCTGAGCCGTATCATCCTGCCATTTATGCAACGCTACTGTTGCCGAAAAACCGTCCAATATAGGCATTTCACAATCCATTAACACCAAATCATACTGCATACCATCTTTTTGAAACTTATCGAGGGCCTCCTGGCCATTATTGACAACGTCTGCTTTCATCCCCATTCGTTCTAAGTAGCCAGTAATGACTTTACAGTTAATTTCATTATCTTCTGCAATTAGAATACGTGACTTCAATAGACTTTCAGGCAACCGGCTCTCAAAACCCAGCTCTGCTTCTGCCATAGGCTCCAGTTTGGGTTTGAGCTGACGCTCAAATGCATACGACTCAAGAATTCGTGAACTGTGTGTATTATTATCCTGGATTGGAGTGTTCAATATTGCTCGAATTTTTTCCTCATACTCTAACAACTCAATTACCTGCTCAGTATCGCTAAGCATACAATCTTCTAGTACTTCAAAAGGTACGGTAAACCAAAAAACACTACCTTTTCCAGGCTCACTATGTACACCAATATCACCGTTCATCAAGCCCACTATTTGGCGACAAATCATTAGGCCTAACCCCGTACCCTCATCATTAATCAAACGAGCATTTTCAATTTGGCTAAACGGTAAAAACAACCGTGCTTTATCTTGATCACCAATACCGATTCCAGTGTCTTTAACCTCAATTTTTAGTACCAAATGTTCATCCAGTATTTGATCCGTCATGCTGATGCTGAGCGTAACACGGCCAACCGTTGTAAATTTCAGCGCATTGGACAACAGATTGATGATGATTTGACGAATTCTTTCTGGGTCCCCCATTACCGTTAACGGTGTTCCAGCTTCAACAACGATAATTAAAGGCAGCTGTTTCTTTCTCGCTGCCATTTCAAATACCGTTAAACAATCAAGCAATAGAGCATTTACATCAATAGGTACTTTTTTAAGCGTCGCCTTTCCTGCTTCGATTTTCGAAACATCCAATACACCATTCACAACATTCATCATGCTTTTTCCAGAATCCTGGATCGCTTTTAGGTAGCGTTTTTGCGCAGAAGATAGAGGGGTTGTTTCCAGTAACTCAGTCAACCCTAAAATCCCACTCATTGGTGTTCGAATTTCATGACTCATTTTGGCTAGAAACTGTGATTTTTCACTGTTTTCATCTTGTGCCGTAACCATTCCCCTGCGGAAATCACGTTCTCGTCGCTTCATCAACTTCAGTCCAATACCTAACACAAAACTAAAAACGACAACTTCAATCGCCCACCCAACTTTTATACCCGTAGTAGTGAACCCAGCATCAGATACCACACCTGTTGCCGCCAGCTGTGCAAACCCCATGGCAACACTCACTCCCCCCCAGCCCGCAATAAAAAACAATGCCTGATGGTCTTTGCGAAATACACAAAAAAACCCAACACCCAGCAAAAGAAATGTATAGCCAGAGACCATATTAACCATCGCTTTTGTTGTTTGAAGTTCGGACGCCCATGGATATAACACCAATAAGAATAACAATGATGCAATGGCACCTAACATACCCTGGTACAACCGATAATAACGCTTCTTGATGGACAGCAATTCAATAGCAAACAATAAAGCCCCTATCATCCAACATGCAATAAAGAAAACGGCTGCAAAATTTTCAACATCCAGAAATGACCACAACGAAGATAGCGAGCCATCTGCCAACGAGCTATACCCCAAACCACCAATAAAATGCACAATATAATATAGATGTATAGGATCTCTCATAACGATGTATAAAATACCGATTCCAACCAAAATGCTAAAGGCAATCCCATAAAACAACCCTGACATCCACTGATCTACACTCTCACCTTCAAGAAAACTATCCACATCAGAAACTTCTAAGTTCATGGTCAAATTGCTTGTAGTAACCACCCTAAAATAACACTCAGCGCCACTTTCGCCCGATAATGTTAACGGTACGGCATAGTGGCGCACTTTCAGTCGACGACGATCAAAATCCGTCTGCTCTCCTAATGGGTAGTAATAAGTTCTACCCTGATTCATCTGACAATACACATCAACACTATCTAGTAGTGGTTTAGGCACACTAAGAATCAGATCTCGTGATGTATCTTGAGTATTGTATATCGCAATACGAAACCAATACGCACTGGAAGTGAAGCCATAACTAGCAAACACTCCCTGCAGGGTTGAAAATAACCCCTGTTCATAAGCGCCCTGTGCCTCCATAAATTTTGCATTCGCAGAAACATCTTCCCATACCCATAAATTGGAAGTTAACATAACGCCGTTAGCTACCCGAGGGAGGTCGTAGGAATATTGCCCTCCCCTAAAAGAGCTATCACCTGCCACTGCCCCAGAGCCCCATGCAATTGAACAAAAACCGCATACACTTAAGCAAAGCAGCACAATATACCACTTCATTTTCACATAAGTGCTTTCACTTCTCACATTAGGGCCTACACACTGTTGAACTCCTGGGTGCCCGAGTATATCGGTTTCTCTAGGCGTTCACCAATATAGCGGCTAGAATACGCAACTCACTGAATTCAGCTCCCTTTAATTCTCATTACCACCTTATTAGTAAGCAGACCCTCTATGAGCGAAGATAGATTTCAAGATTTAGAAATGAAAGTGGCTTTTCTAGACGACATAGTAAACAAACTAGATGAAACTGTAACCTTTCAACAGTTACAAATTGAGGAGCTCAAACGCCAAGTTCAACACAGTCATAAACAGCTAGTGAACGTGAAAGATTCATTGAAAGGTCAAACAACCGACGAGCCGCCTCCTCATTATTAAGTATCCTCACCCCAAATAGAGCCCCAAGGTTTTGGTTTATCAATATAATAACCCTGGGCATAATCCACCCCTAATTGACTTAACATTTTTAACGTTCGGTCATCTTCTACAAACTCTGCGACCGTTCGTAAGCCAAAAACCTTAGAAACCTCCACTACCGCCCTAACCAATGCTTGATCTTCAGGCTCGTTCGGTAAATGTTTAATAAAAGATCCATCGATTTTCACATAATCTAATGGCAACTGTTTAAGGTGATACAAGGATGAGAAACCAACCCCAAAGTCATCCAGTGCGAACTTAAAACCCAACTGTTTTAACTCTCGCATTTTCATCGCTGTATCGGAAACATCCTCAACTGCAGCCGTTTCCGTTATTTCAAAAATAATTTCTTCTGGTTTTACATCATACGTCTCTAAGAAATGTACAATGGATTGATTTAAGGTTACATTTCTAAACGACACACCTGAAAGGTTAATCGCTATCGTTGCATTCACGTTGCGTCGCTCTAATTTTTGCTTGTAAATAAAAGATTTTTCAACAATTTGAAGATCGACTTCTTGAATAAGTCCGCTTTTTTCTGCAAATAAAACAAATTTGTACGTTGGCAGTAAATCCCCGTCCTCATCATAAACTCGTAGTAATGCCTCGTAATGAGACGTACTACCTAACATAACGCTTTGAATAGGTTGAAACACCAGTTGCAACAAATCATCTGCTAACGCTTCTTTTATCTTCTCATTCCAATATACACGCTCATGAATCCTTGCCTTATCCTGCTCCCCTGGCTCGAATAAATGCCAGCCATTTCTACCCGCATCTTTTGCTTGGTACATGGCGATATCAGCATTCGCCAACAATTCATCCACATACTCGCCATGCTCTGGAAATAAAGCCACCCCTATACTCGAAGACACTCGATGCACTCGCCCTCTCCCTTGCACCTCAATCCCGGTTAGTGCATCGCACATTCTTCCCGCCACAGCACCCGCTGTAGGACCATCGACTTCCCGTAAAATCATTGCAAACTCATCCCCGCCTAAACGAAAAATCAAATCTGTTTCTCGCGCCTCTCGATGTAATAAGTCTGCAACACTACTTAATAGAGTATCCCCAGTCTGATGCCCGCTGGTATCATTAACATCTTTAAATTGATCAAGGTCAAAAAACAACACAGCTCCGGCACCACCATAACGCTTCGATTGTGCAATACATTTCTCCAGCTCTTCAGAAAATCTTCGGCGATTATACAACCCCGTCAACGTGTCATGAGAGGCCAACCAACCCAATCGCTCCTCTGCCTCTTTTCGCTCACTAATATCTAACGCAATGGACAGTACTAGTTGTCCATTGCGTGTATCCGGCAATAAAGTATGATGCCACGACATATACAATGTCGATCCATCTCTTTTACTCATCAATGATTCATGATGCAGCTCTGATCTTCGATGATTAAGTAATTCATTTAACTGAAATTGTAAATCTGGCAAATGATCACTTTTGGGGATCAGCTGAAAAAATGAATGACCTACTAACTCTCGCTCCAGCGCACCTGTTAACCTCATACAATGAGGATTTACCATAGTCACTATCGATTTGTCATTTTGTGTCAATATTAATGCATGGGCCGTATCTAGAATGCCATTTGCAAATTGTTTCTCTTCTTGCAAGTCTGACGTTTTAATTTCCAACTGCTTCGCTCTTTCTTTTAGATCATCCTGTAATGCTTCCAATTTATGGGACAAGCTAATGGCCGTAATATTTAACACATCACTTTCATCTCTTAAGGTTGACTCTCTGAATAAGAGTTTCATTTCTTTACGTGCTAATGAAAATTGCCCCGTCGCAAGTAAAGGCAACGTAGACGTAATCTGGCGTAACCTATTTAATGGCCCCCATAACGTTGCCAATAATATGAGTTCTGAAAAAACCAATCCTAAACTCAAAAACATCAACCCATTTTGCCGAATAGATGCCAATGTTTCTTGCTGAGACGTTACATCCTCAACAATAATCAACTCTCCTTGCCGAGGAAACACAGCGCCTTTTAAAGGCTTAAGCAACAAGTGATATGAACGTTTCTTATATCGATAAATAATGCCTTGAATCAGTAATTCCCTTGAAAACAATGTCGCAGCTTTTCGAATCAAGGGGGAGTACATCTCAGAGTGGGTTACTGCCACTAATTGACTATGCCATTGTGACAAATAACTTTCATCGATATCGACATGATCATCTCGCCTTACCGCCACCCCCACATTCGCTCGACTGATATTTTCAAAGCGCGCCAACACATCACTGAGTGATGCACCCAGAATCAACGTCCCATCCTCCATGCCTTCCCCCATCAACAAGGGGGCAGCTAAATACAAATTACAGATATCGAAGCAGGTGACAGTCCACAAAGGTTTCCAGGTTTCACGAAATTTCTGAATGAAATCAGGAGGGATATTGGGCTCCCCCATCCACAATAAAGGTTCATCGGTAGCAGTAAGCACAACAGCCGCGTTTAGCCCCAAGTCCAACTCCATTTGAAACCGATACAGGTTAAACGCGTTCCGAAGGGCATCAACATCCTTAGACAACAATGCTTGCCTCATACCTTCTATGTACGGAAAAACACTACTCATCAGCTCCAAGTCATTAGCCGTTTTATCAACAATGGCGTCAATTTGCTCGACATAGCGGTGATTAGCATCAATACGCTGATCACGAAAAAGCTTATCTAAGAAAAAGTTAGAACTAATAACAAAAACAATAAAAATAACGGATAATAGAAGACTAGTGAAACAAAATGCCTTCCACTTAATGCTAATAAACCGCTTAGAGTTAAGGAGGACTTCAGCCACTGTAACTACCCATTCATTCTACCCATCATTTTCATACTATTCCTCTAACACCGAAATCATATGTACATTAGGGGTTTCAACAACCCGCTGGACATAACCGATAGCCCCTGGAATTTTCTTCACAAGATCCAATAGCATTTGTTCACTTTGCACAACCTGAGGCCCTCGAGCTCTACCGGTGTACTCCATACGGTCCCAACCTTTTTTCAGTTGATGAGGGTAAACCTTTAATAAGTCTCGGCAGAATTGGCGATGAATATCACCATCAATATCCAACACAAATGTCGTTACTTCCGCTCCATCAGGCCATGACAGCTGCCGTAAACTATAAATAGCTCGCAATGAATCAATACTAATTTGCTCTATTTTCACACTATCATTTACCACCAACACGATAGGGGCACCCCCAGCACGCACTGGCGCCGATATCATCGTAAACATCACAAGTACTATCCACAAACGCGCTGACACACTAATTCTTCCTAATTCAAACAGGACAACATCAGTATAGATGAGGATTATTGTTAAGGTACGCTAAAGGTATGAATTAACACACATAACATTCATAACTTACAGAAGTGAAACAGGACCAGTAGAACTACCAGGCCAATGATTTTTTTACAAACGGTATGGTAATAAGTCGTTGCTCACTAAGGGAAAGCGCATCTAACTTATCTAGGACCGCCTGCAAAGACAAAATATCTCGAGGTGAGCGCTGAATAATATATTCGGCGACTTCAGGTGTAAGCTGAAATCCGCGTTTATGCGCATCAGATATCATAAATTCCATTTTTGCATCATCAGCCAAGCTTGCAATTTGATAGGCCTCCCCAGAGCATAACCGAGACTGAAGGTCTGGCAACTCGACATCCAATGACCTTGGTGCAGAGCTTGCGCTAACGACAAGAGAGCTATTACCGTCAAATAATTTATTGTAGAAATGAAAGAAACCCTCTTCCCACGACTCGACGCTCAACAGCTGATCAATATCATCCACACAAACGAGGTCAAAATGCTCCATGCCATCAAGCACTTCTGGGCCGAACTCTAACAATTGCTCTGCCTCTAAGTAGATACATCGCCACTGGGCTAATGTAGCTAATTGGCACTCTGCCTGTAACAAATGACTCTTTCCAGAGCCACTTTCTCCCCAAACGAAGTAAAAGCTACGTTTATTACTTTCGGGTAAAGATTTCAATGCCATTACTAATTGAGAATTATCACCCACAACAAAACCGTCAAAGTCTCGCTTTGGCTGACGCCCAAGACTCAATGTTAATTGCTGACCTTCTGTTGTGAATGTTTTTTCAATCATAAATAATCAATGTTATTCAACACTATCGCGATTTGGCGCTTGCAGCTTTAAGTTCGGTAATACCCAAAAACATATATTGAACACCACTAAGAACACATAATATCGCGACGATTAGGTTACCCGCATCCAACAAGGCCATAGGTATCTCGAATAGTGCCAAGCTTGCTAACACCACCAAACCTTGCACAATCATCAAAAATGTACACACTTTACCCAGCAATGTCGGTCGTCCCTCAAAATGTCCAACAAAAAACCAATACAACAGGGCTCCAGTGAAGATGAAAACATCTCTTCCTACCACTAGATAGGTCAACTCAATAGGGATATGCCCTAAAATGCCTAACACAACATAAGACGCAACCAACAACAATTTGTCCGCAATTGGGTCCGCCACAGATCCAAACCAGCTGTACCAGCCAAATTGTCTCGCTAAAAAACCATCTAATCCATCCGTTATTCCTGCGACAAATAACAGTAACAGCGCCCCCAAATACTGGCCGTTGTACAATACTATGACAAAAGGCACAACGAGAATCATGCGTAATATAGTAAGGAGGTTGGGTAAATGTCTCAGCACTGAACAGCCCCGACTACCCTTTCCAACGATACAGTAATACCGTTCTCTGCGGCTTATTAGGTGACGGCTGACTTTCCAGCACTGTCGATTCACTATCGGCAATCCTGTTATCAATCAGCTCGCCATCAATGATCAATACCTCTGGATCAGCAGCGCCCAAAGGCAAGGTATCTGTTATTCTCAAAGTATCAGTGGTCAGTATGCTTGCTACCGGATTTATCGCGCCTAACAACGCCAAATGTCCATCTAGCTTCAACGACTGTTGCAATTGTTCCTTATCACTTTCTAAATAAACTTGAAACGTTAATACATCACCATTTAGTTCTTGCATCTGAACTCGCCGAATTGCTACAAGCCCACCTAGGTACTTAGACACATTGGCGTAAGATGTTAATTGCTGAATGCCGCTTATTTGTAATGTAACAACGTCGGTTTCACCTGCGGAAGCTAAAATAGCGAATTTAGCAGCCATTTGATCTGCAGCCCAGTCAACCGCCTGTGCTATAGCATCAGCCGCTGTATCACCTTCACTGTCAAACCACTCGCTTTGTCCATCTACACTCAACGTCCAACTGCCTACCCAAAGGCCATCATTATTTTGGTACACCTTAGCCATCAACACACCAGTGACCGGATAGCGACTCGATGCTTCGATAAGTCGGTCAGTAAACATACCCCAAATATCACCTATAGATACAACAGCCTGATCTTGTAAGTCGTATATTGGCATACTTAATGGCAAGCCACGCCTGTGGCTTTCTTTTAATAACAGACCGCTTAACTCAATAGATGAAGACGGGCTAACCAATTGACGCTGCCCTTCAAGTTCAGCACCCAGCCATAACAATATCTCCGGTCGATTGCTCGCCCATATAGGCAGCCCCGCTCGTCTTAGCAATTGATTAATCGCTTTAGGGTCAAATTGAAGTCTAAGAAGCAGCTCGGGCACCGCCACATCCGGCTCATCAAACATTGAGCCCTTCTCAGAATCAGGGGCCAAGTCGAGCAAAGGTTTTACCATTCCAAGATTCGCCACCGGGTCTTTTGGCAACATTTTTTCATACCCAAACTGCAACAAATACCTATCTGGCTTCGAAAGAGCGGTAACCACCTCAGGGGACTCTATTGCATGAGAATTACCACTTACACGAACAATAACCTCCGCCAACGCATCTTGAGTCGCACCTCGAAACGTTTGGGAATCTCGATCAACAACTTCTACCTGGGCATCATAAAGTCCGCCGATTTCAACTGCATGGGCATTTGTTACACTCATCACCCCAATTAGCAGAAAAGAGATGTAAAAAAACCAATCTATTCGATTATTTCTTCTCATTAACAACACCTTAGCAGGCACCCTTATGTATGACTCTTTTTGTTAACTTCAAATCAAGCCGCTAAGTTTACACTCTCACGTAAGCACATTAAACCTAACAGGTAACGAATAAACGGTTAAAAATGGAAAATAAGGCGTTAGATATTGGGTACATCTCATACTCCTGGTAGAATTACACTCCTTATTACGGTCGGTGCTCCATATTTGGCTCACCATCCCTTTCTCACAACTGAACGCAAGACCTAATCACTATGGCTGACAAGCAAGATTCTACGCAAAAAACGTCCCTAAGTTACAAAGATGCAGGGGTTGATATCAACGCCGGCAATGAATTAGTTGACCGAATCAAAAGCGTAGCAAAACGAACACGCCGACCCGAGGTTATGGCTGGCCTAGGTGGCTTTGGTGCTCTTTGTGAGATCCCTGAAGGTTACACTCGCCCTGTATTAGTATCTGGAACCGATGGTGTTGGCACCAAGCTACGCCTTGCGATGGATTTAAACAACCATTCCACCATCGGTATCGATTTGGTCGCAATGTGCACAAACGACCTCATTGTTACCGGTGCTGAGCCATTATTTTTCTTAGATTACTACGCTACAGGTCATCTTAATGTCGATGTTGCCGCTAGTGTTGTTGAAGGTATTGGTACAGGTTGTGAATATTCTGGCTGCTCATTAGTCGGTGGTGAGACTGCTGAAATGCCTGGCATGTATGAAGGAGAAGATTACGACCTTGCAGGTTTTTGTGTTGGTGTCGTTGAAAAAGAAGAAATTATCACAGGCAACGACGTTAGCGCAGGCAATGTGCTAATTGGCATGGCCTCATCGGGTCCTCACTCCAACGGGTACTCCTTAATTCGTAAGATCATTGAAGTTAGCAACGCAGACCTTAGCATTGAACTTGACGGGCGTACCATCAGCGATGCGCTCATAGAGCCAACACGAATTTATGTGAAACCACTTTTGTCCCTGTTTAAGCAGCTTCCAGTAAAGGCGCTTGCTCATATAACCGGTGGCGGCTTGTTGGAAAACCTACCTCGAGTTCTACCAAACCATACCCAAGCAGTTATTGACACTAAGAGCTGGGAATGGCCTGCAGTCTTTAGCTGGCTGCAAGAAAATGGCAATGTAGAAACAGAAGAAATGTACAGAACGTTTAATTGCGGTGTTGGCATGGTTTTATGTGTTTCTGCCGACAATGCAGAAAAAACATTGAAGCACTTAAACGATGCGGGAGAATCTGCATGGGTCATTGGTTCAATTGAACCTAGCTCCGATGTAGAACCTAAAGTTCTCTTTTCTGAATAAGTTGGAACACAGCACATATGCAAACTGCTCCATCAAGCCCCGCTTCCATCGTTGTTCTGATATCAGGCAGCGGGTCTAACTTACAAGCTATTATTGATGGTGTCGAAGCCGGCACCATTCCTGGTCAAGTAACCGCCGTTATCAGTAACAAATCCGGCGTCAAAGGTCTAGAGCGAGCCGCAAAACATGGAATTGCCAATTACGTGCTAGACCATACTGAACATGCGGACAGAGAAAGTTACGACCAAGCGCTTAAAACCCTTATCGACCAACACAACCCTAATCTTATTATCCTTGCAGGATTTATGAGAATACTCACCGAGGCATTTGTTCAGCATTACGAAGGCAGAATGTTGAACATTCACCCATCTTTGTTGCCCAAGTTTAAGGGGTTACACACCCACCGGCGTGCGATAGAAGCCCAAGAACTGGAACACGGCTGTAGCGTTCACTTTGTCACACCTGAGCTGGACGGTGGCCCAATCATCGGTCAACGTAAGGTAACCGTTAAGTTAACTGACACCGAAGACAGCCTTGCAAGCAAAGTCCAAAAAGAAGAACACTTTCTTTACCCACTTTGTACTAAGCTGTTTACCGAAGGCCGCTTACAACTAACCGACACCGGCCCCACCCTTGACGGCATAGCAATTATCGAGGGGGGATTAGATCTAACTAACACGGATGACCTCTAGATTGAAAATTTCCCGTTGTTTGCTACCCATTATTGCCGCTGCTGCCTTTTCCTACAATGCAGCAGCGCAATCAACAACGCTAACATATTCCAGCACTATACCGACGACTAAAGTACCTGTAACCACAGAAACAACGTCTGTAGAAAATCCAGCACTATTACTCCCCATCCCTTTTAATGCTCAATACGATGTCTCTCTTAATGGGAATAAACAGTTAAAAGGCTCTCGCACGCTATCCGAATTTCAAAATAGTAAAGGTGAAACAACATACACGCTAGAATACAAAGCTGAGCACCTATTATTTAAAATAAAAGAGCAATCAACCTTTCAGTGGGTTGACAACAAACTCATCCCGCAACTGTACAAATCAGAACGCTCCCACCTATTTGGCTCTCGCAAAAAAAGCGTGCAATTTGACTGGTCATCTAATACCGCCAACTTCACCTACAAAAAGAAAAATGGTCGCTTCGCCCTAGAACCAGAAGTAACAGACCCGCTATCAACACTACTAGTGATCGCAACAAAAATTGAGCAAGGACTGACTCATATTACCGTTCGTGAAACTGATGACAACGATATCGAAACCCGAGAGTATTCCGTTGATGGTACCGAAATGCTATCAACACCCATTGGGCACCTAAAGACTATCAAGATCTCCCTTCATCGCACAGATTCAGCTCAAATTTGGCTAGCTGTCGACTTGAATTATCTTGTCGTGAAAGTTCGAAAAGAAAGTAAAAACGGGGATACTTACGAACTTAACATTCGGGAATATGATGGAGCTAAAATCCTGAGAGAACTGCCGAACTTTGAAGATAAGAAAAGTAGCGGCAACAAATAAAAGAAAAGAGTGTCAACTCCACTCTTTTCTTTTATGAAAATCAATTACTTACGCTTTCGGTAAAGTGACACCTTTCTGCCCCTGATACTTACCACCACGATCCCGATAAGATGTTTCGCAAGGTTCATCTGACTCAAAAAACAGCATTTGCGCAACACCTTCGTTTGCATATATTTTGGCAGGCAACGTGGTTGTATTGGAAAACTCCAACGTTACATGGCCTTCCCACTCAGGCTCTAGAGGAGTTACATTGACAATGATTCCACATCTAGCGTAGGTCGACTTACCCAAACAAACCGTTAATACATTTCGAGGTATCCGAAAATACTCAATTGTTCTCGCCAAAGCGAATGAGTTAGGAGGTATAACACAAACATCCGCCTCAACATCAACAAAACTACCTTCGTCAAAGTTTTTCGGGTCAACTGTCGCTGAGTTGATGTTCGTAAACACCTTAAATTCTCTAGAACAACGCACATCATAGCCATAGCTTGATGTGCCGTAAGAGATCAGCCTGTTATCATTCGCGTCCACACGGACTTGACCAGGCTCATAGGGTTCTATCATGCCCTGCTCTTCTGACATGCGGCGAATCCAACGATCAGACTTAATACTCATAATGTGTTTACTCAATCAAAAATCGGGAAAGCCCGCAATAATACACGGTTAGAGAGGGAAGGCAATCACAACATCGACCCTGCGTACGGATTCAGGTTTAACGAACTCCGAGCGGGTTATCGTCTCAAAACGTACCAGTAACCCGCGTAAAGGGTAGCTAACTCTGTTTTTCTTACTCCCCTAAGCTCATGTCACCGCTTATACTAATCATCTTCCACCGAAATCACTGGAGCAGACGCCACTTTTTCCGCAGCATCAGCGGCCAAAGCACCCGCAACACGATACGCTATCAAACGATAACGGGTACTGATATCACTATCGACATCCGCACTCACACTCGGCTTACCGGCGTCAGCCTGTTCTCGAATAGAGATATCCAAGGGCATGCTACCCAACAGTGGCACACTATATAGATCTGCCATCTTCTGCCCCCCACCCGACCCGAAAACGTGCTCTTCGTGACCGCAGTTTGAACAAATATGAACAGCCATATTCTCAACCATGCCTAGTACAGCAACCGATACTTTACGAAACATCTCAACACCTTTCTTTGCATCAAGCAAAGCCAGATCTTGGGGAGTAGTAACAATTACGGCGCCGGATACGGGCACTTTCTGTGATAACGTCAATTGAATATCACCGGTTCCTGGAGGCATATCAACAATCAAATAGTCAACGTCTTGCCATAGGGTTTGCGTGACTAATTGTTGCAATGCACCACCCGCCATTGGGCCGCGCCATACCATTGGTGTCTGCTCCGTCACCAAATACCCCATGGACATCGACTGCAGCCCTTGAGCCATAATTGGCTTAAAATACTTTTCATCCTGCACTTCTGGGCGCGTACCATCTTTTACACCAAGCAACAAAGGTACGCTTGGGCCATAAATATCCGCATCTAATATACCTACATTTGCGCCTTCCGCTGCCAACGCTAACGCCAGGTTAATGGCTGTTGTCGATTTGCCGACCCCTCCTTTACCTGATGCTACAGCAATAATATTTTTCACTGTCGACAAGGGTGAACCATCATCCAAACTGCTTGCTCTTTCAACCCGCCAGACAATTTCTACATCTGCCATAGCAACACCAGGGACTTCAACCAACGCTTGCGAAATCACATCTGATAGCGCCTCTTTTACTCCCTCAATAGGATAACGAAAAGCAAGTTTCAGCTTCACGATAGAGTTTTCGACGCCTAGAGCAAGAATATCCGCAACCTCTCCAATGGCTTTTTGAGAGAACGGGTCTATCGCCGTCAAAATGGCCGATTGTAAAGTAGCGGTAGAATCAGTAGTCATATAAATGCCTTATATAAGGAAACGCCAAGAGGTATACACTATTTAGTGACAAGCTAACATTGACCAAGGGCTAGTGCAAACAAGGACCGTGCTATCAGGAAAATTCCGTGCATGAAATGCTCGGTACCGTTATAGTTAGCGGCCTATTGAACTCCCCATGTTGAACCACATTAAAGAAAGAGCTTTCTTATGTCCCGCACGCCCCGTGATATCCTAGTTACCAGCGCCCTCCCTTACGCCAACGGCCCTATCCATTTAGGTCACATGCTTGAGTATATCCAAACGGATATTTGGGTAAGATATCAAAAGGTGCGTGAAGAGAATTGCACATACGTTTGCGCCGATGATGCTCATGGTGCAGCCATCATGCTGAAAGCTGAGCAGCTTGGTTTAACTCCAGAGCAACAAATCGCCAACGTGCAAAAAGAGCATGAACGTGATTTCGCCGGTTTTCATGTGAACTTTGATAACTTTCACTCGACACACTCTGAAGAGAACCGTGAGCTATCAAACCTCATTTATCAGAGAAATAAAGAAAAAGGTTACATCGTTGATCGCGAAATCACTCAGTTATTTGACCCTGAAAAAGAGATGTTCCTCGCGGATCGCTTCGTAAAAGGAGAGTGCCCTAAATGTGGAGCAGAAGACCAGTACGGTGATAACTGTGAAGTGTGTAGCGCAACCTACGCGGCAACCGAACTAAAAAACCCATATTCTACCGTATCTGGCTCAACCCCAATAGAAAAACCGACAACTCAATTGTTTTTTGACTTACCTCAATTTCAAGGCATGCTGAAAGAATGGACTCGTTCAGGCACCTTGCAGGAAGGTATGGCCAACAAGCTCAGCGAATGGTTAAAGGCAGGCCTTCAACAATGGGACATTTCCCGAGAAGCGCCTTATTTCGGCTTTGAGATCCCAGACTATCCCGGAAAATATTTTTATGTTTGGCTCGATGCGCCAATAGGTTACATGGCTAGTTTCAAAAACTTATGCGACCGGCAAGACGGGCTCGACTTCGATCACTACTGGAAAAAGGACTCCAACGCCGAGCTGTACCACTTTATTGGCAAAGACATTATCAACTTCCATGGCCTATTTTGGCCAGCCATGCTAACTGGGGCAGACTTTCGTACACCCACTGGTGTGTTCTCTCATGGCTTTGTCACTGTTAACGGCCAAAAGATGTCTAAGTCACGAGGGACATATATAAAAGCGCAAACGTATCTTCAACACCTTAATCCTGAATACTTACGATATTATTACGGTGTAAAGCTCGGCAACCGTATTGACGACATAGATTTAAACCTGGAAGACTTTGCACAACGCGTCAATTCAGATCTCGTCAACAAGTTGGTAAATATTGCCAGTCGTTGCGCTGGGTTTATTAAGAAAAAATTTGATAATACGTTATCAGAAAACATAGCTGCCCCCGAGCTACTTAAAGAATTCCAAGAAAGTGGCGATGTTATTGCAGAATTTTATGAAAATCGAGAATTCGGGCAAGCATTACGAACCATTATGTCTCTGGCAGATAAAGCCAACCAATATATTGACGAGCAAAAGCCTTGGGTTTACATCAAGGAAGAGGATAAACAAGAACTCGTAAAAGATACCTGCTCTATGGGCATTAACTTGTTTCGTATTTTAATGATTTACATGAAACCTGTATTACCAGTAATGGCTACTGATGCCGAGACATTTTTAAATGTTGCACCGCTATGCTGGAATGACAAAGATCATGTTTTAACCAATCATGAAGTCAAGAAATTCAAGCCACTAATGCAGCGCGTTGAAATGGACAAAGTTAACGCCATGGTTGAACAGTCTAAAGCCGAGGCAGAAGCAGAAGCTCTGCTAAACAAACCCAAGGTTACCCTTGACCCTAACAGCCCTCTCGCCCTAGAACCTATCGCTGACGAGATCAGTTTCGACGACTTCGCAAAAATAGATTTGCGTATCGTTAAAATTGTTAAAGCAGAGCACGTTAAAAAGGCAAACAAACTACTCCAATTAACACTGGATTTAGGCGGCGAAGAACGTAATGTATTTGCGGGCATTAAATCCGCTTATAACCCAGAAGATTTAGAGGGGAAATTGACGGTTATGGTTGCTAATCTAGCACCGAGGAAGATGAAATTTGGAATGTCAGAGGGCATGGTATTAGCCGCCGGACCCGGTGGTGAGGATATTTATGTCCTATCTCCTGATTCTGGAGCGATACCCGGCATGCGTGTTAAATAGATAGTTCACAGATAACATCGTGACGATAAAAAGAATTCGAGCCACTGTTAGCGGTCGAGTACAAGGCGTATATTACCGCGCATCGACAGAGACAGAAGCTCGTCGCCTTGGCGTGACGGGCTGGGTTCGCAACCTTTCAAATGGTGACGTTGAGTTTGAAGCGGAAGGTCCAGAAGGTGCTATCGACGCTCTCATTAAATGGGCAAATCAGGGACCAGCCATGGCCCAAGTAACTAACGTTGATATTGAAGCAATACGCACATCAAAAGAAAGCATCACCTTTGATGTGCGTTACTTGCAGTGACTCAGGCTTGATCTGACATTTTAAATTGCAGGTTTAGACTAACCCCGAAAGATCTAGCGACAACAAAATAAGACCACATATCACCCTTGGGAGAGATCCGGTAGGCAGCCTGATTAGGAAAGATGTCCACATTGTCTAACACTAGCTGTGCATGAGAAAAACAAGCTAATTTGGGTAGTAGTTTCACCTAGAAGGTGATAGCTATTCATCACCAGAAACAACGAATTAATCATTTATTTTCTGACACTTATCGATCGTCATGAATTCTGTCAGTAGCAATTTAAAAATTGACAAGGATATGTTAAAAATAATATTTTAGCGCAAGCTAGCATATGGATACTAACAAACCAAATGGATTTAGAATTATGCGCTTCATAATATCTTACCTTTTTTCAGGACAATCTTTCTCTCGATTTATCGTGATCTCTTTCGCTTTCACTGGGATAACCGGGTGTTTGGACAAGATAGACAAAGAACTTCCACCGCTTGAAGAATATCAGAACAGCGAAGGATGGTATGAAGACGCCTTCGTTAGAATTTATAAACGTAACTTATACAAAGGTGGAAAAATCATCCAGGATAACTTCACTCACCCTTCTATTGTGGTAAAAAGAAGCTATTCAGAAGATTTATTTTCATTCGAGCTTTCTGAGATTTTTGATCCTGATTTTGATTGCGATCAGTTTGGTCACATTAACCCTACCGCCACTTATCAACACTGTGGTTATATTAGGTCCATCCATGGGAATGCTCTAGATAGTATTGATAATCTGGAAAAGCCTTACTCATTAGGCGAGATTCGTGGTGGTGAGAATATTAATCAAATTGCAGCGTTTATTTTAGACCAATCAAAGTATTATTCCTGCAGAGATGAGTATAACGTGATTAATCGTAACAGTAATACTTATGTTAGAGCCATGTTGGAATTCTCAGGATTTTATGAACTGTACGAAGAAATCAATGAAGCACCATTCTCAATGGGCACCTCTTCATTCGGTCAAAGCTCATGGGATGAGTGCACAATTGAAGAGCCTCTACTCTCGATACAGTGATTGCCAGACAGATGCATAGAGAGTACTTTAAAAATAAAAATACGAGTGAACGCACCAAGGCGACACTGAAACGTTTGTTTTTTTGCGGGCGTATACCGCCCACAGTACTCCGAAAACAGAAGAATGCCCTCTATCAAACACCTTCCCTATTGAATGTAAAGACTCGCCTTTTTCCAGCGCTCCCACATTAGGGTCTCTGCTTCATAGCAACGCTCCAGCACTATCTCTTCCCTCCTTTTACAAAGCGCTCATCATCATAATACAACGCCTCCTTAAAACTCGTACTAAAATCCCCTGTCGCCTGTAAGTCCACCAATATTGTTTTTAATCCCCACTGCAAACGATTCACTAATAAGAATGGTTTGGGCAAATTCATTGATTTTTTATTCTTATTTTCATAAATAAAAAATCGATTGCCTTCCTCTTTATATTCTTTGGTATAGGTAAAAGGCCCGTCAGATGTAATAGGAGCCACAATAAACCCATAAAGGTCCCATTGATAATCCCAATCAAATTTCGATTCATTACCCACAAATCCCATTTCGCGAATAAATATCTTGAAACTATCTTTATCTCCTCCCAAAACAGCCTTCACTGCCCCTCGCCACGACTCAAGAAATTCTGATTCAAAATAACGAACACAACCAAAATCCAGAAATACAACCTGTCCATTATCTCGAAATAAGTAATTACCTGGGTGAGGGTCACCATTAAAAAAACCAAATTTAAAAATGGACTCATAACTCATACGAAACAATGTTTCCGCAGCTCGGTTTTTTGCTTCCTGTGATGCCGTGTCTCTGAATTCATAAAACCCTTTGCCTTCCATGAATTCTGTCACTAACACGTTATCTGAGCACAATTCCTCTACAACTTCTGGAATAATAATATTCTTATCACTAGGCCAGCACGTGAATGCATATTGCTGATTTTTGGCCTCCCTCTTATAATCACATTCCTCAACAATACGATCATGAAGCTCCTTAAAGAGGGCTTTATTGTCTATCGACATGCCCATCACCGAAGAGGCCATTGCAGCCATGGGTACAAATCTATCAATAAGAGACAAATCACTACTGATTGCCTCTTTCACCCCTGGGTATTGTATCTTAACGGCAACGGCTCGACCTTTGTACACAGCCTTATGAACTTGACCAATGGAAGCCGCAGCCACTGCCTCAGACTCAAATGATTCAAACACGTCCTCTAAAGGTCGCCCCAACTCTTTCACCAGTAGCGACTTAATTTCATAAAAAGGCAATGAGCTGGCTTCCGCTTGCAACTTTGCCATCACGCGTTGTGCTTCAGGGGGCAATTGAGTTGTCATATAACTGGCCATCTGGCCAAATTTCATTACCAAACCTTTCAGCTGATCCATATCTTCGAATAGCTTTGAGGCCATATCAACAGCATCTTTTGTTAGCTCTTCTCTATTTTCGATTATTGAAAGATCAGCATTAAGCACATTATCAGCAAGATGAACTACCTTGCCTGAAAGAGCCCCTTGGGTTTTATGCTTGATAAGACTTTTGGCGACACCAACACCCAACTTAGCAGAAAGCTTAGCTGTTACTAATGTACGTTTGCGAAATCCTTGTGCGACTGATGAAAAATTCTTATCCATAACCACTCTCTCCTTTTATACCCATAAGCAATTAGACTAACAGACTCTTCTTCTAATTGTATATCCCCAGGTCATACTCACGTTATGATGACAAACCACCGCAAACATGAAGCAAAGACAAATGAACACAACAACACTACTTAATGCACTGTTATCACAATTCCCTAAACTCCTGGAGCAGTCAAAGCACGCTCTCGAGCAACACAGTGGTGATGAATCCTGGCACCCCAAACAACAGCCGATTGCTGTTATTTACCCAACCTCCACCCAAGACGTGAGTGATATTGCCGCCTTATGCCATCAATACAACATCGCCATGTCAATTTTTGGTGCAGGCACTAGTGTCGAAGGTCAATCAATCCCCGCTCCGGACTCCTTATGTATTGATATGAGCCGAATGGATACATTGCTAGCGCTTCACCCTGATGACCAAGACTGCATTGTGCAAGCAGGACTAACTCGACTCGAATTAAACGCACAGATTAAAGACCAGGGCTTATTCTTTCCTGTCGACCCTGGTGCCAATGCCAGTATTGGAGGCATGTGTGCAACACGCGCCTCAGGTACCAATGCAGTAAAATATGGAACCATGAAGCACAATGTACTAGGCCTTACCGCCGTAACCGCAGACGGCACAATTATCCAGACCGGAGGTCGTGCACGTAAAAGCTCCAGCGGTTATGATTTAACGTCTCTGCTTATCGGCTCAGAGGGTACCTTAGCAATTATCACAGAGATTACGTTACGGCTTCAAGGTATCCCCGAAAATACCGCGATTGCAACAGTCCAATTCCAAAACCTTGAAACCCTTACGCTGTTGGTATTTCAAGTACTGCAACTAGGTATCCCAATCGCCCGAGTTGAATTGTTAGATAAACCAGCCATCACAGCAGTCAATCATTATGCGAAACTACAACTGCAAGAAAACCACACCCTATTCTTTGAATTTCACGGAAGCCTGCAGTACATTCAAGAACAAACCACTGCAGTAGAAAAGTTAAGCCTGGAACTGGGTGGCTCTCACTTTTCCTGGGCCACACAGCAAGAAGACAAAAATCGCTTATGGAAGGCTCGCCATAACGTATTATATGCTGCGAAAGCGACCCTACCCAACAGCACCGTATGGACAACGGATGTGTGCGTTCCAATTTCAGCACTCGCTCAATGTATTCTCGACACCCATGAAGATATCCAAAACAGCGGTTTATTGGCGCCGATAGTAGGGCACGTTGGTGATGGTAACTTCCATCTTTTGATCGTCATTCCAAATGGTGACGCCAATGCTCAACAACAAGCAAGCATACTCAATGAGAAACTCATTCATCGAGCCCTAGCAATGGGGGGAACCTGCACAGGTGAACACGGGATAGGTAAAGGAAAAAAGCGCTGGTTAATAGAAGAACACGGCAGCAGCATTGGCATAATGAAAACGATCAAATCCAGCTTAGATCCCAAGAACCTACTGGGACGAGGAAATATTTTTTCACTAGAATGACACTAAGTAACAAACACCCAAGGGGAATTCAAAGAGAATTACGTTTATACGCAATAAAAATGCTACTAGATTGCCGTATAGCACTTTTTGTTGTGTATAAATCATCTCGGCAATTTTATAGAAATAATACTGGTTATAAAAATAAAGACCGTCGACACAACCAAACACGCCTCCAACCCATACCACTGAAACACCACACCAGACAGCAACGTCCCCAACAATCGCCCCGCTGCATTCGCCATATAATAGAAACCAACATCAAGAGAAACCCCTTCTTCTTTAGCATAAGACACTATAAGAAAGGAATGCACTGAAGAGTTGACGGCAAACACTGCGCCAAATATCAAAAGCCCACCAATCAAAACATAATCAGCAGCAATGTTAAAATAAAGCCCACCGGCAATAACTAATGGCAGTAGACACAACGCTATAGACCATTCAAATGCTGTTTTGCCATCGGGCACATTGCCTCGTTCAACACCCGTTATTTTAGGTGCGATGGTTTGCACAAAACCATAACCCATAATCCATGCAGCCATCATCATACCAACTTGCATATGATGCCAATGTAATTGTGACTGTAAATAAACGGGTAACGCAACAACAAACCAAACATCCCTAGAACCAAATAAAAACAATCGCGCTGCAGACAGTCGGTTCACAGCTGCACTTTTAGAAAAAATTTCGGTGAATTTAGGTTTATACAACGTTTTCCCAAGGTTCTTATCCAACAACAAACCGCTCAGTGTTAAAACCATCACTAAGACGATTGCCATTAAGGCTACTGCTCCCTGAAAACCTAACCAAGCTAACAGCAACGCCCCAAGGAAAAAACCTGCACCTTTTAACGTATTCTTCGACCCAGTCAAAATGGCCACCCAACGATATAGCTGACCTTGTGCATCGCCGGGAACCAACAATTTAATACTACTTTTAGCACTCATTTTATTCAGATCTTTGGCAATGCCCGACAAGGCCTGAGCCACCATGACATATAAAACCGTTAACATGGATTGATCAACTAATAACATTGTCAATGACACTATTTGCAGAAATAATCCAACCTGCATGGTGACATTAAGCCCAACTCTTGCCGCCAACCAACCGCCAAATAGATTAGTGACAATGCCAAAAAACTCATACAGCAAAAATAACGTTGCTACTTCCAGCGGGCTATAACCTAAGTTATGGAAAAACAACACCACCAACATGCGTAAGGCACCATCTGTAATAGTAAACGCCCAATAACTTGCAGTAACGACGAGGTATTGTTGAAGTGCTCGATCCATCATTAATCTAACTCATCACCTATAAAGACAGTCTAATTACAAAGACGATGCAATTTTTTTAGCTAATTCCATCATCCTGTGCACATACCCCATTTCATTGTCATACCAGGTAAGTAGCTTCACTTGAGTTTGATTAATGACCATCGTAGATAGCGCATCAATGACACTAGAACGTGTATCGTTCGTATAATCAATCGACACCAATGGTCGCTCTTCGTAACCCAACACTCCGGCCAAATGATTCTCTGCGGCGTCCTTTAATGCTGCATTCACTCGCTCAACTGACACTGGTGTGTCCACTTCAAACACACAATCAGTTAACGAAGCATTGGCAAGGGGGACACGGACAGCAATACCGTTAATTTTCCCTTTTAATTCTGGAAAGATTTCTGTTATAGCTGTTGCAGAACCGGTACTTGTCGGAATTAGCGACATACCGCTGGCACGAGCCCGACGCAAGTCCTTATGATATTCATCTAGAATACTTTGCGTATTTGTCACATCGTGAATCGTAGTGATACTGCCGTGCTTTATTCCGAAATTCTTTTGAATAACATCAACAACCGGAGCAATACAATTGGTTGTACAAGATGCAGCAGTTACAATGTGATGCTCCTCAGGCTTATAAAGCTGATCATTCACCCCCATTACGATATTTAAGGTGCCATCCTTTACTGGCGACGAGACAACAACTTTCTTAACCCCTTGATCAAAGAACGGCTGCAATGTTTCTTTAGACTTAAACTTACCTGTACATTCAATAACAATATCGACCCCCAACGCTCCCCAGGGCGTATCGGCTATTGCTGTATTTTGGGAATAGCCAACAGGTTTACCATTAACATATAGATAGCTGTCGTGTGATGTGACTTTCTGAGGCCATGTACCGTGCACCGAATCAAATGTTAATAGGTGCGCTGCGGCCTCACTTTCACCCGCAATTTCATTAACATGAACAATCTCCAGTTCGGGCCAGCCCCAGGCAGCACGAAATGCTAACCTCCCCATACGCCCAAAACCGTTAATTCCTACTTTGATCGTCATATTTATCTCTTCAATAGTACGTACTTTAAGGTTTGTTGATCTAGCCGAAAGTAAAGATAGAGTCGACAGCCAATGCCCAACGGCGGCATTATATATGCCTACTCACAACGACATCAACACCCCCTAAAAATTACTCAAAAAGGGTAAGTTTGTCATACAAATGAAATACAATCAGGATATACAAACTGGTTATTTAATCAGTACTTTCAATAATCTAACACAAGATATTTGTCGAATCGGGGCTATTTATGAGATACTCCCCCGCCCCCAATGGGGAAGTAGTACATTTATTTTTGGTATCTGGCTTGATACCCCCGAATTTACTGGGATACAGCGTATTTCAAGTCCAAACAACGTTTAAGCCCCACAAAGAATAGGGCTATTTTTTGAGGGTAAGCCCAACCGAGAGGTTTCGGCTACAAATATAGGAAGTTCTAAATGACCAACATTAGCAATAAATCGGGTGGCTTGTATCGCTCTGAATTTGAGCACGACAGCTGTGGTATCGGCTTTGTAGCCAACCTTAAGGGCAAAAAGTCCCACGATATTATTGAGAATGCGCTAACCATGCTCACATGCATGGAGCACCGTGGTGGTACCGGCTTTGATGTAAAAAGCGGTGACGGTGCAGGTATTCTATTTCAAATTCCTCATGACTTTTTTGCTGCTGAAGCAACTAAGTTAGGCTTTTCTATTCCCGAATTTGGTGAATATGGCGTTGGGATGACATTCTTTCCCGCCGAGCCGGAGCTTACTGAAGCTTGCCGCAAGATTTTAAACGCCAATATAGAAGAATTAGGGCTAACCCTTTTAGGTTACCGTGAAGTGCCCGGTGACAATTCTATGTTGGGTGGAGCCTCTGTCGAGACAGAGCCGCAGATCGAACAAGTATTTATCCAAAAGCCAAGTGACCTGTCGCAACAAGAGTTCGAGCGAAAGTTGTTTGTACTACGCAAATACACAGCTCACACAATAAATGACGGTATTACTAAAGGTCGTAATGACTTCTATATAGCGTCTATGTCTTCGCGAACTATCGTGTACAAAGGACAGTTCACCACAGCCCAGGTGAGACAATATTATTTAGATCTACAGAATGAACAAGTAACCACCACAATGGCCATGTTCCATTCTCGTTTTTCTACCAACACATTCCCTGCTTGGCATCGCGCGCAGCCATTCCGTTACTTATCTCACAACGGTGAGATCAATACGGTTCAAGGCAACATCAACTGGATGAATGCCCGCGAAGCCATGTATAAGTCGGTTAACTTCAGTGATGCCGAACTTAACATGCTGATGCCTATCTGCAACCGCAGCAATTCAGATTCTGCAAACCTAGATATGGCCATTGAATTACTTGTTTTAAGCGGTCGCCCGTTACAACAAGTTATGATGATGATGGTTCCTGAAGCATGGCAAAGTCAGGACGACATGGATCCTACAAAACGTGCATTCTATGAATACTACGCTTGCATAATGGAACCTTGGGACGGCCCAGCATCTATTTCCTTTAGTGATGGAAAAATGATTGGAGCAACATTGGACCGTAACGGTTTGCGCCCTTCACGTTACCTCTTAACGGATGACGGCACACTTATCATGGGATCCGAAACAGGAACCTTGTGCGTTGACCAGTCAACTGTCGTTGAAAAAGGTCGCTTACAACCTGGCAAGATTTTTATCGCAGACCTTGAAAAAGGCCGCATCATCAGTGATGACGAAGTTAAATCTGAGGTTTGCTCTGCACAGCCTTACGGCGAGTGGCTTGCTGAAAACAAGATTGTTCTCAGTGAGCTTCCAGTACCAACTACATCAATTGCTCAGCCTCCATTATCTAACCTAACCAAAATGCAAAAAGCATTCGGTTATAGCAATGAAGATCTTAATTTGATCTTGGCTGAAATGGTTGGAACCGGCAAAGAACCTCTAGGTGCGATGGGTACAGATACTCCGCTTGCCGTTCTTTCCGATCGGCCGCAACAGTTATCTCATTATTTCAAGCAACTGTTTGCCCAGGTAACCAATCCACCAATAGACCCTATTCGTGAAGAATTGGTGATGTCGTTGCGAGGATACGTTGGTTCTTCCCACAACCTTTTAGAAGAAACACCTAAACATTGTCATAAAGTTGAAATCTCTCAACCGGTATTAACCAATGAAGAGTTAAGAAAACTTCAACACATAGATCATGACCACCTACAATCAAAGACAATCAATATCACGTTCAAAGCGACCGGCGATGACGGTGAGCTTAAAACAGCACTCGATCGTATATGCCAATATGCAAAAGATGCAGTTAATGGCGGCTACGATATTTTAGTGCTTAGTGACCGTACAATTGACTCTGATCACGCAGCAATCCCTTCAGTACTCGCAACAGCCGCTGTTCACCATTATCTTATCCGTGAAGGCCTCAGAGCCAAAGCAGATATCATTATTGAAGCAGCGGACATTCGTGAAACCCATCACTTTGCAACAGTATTAGGTTACGGTGCTGCAGCAGTAAACCCTTATCTAGCACTCGAAACTATGTATGGTTTACGTGACGAAGGCGTGATTAAGTCTGGTCTCACTAATGATGATGTTGTTGCAAAGTACATCAAAGCAGTAAGCAGTGGACTATTAAAGATATTCTCAAAAATGGGCATATCTACATTGCAATCTTATCAAGGTGCTCAAATTTTTGAAGCGCTCGGAATCAACAGCGATGTTGTTGACGCTTATTTCACTGGCACGGTTAGTCGTATTCAGGGCGTAAGCTTGGATCAAATTGCACAAGAAGCATTATTGCGTCACAGAGAAGGCTTCCCAGAAGAAGACCGCATCGTAATGGATGACCTTCTTAAATCTGGCGGTGATTATGCTTGGCGTAACGATGGTGAAAAGCACCTTTTCAACCCATCAGTTATTCGCTTGTTACAACACTCAACTGCTAGCAATAACAAAGCGCAGTTTAAAGAGTATGCCAACCTTGTTGATTCACAAAGTAAAGATGCCTACACCCTACGCGGATTACTAGAATTCAGCGCAGGCCACAAATCAATTCCTTTGGAAGAAGTGGAACCCATCGAGAACATCTTCAAACGTTTTGCCTCTGGCGCAATGTCTTTTGGATCGATTTCTTGGGAAGCTCACACAACACTAGCCATTGCTATGAACCGCATCGGCGGCAAGAGCAACAGTGGTGAGGGTGGTGAAGATCCGATTCGCTTCAAGCCAATGGAAAATGGCGACTCCATGAAGTCTCGCATTAAACAGGTTGCCTCTGGTCGCTTCGGTGTTACCAGCTACTACCTTGCCAATGCCGATGAGTTACAAATTAAAATGGCTCAGGGCGCGAAACCTGGCGAAGGCGGTCAATTACCCGGCCATAAAGTTGATGCATGGATTGGACGCACTCGTGGCTCCACGCCAGGTGTTGGATTAATATCACCTCCTCCACATCACGACATCTACTCTATCGAAGATTTGTCTCAGTTAATTTACGATCTTAAAAATGCCAATCGTGAGGCACGCGTTAACGTTAAGTTAGTATCTGAAGCTGGCGTTGGTACGATTGCATCTGGTGTATGTAAAGCTTATGCCGATGTTGTACTCATCGCGGGCCACGATGGCGGCACAGGGGCATCCCCTCTTAGTTCCATCAAGCACGCAGGGCTGCCTTGGGAACTGGGTCTAGCAGAAACCCACCAAACGTTGGTACGCAACAAGCTACGTAGCCGTATCACCGTTCAAACTGACGGACAGCTAAAGACACCTCGCGATCTTGCAGTCGCAACCTTACTTGGCGCTGAAGAATGGGGCATGGCAACAACTGCACTTGTAGTTGAAGGCTGTATCATGATGCGTAAGTGTCACCTCAACACCTGCCCAGTTGGCATCGCAACACAAGACAAAGAGTTACGTGGGCGTTTTGCCGGTCAAGCTGACATCCTGGTTAACTTTTTCACCATGATGGCAGAAGGTCTACGCGAAATCATGGCTGAGCTCGGTTTCCGAACCATCAACGAGATGGTAGGACAAACTCATTGCTTAAAGCCGCGTGACGATGTTGATCACTGGAAATACAAAGGTGTTGACCTTAAACCGCTTCTTTACAAAGAAAAGTCTGCAGCTAGCGAAACCCTATACTGTTCTACAGAGCAAAAACATCTGATTCACGACATTGTGGATCGCAAGATGATGAAAGATGCAAAGGACGCCATCGAAAACAAAACACCGGTAAACTTAGAGTACTCGGTAATCAACACCGACAGAACTATCGGTGCCATGTTGTCGAATGAAATATCCAAAAAGTATGAAGCTGAAGGTCTACCTGAAAACACTATCAAAGTTAAGTTTAATGGCTCTGCTGGACAAAGTTTCGGTTGTTTCTCTGCCAAAGGGCTTCGCTTTGAGCTTGAAGGTGATGCCAATGATTACTTCGGTAAAGGTTTATCCGGAGCCAACCTTGTTGTCTACCCAGCGAAAGAAGCCACCTTCTCCGCTCGTGACAACATTCTAATTGGTAACGTTGCATTCTTTGGTGCTACTGGTGGTAAAGCGTTTATCCGCGGTATCGCAGGTGAACGCTTCTGTGTTCGTAACTCAGGTGCCACCGCTGTTGTTGAAGGCGTTGGTGATCACGGCTGTGAATATATGACCGGTGGTAAAGCTGTCATTCTTGGTGCAACAGGCCGTAACTTTGCTGCGGGTATGTCCGGCGGTATTGCTTATGTATTGGATAATAACCAAGACTTTGCCAGTAAGTGCAACATGGAAATGGTTGAACTAGAAACGCTAGAAGACGCCAAAGAAATTGAAGAACTTAAAGCACTTATTGCTGAACACAAAGAAAACACCAACTCTGATGTTGCTGACGAATTACTTGCTGACTGGGATAACTCGGTTAAGCGCTTTGTGAAAGTTATGCCTGTTGATTTCAAAAAAATGCAGGGGTATATGGACCAAGCACGTGATACCGGTAAATTTGAGTCTGAGTATGATGTAGCGGTCGAAGCTTTCGATATGCACCTTAACAACCTGGCTGCGCAGAAAGCTTAAGCTGAATAGGAGATAAAATAATGGGAAATCCTACAGGATTTTTACACGTAAAAAGAGCCTTGCCAGAAGACCGAAACCCATCTGATCGTTTGATCGATTGGCAAGAAGTACATGAGCATATGGACACCGCTGACATCGAGAAACAAGCCTCTCGATGTATGGATTGTGGTGTACCCTTTTGCCAATCTGCCAAGTCTGAATATGCACCAGCCGTTGCTGGCTGCCCGGTAAACAACGTTATCCCAGAATGGAATGACTTAATTTACAAAGGCCGCTGGAAGGAAGCGATCAAGCTATTACACAAAACCAATAACTTCCCTGAATTTACTGGTCGTGTATGCCCTGCCCCATGTGAAGGCGCTTGCGTATTAGGTATCAATGCAGACCCGGTTACTATCAAGCTACATGAAGTAGAAATTATTGACCGTGCATTTAAAGAAGGTTGGGTTGTTGCTATACCTCCGACAAAACGCACGGGCAAAACTGTGGCTGTTATTGGATCAGGCCCTTCCGGCCTAGCGGCTGCTGCCCAGCTTAACAAAGCAGGACACCTCGTAACGGTATATGAACGAGCTGACCGTATTGGCGGCCTGCTAATGTATGGTATCCCGAACATGAAACTGCAAAAGGAAATTGTTCAACGCCGTGTTGATATCCTTGCAGAAGAAGGCATTGTGTTTGTTACCAATACAGAAATTGGTAAAGATATTTCAGCAGAAAAGATCGAACAAGATTTTGATGCAGTGGTTCTTTGTGTTGGTGCTACAGTGCCTCGCGATTTGCCAACCGAAGGTCGAGAGCTTAATGGCATTCACTTCGCCATGGAATTCTTGAAAGCAAATACGAAGAGCTTGCTTGATAGCAAGCACGAAGACGGACAATTCATTAACGCCAAAGGTAAGAACGTGGTTGTTATTGGCGGCGGTGATACTGGTACTGACTGTGTTGGTACATCACTACGTCATCAGTGTGATAGTGTTACACAGCTAGAAATCATGCCTCAACCTCCAGAGTCACGCCAAGCCAACAACCCTTGGCCTCAGTGGCCTAAACGCCTTCTAGTAGATTATGGCCAGCAAGAATCCATTGCGATACAAGGGGATGACCCTCGCCAATACTTGGTAATGACCAAGAAAATTGAAAGTGATGGCAACGGCAACGTAAAAGCAGTTCATACCGTTGAAGTCGAATGGGAACGTACTCCTGAAGGCCAAATGATTCCTAAAGAAGTTGCTGGCAGCGAGACAGTACACCCTGCTGATATCGTATTACTTGCGATGGGCTTTATGGGACCAGAAGGTGGCCTTGTAGATCAGTTTGGTTTAGAAAAGGATCCTCGCTCCAACATAAAGGCAGATTACGATAAGTTTGCTACTAGCAAGCCTGGTATTTTTGCCGCAGGTGATGGCCGTCGCGGTCAAAGCTTGATTGTTTGGGCAATTGACGAAGGTCGTCGTGCAGCACGTGAAGTTGATACCTACCTAATGGGTAAGAGCTACTTGCCTTAATAAGGTAGGCTGTTGCGCATAAAAAAGCCGCCTATAAGGCGGCTTTTTTATGCGTGCTAGATGATAATTATGATGATTTACCGCCCAACAAGCCAAGCTGGTAGGTCGTAAACGACGTTAGCATCTCTACCATGACATCTTTATCGGAATACCGCTTGTCGATATAACCTTGTAACAACGAATCAATCATTCCAAACAATGCATCAACAACCATATCTGATTGATTCTTCTCAATCGTCACACCAAAAACATCCGCATTATCAAAGAAGAAGTCACTCCACATATACCTAAGATTATGATATTCCTTGCGGTATCTATTGCCAACAGTAGCACGAGACTGAGTATCCACCAGCGTTAAACAAAACAACTCAGGATTCGATAAATAGAAATCAAATACAAGCGAATACATACGGGAAAACAGTAAAGGCAGGGACTCTTCCCCCCCTTCTTTCACCATTGTTAATAACATATCCTGCATAGGGTATAAATAATGCACTCTTAATCTACAAAACGCCGCTGACAACAGGTCATCCATAGTATCAAAGTGAGAATAAAAGCTCGGCTGCGCAATGCCTGCCCTTTTTGTGACTTTTCGCATAGTGAAATCAGCATAACCACCATCAATCACAACACTCAGAGCGGCATCAACAAGGCGCTCTCGCGTTAGCTCTTTTTTATCTTTTCGCGTCAGCTTTTTGGGTTCTTCTAATTCTGGCATGAAACAAATCCTAATAAGCGAACTGTAAATTTATCCGCATCATTAAACACGCAACCTAGTATCGCACTGAACAAAACTCTTAAACGGACAAATTATAAAACAATCGATCATTCTATTGACAAACATTTTCACCTATCACATGATAGATGACTCACCTATGGGCATATAGGTGTATTTAGGCCACGCTTCTCAAAAAAAATAACTACAAAATCAATCCTTGAGCACACCTATGATTATTCGACTCATACTGACCATTACCCTCCTTTTTCTCCCTGCCTGCAGCACGCTTAAGTCCCTGCAGGGTAACGTGGAATTGACTGAAGCAAGCGGTCAACAGCACTACAAACAAACGTACTACCAAGTTGAAATAACCAGCCACGACGGCACTCCACTTCGCGCAACGGTGTACCAACCAGCGCTTCCCCTAAACCAAACTGCCCCGTTAATTATTCATGCTCACGGATTTGGTGCCTTCAGAGTCTCCGACCCCTACAGCCTCTATGCAAAGATCGCTTATACAGGCGAAGCTGCACTGAAAGCATGGAAAAGTGGTTATTGGATGATTAGTTACGACCAACGGGGGTTTGGCTCTAGTGGGGGAAAAATATCAATGATGGATCCAAAAAAAGAAGTCAAAGATGTGTCATCCATTATCGATTGGGCCATTAACAACATACCCAATTTAAAAAAGGATTCTGGCACTAATGATAAGGACTATAGCATTGGCATGACCGGTGAGAGTTATGGCGGCGGTGCCCAGCTTCTTGCTTCCGTAATGGACGAGCGCATTGACGCAATAATCCCTGTCACAACCTGGTACGATTTCACCATGGCGATAAACAAAGGAGCAACAAAAACACTGTGGCCTGCAGTCCTATATTATGGAGGTGAACTCGGCAGTGCATTTGATATCAATGAAGAAACTGCAATAGCATTCAGCAGCGCATTATCCAATGAAATAACCGACGATGTTATCCAACAATGGCAAGAACGAAGCCTATCCTATTATTGCGATCAACAACGTTACCCTCAGGCTGACGCTCTATTAATCCAAGCTTTTTCAGACTCGATCTTATCCGTTAATCATGCGTTAAAAGCCATGGAATGTTTTGAAAAAGGAGGCAAAGATGCTCACGCCATTTTAATTCAAGATGGCCATAACATACCTATTGTTGACGGCTATACTCGATTTCCATTTTTTAGCATCGATGAATCTATTCATTGCGGAACACAAGAATTTGACCTTATCAACACTGCTCTATCCTGGTGGGACGAAAAATTAAAAGGCATTCCTAACACGGAACATACTCTATCAAAGTATTGCGTATCATTAGACTATGACAACGGAATTGCTCTCACTACCATTGAGCCAGACTACAAAACCTTTACCTTTAAAGAGCAAGAGGTAGCTTCAGGATTATCCGGTCTTACAGAAATATTCATGCAACCAATTGATAATTTCGTTGATCTATTTCGTTTCACTGATAATGAACACTTCGAAATAAGCCCTCTAGAAAACCAGCCGACAGGTGGAACCTTGCGCCCCCTTTTTATTCCCTTTAAGCAAGTAACCCAGCAACGTATCGTATTTGGCACTCCCAAAGCAAAACTATCTGTCTCTTATGACGAAGACAAATCTATACCACTTTTGTACGTTGGCCTGGGCAAGAGAAAGGCAGGTAAGAGCAGCATTGAACTGGTCAATCGACAGGTTTCTTCATTAACAGGAAATAATGTCAACGATATTGAATTAGCCGCTATTAGCACACGCCTGGAAAAAGGAGACACGTTAGGTTTGTTGGTATATGGCTACCACGCTCACTACATGTTCAGAAGTCCTTTTTGGCCTACAACTGCACGTATTGAAGGATCAATTGCGGTACCTTTTTTCGAACAACAACCTTAGAACGACCTTCCTGCTAACACCATAAAAACAATAACATAACAGGTAATTCACATGGACAGCGTGAGAACAACGATACGTCTTTTTGTGCTTGTACTATCCCTAAGCAGCATAACTCCGAATGTATACGCTCAACTTGGTCAGAACTTATTAATTGGTAACGCCAAAGCAGTCTCATTAGGAAATGCCGTAACTGCAGACCCTCCAGGTATCGACTCCATTCACTTTAATCCAGCCGGCCTTACTCGACTTAAAGGGCGGCAAAGACACTTAAAATTCATCGTTGGTGATATATCCGTAGAAGGAGAATTTACCTCCAATGAAGAATATGACGAGCTATTAGCGAAATATAACTTCACGGATCCTATGGCAAATACAAGAAGCGAAGTCAAAAATTTCGCTCTATATTTACCAGGATCTGGTGTCACAGAGGTTCCCGTAGTTGCCGCCCCCCTTGGAGGTATATCTTACAACCCTCCCGGTAGCGACATTACATTTGCAACAGCGGCCTATGCCCCCCTTATGTTGGGCTTTACCCGTGAAGAAGATGATACCGGGCGTTTTTACGGAACCAAAATGGGGCTTTCACGCATTACATTTTTGTCTCCCTCCATCGGCTGGAAGGTCAATGATGAGTTATCGCTTGGAGCTAGCATCGGCCTGTCTTATTTTGGTGTCGGTTTAAGTTTGGATTATCGCGCGCCCAATATTTTACTAGGTGCACTAAAAGCCGCTACAGACGATGTTTGTTTAGGCGCCGACAACGGCTTTGTATTTGATGGCATCCCTATTGATATTTGCGGAGGGGAAATCAGCCCCTTTGAGAGGCTATTCACATTAGAAGTTGAACTTGAGAAAACCGTATCAGCGACATTTAATATCGGTTTATTGTGGGAACCAACAGAATGGTTCACTTTTGGTTTTGTCTACCAAAGTGAATCTAATGACACCCTGGAAGGAGACATTGCCGTTATTTTGGATCAACAAGTTGTTGGTTTATTTCAGGGACTATCAGACTCCAACATTATCCTCGAGCAGGTTGTTAATGCATTGGGGGTCACCGAAAATGGAGGCTTAATTGAAACCACCGGAAGCATTAACATTGTCTTGCCTCAGCACATCGCAGCAGGTATCAGTGTTCAACTAACACCAAGATTAAAAATCAATGTAGACTTCAAATGGACAGAAACCAGTGTATGGCAGGAATTTAATTTTAAAACAGATGAAAGCATTCCACTATTAGCCGTGCTTCAACCGTTTATCGAAGGTGTTGAGGCAGATGCAATTGTCATTCCTCGAGGTTATGAAGATGCGTCAAACTGGGCTTTTGGTATTGAATATCAGTACAGCGATAGTACCGCTTTTCGTGTAGGTTACGAGCCACGAAAATCTGGCATCCCCGATGATAAACTCGATTTCACTATCCCCATGGGAGACTTCGACCTATATGGAATTGGGCTAAGTTATCGAATGCCTGACAGTTCTGTATTAGATATTGCGTTTGCCTATGGAATTAGTGATCAATATATACCCTCCGGCTCAAGTACCAACGGTAATGACAACAGAGGGGATAATTTTGTTTATAACCCTTCAGCGGGATTAGATGTCCGTTCAACCATCGAATTCTCTATTTTAGAGATGAGTTACAGTTCCCCGTTCTAATTAATCGTATTCAAAATATATTCAGACTGTAATGCTTTTATATTTTTCCCTCTTGAGGTACTAGGGATTCGACACCACTGAAAATCTCTTAGTACCCCATTACAGGAACACTGCAAATCACCTATTGTTTTTGCACCACTCTCTGACGGCTTATTGAATATCATTATCCGTCAACGATCGAGTTCAGGTGTGCCTCAAGCACTAAAAACAATTTTTTAACATCCAGGGGTTTTGTAAGATGTCCATTACATCCCGCCTCTAAACTGGCATCGACCTCAGCTTTACCATGCTCAGCGGTTAATACATAAATAGGAAGCTCCTGCCCTGACGACCGCAGCATTCGCGTTGCTTCCAAACCATCCATAATTGGCATGTTGACATCCATTAAAATAAGATCATAAGGCGTGGCTATTGCCATCTCAACAGCTTCCTGACCATCTCCTGCAATAAATACCTTAACCCCAGTTTTTTGAATAACCCGCTGAATCAATACCTGGTTTACTCCATTATCCTCTGCCAATAGAATGGTACCTTCTAATTTGGGCAGAGATCTAGATTTTATCGTTGAAGTAGTTTTAGCCTTTTGAGTCATACTTGGGGCTGGTGCGCTTAATACGCCTTCATCACAAGACACCCATTCACTCCGATTTGGAACGTCGCTACCAATAAAAACCGTGAAACGACTACCGCTACCCACAGTACTTTTCACCTCAATAGCCCCTCCCATCAGCTCTGTTAACTGTTTAGCAATAGCCAAACCTAACCCAGTTCCACCAAGCGGTCTTGTGATTGATGTATCAGGCTGAGCAAACACTTGAAATAATGCCCCACACTCTGCATCAGTGAAACCAATGCCTGTGTCCGACACGGAAAACTGCATCTGCTCACGCACCTCAGACCAAGCGACATCAATCGTTACCCCGCCTTTCTCGGTAAATATCAACGCGTTAACACAAAGGTTGGTCAATACCTGCTTTAAGCGAATCGGATCGGTTGTCACTTGTCTTGACAAAGGAAAATGGAAATTAATCTCAAACAAAAGCTGTTGTTCACGAGCTTTCACTCCAAACTCGGCGTACAGATCTCTAAACACATGAAAGAGATTAACCGGTAACTTTTCAATATCTAATTTCTTCGCTTCAATTTTAGAAAAATCCAAGATGTCGTTAATCAAATTTAACAAGTCGCGACTACTACCAATTAGCGTTTCAATGGCTTGCTGCTTTTCCTCGGCACTCATAACTGTGTCTTTTAATAATTCACTATACCCAACAATAGCAGTTAATGGCGTGCGAATTTCATGACTCATCGTAGCTAGAAATTTACTTTTCGCGATACTGGCCGCATGTGCGATATCTTTGCTGACCCTTTCACACGCCATCTCACGTTGAATTTTTTCCTTTTCCTTACGCTGTGTAATATCAATTAGCGTACCTTCGATATATTTAGGACGGCCACAGCCATCACTGATCAACTGAGCCGAATGATTGGCCCAAACGTCCCTTCCATCCACTCGCTGATAATACACCTCTACCAATAAACACCCTGTTTTATTCAGTTGAGAATAATTGGCCGGCGGGTCGGTATAACAACGTGAAACCGCCGTTTTTTCAGATTCCATCAACGCATCATTGGAGTCAAATCCCAATATTTTGGCCAAGGCAGGGTTCGTAATAGTAAACCGCCCCTTAAGCGTCATTTGGTACATGCCCTCAATCGCATTATTAAATACCGAACGGTAGCGATATAAGTTACCCCTCGACTGCTGATTTCTATCCAGCACAGCTTTTTCAGTACGCTTAATTCGATCTGCCAAAGCAAAAGCGAGCAAGATTGCTTCACTGAGTATACCCAGGGGCATTGAGGCAAGCGTCAAAGGTGTGGAAGGGACTATCCCCAACACAACACCAACAAAAATCAACATACCTATTAAATTAAGAAACCAGGCATAAAAGAAAAAGCGCGCATTTTCGTTACCTCTGCGCATGCTGTAATAAATAAAAGCGATAACTCCTGGCACAATAGATATTATAAAAATCGAAACGAAAATGATAGCTGTGTGAAAATCAGCAAAAAAAGTTATAACACCATTGGTGACTACTATTATACTAAGCACCTTAATCATGGGGTCTATACGAGGATGATAGTGCGGAGTATTAAGGAAACTACGCATAAAAAGTAATGCAATAAAGAGTGTGTACCAGATATAAAACGGAATATATTTTACTTGAAAAACAGTAGTTATTCCGCCAAAAAACATCGAGCAGTGACCTGTCTCTATAAATTCAACGAGAGTAACCCCCCCTAGATATAAGACATAAAATAAGTAACTGACATTACGAATGGAAATATATATAAACAGGTTATATATTAAAATTATCAACATACTGCCGTAAAAAACACCATAAATAAAGGCCTCATTGAGCACCTTCTCAGCAAACCCCGTAGGTGACCATAATGTTATAGGAAATAGCCTCTGGAAGAGACAATTGATTTCTAAGTTGTTGATTTGTGGCTCTCGAATCTCAAAATAAGTCAACTCAAACAAAATTCAATGACACTCCTCCCCATACCCTAAAGTTTGAAGATGATTGTGCCTTTTGGGGAAGAAAAAGACCTAGTACCCCTTATCGGTATTACATCAACGTCTTGAAAACTATTCCTCATTGCCAGACTGCTGAGGATTATGGGGCCTTACTACCAGGGAATATTAACTTAGCGTTAATGCTACCCATATCTAAAGTCGCGCTTTGTTTATACCCCCCCCTACTGGTTTAGATGTTCTCTCAACCATCGAGTTCTCTATTTTAGGGGTGAGTTATAACTCCCCCGTTCTAACAATTGCATTCGTAGCTTGCCACTCTGTGCCGCAAAAGACTATTCTAAGGGATAACCTTTTCACGGCACTTTTTTATAAAACTTCATAAAATCAATCATCTACTTAGGGGAAACACATGTCAGCACGCTGGCCAAGCATTATTGAACAGGCTACCGCCTTGCGTCATGCAATACACCAACAACCAGAACTGAGCTGGCAAGAAGAAAACACCGCAGCAACCATTCGAGCAGAGCTGGATAAGCTCGACATTCCATGGCGTGTCTGTGCTCGGCTCGGCACTATTGCAACCCTAGCACCTAATGCCCCAGGTAAACATATCGCCCTTCGAGCAGACATTGATGCATTGCCGATTAAAGAATGTACCGACCTACCCTATAGCTCCACAATCGATGGCTGCATGCACGCATGTGGGCATGATGGTCACACCGCAACCTTATGGGCCACCGCAGCCTGGCTCAAAATTCACGAGAAGAAACTAGCAGGCCCTGTGAGCTTATTATTTCAGCCCGCCGAAGAAGGTGCTCATGGCGCAAAAAAAATGGTTGAAGATGGTGCTTTAAAAGGCGTTGATGAAATCTACGGGTGGCACAACTGGCCCGCCCTATCCTTCGGCCAAGCGGTATGCCCAGACGGGCCAGTAATGTCGGGTAACGGTACCTTTCATATTGAACTGCATGGTAAAGGTGGACACGCAAGTCAGCCCGAGGCCTGTCTCGACCCAGTATTAGCCGCCGCGGCAGTAACTCTCAACTTACAGCAAATTGTCAGTCGCCGAATGGCCCCTCAATCTCCGACCGTCATAAGCGTAACCAGCATTGATGCCGTTAGCTCCCCCACCGTTATCCCCAACACGACAAAAGTGGAAGGCAGTATTCGTCTGACCGATCCTACGCTAGGAGACCAAATCAGCGCATTAATAACACAAATTGCAACAGATACGGCGAGCAGTTATGGCGTCGAAACAACGGTACTAATTAAGCCCTGCTATGAAGCAACGATTAATCACGCGGGCCCAGCACAACATTATCGAGAAATTTTAGCCGCTGAACTCGGCGATCAATGGCAAGGGACAAATATCGCCGTTCCTATTATGGCATCAGAGGATTTTAGTTATTATCTAAACGAAATTCCAGGAGCTTATGCGCTGATAGGCATGGGGCAGGAAGAACAATTTTGCTCCCCCTGTCACAGTCCAAACTATGAATTTAACGACAAACTGATTCCATCAATGGTTCGTGTTTTCTCGCAAATAGTGGGTATAGAGTGTTAGATCATTGCCTCAATCATCGCGTCCACATCGACTTCATCTTCCAATTTTTCTTCAACCTCTGTGATTTTCTCAAACACAATCACATCACCATCAAGGCCAAGGGTTGATGCGTTTTCCAATAAAGCAGGATTGATCACCATTTCAGCCTGGCGATGAATCCATGCAGGAAGTTTTTTGTACTGCTCTCTAACAAGGCTCTCTAATTTAGATACTTGTTTAGGGCTTTCAGATGCCGCACTTACAACAAAATCATCCGCGTCCAATATATGACGACAAAGAGCATGCATTTTGTCGTCCGCTGCTTGGTTCACAATAATTTTATTGCCTTTTGAGAGCATCTTGTTGATGTAGTAAAAACAGACAAGCGTCTCATCATAGGTATAACCTGGGTTGATAATTGCCAAGTCAAACCGGTGTTCTTGAAAATAAAAATCTGGTAATACCTGATCTGCTGATTGCGGAACGATATCAGCCCATTCATCAAGCCCATCATTATTGAGTTGCTCTAACACTGAGCTGTCACTATCACTAACAACCAATGTAAATTGAGGTTCTTCTAAACTACCTAGAGCATCAACTAACGCTTTACTGCTTTTATAACACCCAGCACCTATTTGTAATATGGATTGAGGTGCTGCTACCTTGGTGGTTTTACGAACAAGTTCTAATGCTGACTCAGTTATTTGATGGGCCATTGGGCTTCCTTTCAAGCGATGAAGAGATAAGTTCCACAATAGGGACTATCTACAAAAACGGAGAGTGTATCCTTGCTACCAATTAGCTTCCACGAGTTTTCAAAAAATTTAAATAGATCTCAGCTAATTGATCTGGCTTTTCTGTCAAACTACGCTGTCCACAACGTTCTATGGTCACAAGTGTACAATTTGGTATCAGCGCGTCCAATTCACAAACCCACGCCCTACTACTCAAAACATCATGATCGGCGTCGACTAACAAAGTTTCTTGCCTTAGCTCTCTTAACTGAGCCATTAACAATGGCAGTGAATCCACCGCTTTATCAATTAAAGGCACAATTTCTCCTCTATTCACTGCGTCCATGATTTTTTTCATATAAAAACGCTTAACAATTTCGGGAAATTGAGGGGGGTCATAAAAAAGACTATTGAGATGGGCTTCCGCTTGTTCCACAGTATCAAAGCCAGCTTTCACTCTTTCCCAAGCGACATTCTCCCCTTTTCTAACGGCCTCCATATCTGGCGGATTAAACCACGCCAATGTTTTCACGCTATCACTCAATGCATGCGCTAAATATGATGCCGCTCCCCCGCCCGATCCATGGCCAACAATATGAAACTCTCTCTCGCCAATTGCCCCCATAAACGCCGTTATCCAATTCGCTATGTTACGCTTGGTATGCTCAGTTTCGGGTATATCTAACCGAAGTGAAAATACAGGAACGTCAGGGCTAACAACACGGTAGTGCTTTGCAAGTGAAGCCATAAATGCCCGCCACTGTACCTTCGAGCTACCAAGCCCATGCAAACACAAAACAACCTCGCCGGAACCCGCGTCAAGATACTTCCATTCCATCCCTTGAAACGAACAAGATTTTTCTTTAACACCACCCAAATAAGCTGATACATGCCTAGACAGCAATTCAAATGATTTCGTATTCCATGCCATATTTTCAGCAACGCCTATAAAGAATGTTCAACTGGTGATATGACAACAACCTTGACGTAGCAATTTGATGCCCACAATAAAAATGCCATTTTACCTGCTTATCAAATAACCCGCCACATTTTCAATCACTGACAAATCCACCCCAAATGTCAACGCACCCTTTACTCTTATAACAATATGTTACTACCCTCAAATGCAATTCAATTGCGAGTCATAAGAGTTTTTGTGATAAAATCGTGCGCCTATAGCTTAGCTACCTGTAAAGCCACCTCAAATGCAATATTTTCAATAGCTTAGCGTTCAAATTCATTGAGCAAGGTTCTTACCTGATGTCTGAATTTCTGATTATTCTCGTCAGTACGATTTTGGTAAATAACTTCGTACTGGTACAGTTTCTAGGGCTTTGCCCCTTTATGGGGGTTTCCAACAAGTTGGAAACGGCCATGGGCATGTCGCTAGCGACCACTTTTGTGCTAACCCTATCCTCAGCGCTCAGTTACTTGACCTTCGCCTATATTCTTGAGCCTCTTGGTGTTGAATACCTTCGAACTATCTCTTTTATTCTTGTTATTGCTGTGACGGTGCAATTCACAGAGATGGTCGTTAAAAAGTCCAGCCCTCTTCTATATCGGTTGCTTGGTGTGTTTCTACCCTTGATAACCAGTAACTGCGCAGTGCTTGGTGTTGCACTGTTAGCAGTTAAGAAAGGTACTGACAGCTTTATCGAAGCCTTATTGTACGGCTTTGGTGCTGCAGTTGGCTTTTCCCTAGTATTGATATTGTTCGCAGCCATGCGTGAACGCATTGCAGTAGCCGATGTTCCCGAGCCATTTAAAGGCCCTTCCATCGGCATGATCACAGCTGGATTGATGTCCTTAGCTTTTATGGGCTTTTCCGGCCTTATTAAATTGTAGTTATAATTATGTCTGAAGATTTAAGCGCTATTTTTTCACTCGTCAGTATGGCGATCCTGTTTGGTTCACTATTAGGTTATGCGGCAATTAAATTCGCCACAGAAGATGACCCTTTAGCTGATCAAGTTGATGCTCTGCTCCCCCAAACACAATGTGGGCAATGTGGACACCCCGGCTGCCGCCCTTATGCAGAAGCAGTGGCAAACGATGAGGATGAAATTAACAAATGTGTCCCTGGTGGCGAAGATACCATTCATGCGATGGCTGATCTGCTAGGTAAAGATTTCATTCCCTTGGATGCAGACGAAAGTGACGTTATCGACACACCCGTTGTTGCGTATATACGCGAAGATGAATGTATCGGCTGCACCAAGTGTATTCAAGCCTGCCCCATGGACGCCATTTTAGGCGCAGCGAAGCAAATGCACACCGTCATCGTTGATGAATGCACTGGTTGCGACTTATGTGTCGAGCCCTGTCCCGTGGACTGTATTGATATTATCCCGGAAAAACAAACACAACAAACATGGGTATGGACCCAACCCAATGGCCCTGGTGCTAGCCCTGGTGAAATGATCCCTGTGAGGAATATTGCATGAGCCGTCGTATTTGGGATATTCCTGGTGGCATCCACCCCGCCGAAAATAAGCAACAGTCGCTACAGACACATATTATCACAGCACATATTCCAGCTGAACTCGTTGTGCCTGTACAACAACACATTGGCGCACCAGGAAAACCCTGTGTAGAGGTTGGTGACAAGGTACTAAAAGGCCAAATGATTGCTGAAGCCAATGGCTTTGTCAGCTTACCCACTCATGCCCCCACATCTGGGGAAATCATTGCCATTGAATCACGCCCTGTACAACACCCCTCTCAAATTGATGGCCTCTGCATTATCATTAAAGCTGACAACCTCGATCAGTGGATTGATCATAATGCTATTAACGAATATCAATCCAAAGAACGCAGTGACATTATCAACACGATTCGCCAGGCAGGTATTTCTGGCATGGGCGGTGCAGGCTTTCCAAGCACGATTAAACTAGGCATTCGCCCTGATACAAAAATTGAACAGTTAATTCTAAATTCTGCAGAATGTGAACCCTACATCACTGCAGACGATAGCCTCATTCAAGAACGGGCAGATGAAGTTGTTGCTGGTTTAAAAATCATGCAATGGCTGGTCAAACCCCAAGAAACACTCATTGGTATTGAAGATAATAAACCCAATGCAATTGCTGCACTAAAACAAGCAACCGCCGACAGTGATATTGAGGTAGTCGTTGTACCTACCAAGTACCCTTCCGGCGGCGAAAAGCAGATCATTTATTTGTTAACAGGCAAGGAAGTTGCTAGCGGTGGATTGCCCTCTGATGTTGGGGTTATTTGTCAAAACACAGGCACTGCTTATGCTGTTAATCGTGCAATACATTTTGGTGAACCTCTTATCTCTCGCATCACCACCGTAACTGGCGATGCTATAAAAAACAAAGGCAATTACGAGGTTTTATTAGGCACGCCCGTCGACGCATTACTCTCACAGGCAGGGGCTAAATTCGACCAGACTAGTCGACTCATCATGGGCGGCCCGATGATGGGTTTTTCAATTCATAACTCAGCCGTCCCCATTGTAAAAGTCACCAACTGTTTGTTAGCACCTACTGAGAAAGAAATCCCAGAGCCTGACGCCGAGCAACCGTGTATTCGCTGCGGAAACTGTACTCAGGTTTGCCCAGCGGGATTACTGCCTCAACAGCTTTACTGGTTCTCCAAATCAAACGAGTTAGAAAAAGCCAAACATTTTAACCTTGCAGATTGCATTGAATGTGGTGCTTGCTCCTTTGTTTGCCCAAGCAATATCCCCCTTGTACAATATTTTCGCTTTGGTAAAGGTCAAATTCGTAAACAAGAGGCAGAAACGGCAAAAGCCGACCAAGCCCGTGAACGATTTGAATTCCGCCAAGCCCGCCTAGAAAAGGAAGATCGTGAAAAAGAAGAAAAGCGTAAAGCTAGAGCTGAAGCGGCAGCTAAGAAACAAGCCGCAAAGAAGGCTGCAGCAGCTGAAAATCCAGCGACGAGCGAGAGCGGCCCGACTATACCAACTGGAAGCGAATCAACCGCAGACGCCTCAGCAGTAACCAAACTGAAAGCAACCTGGTCTTCAACAACAAAGCGCTGGAAGGATGCTGAAAAAGCATTAAAGGTTGCAGAGAAGAATGGCAATGAACACATTGATGCACTTAAGAAAAAAGTCGAACAACTAAAAGTCAAAGCAGACAAAGCAAAATCACTTTACGATGAAGCGAAAGTGGCGGACGCAGCAAACATCAGCAATGTAAATGGGCCCACAGCAACCAAACAAACAAACAAACAAGCGGCCACACAGCCAACAAATGATCCGATGCAGAAACTAAAACAAGCATCTACGGACGATTTTAACGCATGGAAAGCGGCCCAACAAAAAACGCAAGATGCAGAAGCAAATTCATCAGATGGTGCCGACATAGAATCTCTGAGAAAAACCGAGGCTGAAGCCAAAGAAAAATCTGCGGCATCAAAAGCAGCAATGAAAGAAGCGCGGGCAAAAGAAAAAGAAGCCATGCAAGCGAAAAAATCTGCAGAAGACCCTGCCAAGCAATTAAAATTGGATGCGGCAATTACACGAACCAAAGCAAAAAAAGCATTAAAAGCACTCGATAGCCTTACTGAAGATCACGCTAGCTACGATGCATTAAAAACTGCTTATGAAAAAGCCCAAACCGCTGCAGAAAGTGCAGAATTGGCATTAAAAGCGGCAGAAGAGGCCTAATCATGTCCGTATTACATGTAACATCACCCCACGTACACCGCCCATTCACCATGAATGCGCTAATGCGTCACGTTGTTTACGCAACCATTCCTGGTCTAATCGTGTTAACTGCACTATTCGGCTGGGGCACATTAATCAATGTCATTTTTGCGTCATGTGTAGCAATTGCAGCTGAAGCCGTTGTATTAAAACTTCGCAAGCGGCCTATCTTATTCTCAATTAAAGATGGTAGTGCTGTGCTTACGGCAGTATTGCTAGCATTAGCCATCCCTCCAACAGCACCCTGGTGGCTTACTATTATCGGCATTATCTTTGCGATTGTTATTGCAAAACAGCTGTACGGCGGACTGGGTTCTAACCCCTTTAACCCTGCGATGATTGGCTATGTGCTACTACTGATTTCTTTTCCTCTAGAAATGACAACCTGGATTCCAGCCTATACAACGGAAGGCGTCACATCGATTCCAACACTCACGCAATCTTTTGAGATGATATTTGGCTCCGTTGATCGCAGCATTATTGATGGAATAACAATGGCTACACCGTTAGACACCTTCAAAACCTACGCAGGAAACGATTTAGCCAAACTACAATCAGCATCTGTGCTCCAAGGCAACATTGCTGGCGCTGGGTGGGAATGGGTTAACGTTGCATTTCTAATGGGTGGCATCTATTTAATCGCTCGAAAAATCATTACCTGGCATATCCCTGTGGCTATGTTGGCAGGTGTATTTCTATTTGCCGGGATTTTTCACATCATTGATCCAGATACCTACGCCTCCCCTATCTTCCATTTATTAAGTGGGGGCACCATGTTGGGCGCCTTTTTTATCGCAACAGACCCCGTAACGGCAGCCACTAGTAACAAAGGTAAATTGATTTACGGAGCCCTAATTGGTGTATTAATTTATGTTATTCGTGCTTGGGGGGGATACCCTGACGCTGTTGCATTTGCAGTGCTTCTAATAAATCTATGTGCACCCACGATTGAATACTATACCCAGCCAAGAGCCTACGGGCATAAAAAAGCCAATAGCGGTATCGCCAAGTAGAGAACTGATTATGATTTTGGGTCAATCCATTCGAAAGAACAGCATCATTATGGGGCTCTTTGCCATTGTAACAACCGGGCTTATCGTGCTGACACAGGTCGGCACTGCAGATCAAATCGAATTTGCTAAACGTCAAGCATTGGAAAAAGCTCTGCAAGAAATAGTCCCAACTTCACTATTCGACAATAAGTTATTAGAAAACACCGTCGAGATTAGCGCCAACAAACAACTTGGTAGTAAAAAAATACGTACCGCCTATATCGCCACTAAAGACGATGCTCCAGCAGCTATAATCCTGCAAGCGACCGCTCCCGAGGGTTATGGTGGATCCATACACTTTCTTGTAGGAATTCGAGCAGATGGCGTCGTTACGGGGGTCCGCGTGGTTCCTCCGCATTTTGAAACACCTGGTTTAGGTGACAAGATTGATTTAGCAAAATCTAATTGGATATTGAGTTTTAATGGCAAAAGCCTTGCAAATCTCGAAGCTGAGCAATGGAAAGTAAAAAAGGACGGTGGGCAGTTTGATGCTTTTACTGGGGCGACTATCACACCCAGAGCCATTGTTGATGGTGTTCACAAAAGCCTGCAGTATTTTGACGAACATAAACTATCTTTATTTGGCACTCAAACAGCCTTTACCGTCACCACAATAACTACCCCAGATACAAATACAGGTACAAGCCTATGAGTGCTGCTGATAACAAAAAAATCATAAAAGATGGCTTATGGAACAACAACCCTGTCCTTGTACAGGTACTCGGCTTATGCCCTTTACTTGCCGTATCAGGCTCTGTGGTTAACTCCCTAGCTTTAGGCCTTGCAACTGCATTCGTTATTACAACCTCCAATATTGCCGTATCATTAATTCGTAACTACACAACTGACACCGTTCGCTTGCCCGTCTTTGTTATGATCATTGCATCATTCACCACCTGCATTGAATTTTTAATGAACGCCTTTACCTATGAGTTATATCTAGTCTTAGGCATTTTTATTCCCTTGATCGTAACCAACTGCGCGGTTCTAGGGCGCGCCGATGCCTTTGCCAGTAAAAATGGCGTGGCAGCCTCAGCTTTAGATGGATTAATGACAGGGCTCGGGTTTACAGCAGTCATTGTAACACTTGGCGCTCTTCGTGAAGTTCTTGGTCAAGCTACGTTATTTGATAACATGCATCTACTATTTGGCGACATCGCCCAAGGCTGGACAATACACCTGGTTGATGACTACAAGGGCTTTCTATTTGCTATATTACCACCCGGCGCATTTGTCATTATGGGATTCTTGTTGGCCCTTAAAAACATCATTGATAGCAAACTAAAAGCGCGGGCAGCAGCTCTAATGGAAAAACCCGCAACAGGCAGTCGTCGCGTTCGCACAACAGGAAATATTTCGTAAACAATGAACGCTGACAAACGTTATCAAATTTTCTACCGTTTGCGGGAAGAAAACCCCAGCCCAAAAACAGAATTGGCCTATACCAGTAATTTTGAATTGCTGATTTCGGTCATTCTATCGGCACAAGCAACGGATGTATCCGTTAACAAAGCGACCGCTAAACTATACCCAATCGCAAACACCCCTGAAACCATAGCTAAACTTGGTGTGGAGGGTCTTAAGAAATATATTAAAACCATTGGTCTATATAACACTAAAGCTGTCAATGTTATTAAAACCTGCAATGCGCTTGTAAAAGAGCACAATTCAGTTGTTCCTGATAATCGAGAAGATTTAGAAGCTTTGCCTGGGGTTGGCAGAAAAACCGCTAATGTAGTGCTCAACACAGCTTTTGGCCAACCTGCAATGGCGGTTGATACTCACATCTATCGTGTATCTAATCGCACCAAGATTGCTAAAGGAAAAACGGTTCTAGATGTAGAAAAAAAATTAATGCGCCACGTGCCAAAAGAGTTCCTCATCGATGCACACCATTGGCTTATTCTACATGGGCGTTATATTTGCACCGCAAGAAAGCCCCGCTGCGGTGCCTGTATTATAGAAGATTTGTGTGAATTTAAAGAAAAAACAGAAATATAACAGATCAAAGCTACACCTTCATCTAATCCTAAGTGAAATGTTTATTAACACCTAACATCATTGTGACTGCTTTTAAGTCTTTACCCAGCCCTTCATTTTTCTCAAAGAGTTCATTGGTTTTTACTTCTGCAATGTTAATCAGCTCCATTACATCCTCTTCCTGCTCTTCCGTCATGCCCATCGTTAAGAATGACTGAGCAACGTCTGCAACCAAAGTATTCATAATTTCGGTAAGTTCGGCTTGATTTTCCTTCTGGTGCGCCTCAATATTAGCGAGGCTAACCGATGCGATACTTACGGCATCATTCACCATTGCTCTCTGACCTTCTGCTTTCTGTTCCAGAATAATCATTTCCGCACGAGAGTTTGCCCCCTCTACCAACATGGCAATATGATCTCGTAAACGGCCAGCTTTATCAGGATCATCGGATGGCATATTCATCGCAATCAATGAAACACTGTGATAATTAAACGCTGTGCGAGTACCAAAACTATGAATATTTTTAACACCGCGTAAACTATCCATTACTTTTTGTTCCGCTACAGAGAACATATTGCCGCGAAACGTTCTCTGTACAATTTCATAACTGGTTTTGATTTCGACAATTGAACTGACTCCATAGAAGTTAACCACCTCAATTAGCTTATCAGCCAACTCCACAAAGGATGTTGTGGCGAAACTATCTCGAAAGAAATGTAACACCTGACCAATTTCACTGGCGGTTGTCATTGCAGTCATAGCCGCACCCGATGCAGCAGCAGACCGTTGACGGTAGGTATCCAGCGCCTTTTTATTGGCTAGCGTTAACTCAATTTTCTTTAACAGCTCCCAACTAGAAAATGGGCTCCCCATATATTCATCGCAACCGGCCTCATAACCATCTAATCGATCATCAACATCATTCTTAGCCGATATAAAGATAACAGGTATAAACTCTAATTCTGATGAAGCCTTTAATTTTTTGCACAGCTCTATGCCGCTTATACCTGGCATAGTAACATCTAACAAGAACAGATCAGGCACCCAATCTTGAAGCTGCGTTAAGCACTCCTCAGCACTACCGGAAAGCCTAACATCATACCCGCCTTCCAGCAGCCCCTTGATAAAGCTCTGGTTAATTTGCTCATCGTCAACCACCAGTATTTTTGATAATTCCACGTTGTCTCTCCGGCTCCCTTTAGCCACACCACACCCTTGAAGTGTAGCTGGTATCTATCATCTGAAAAGGGCCTTTACGGGGAATTCGGATACGTTCATAATCATGCCCAAATAGCTACCACTACACACACCACTACACGAATCTAAAATTATGTTTGATAAAAAATTACTGGATGTACTCGTTTGCCCCGTCAGCAAGGCAAAGCTCGATTATAACGTTGAAAAACAAGAGCTTATTTGTTATGCCAGCGGCCTTGCTTATGCGATTCGAGACGATATCCCTGTTATGTTAGAAGACGAAGCTCGACAAATCACATTAGAAGAAAAAGAAGTACACAAAAAACGTTAACCCTCCTTTTTTCTCTATTCCTGACCTGACGATAAAGCCATGTTTGATGCAGTATATGTAGAACCAAAAAAAGCCGCGAATGCTGTTGTTATATGGCTTCACGGGCTCGGTGCCGATGGCCACGATTTTGAACCTGTCATCCCCCACCTCAAGCTAGTTGACGACCTTAACGTACGCTTTATATTTCCTCACGCCCCCGTTCAACCCGTCACCTGTAACAACAATATCGCAATGCGCTCCTGGTACGACATCCTCGAATTAAGCGAAATCCGCAAGATCAATGAACAAGACTTGATACAAACCAGTAAAACGATTAATCAGCTCATTGAACAACAAATTCACAACGGTATTCCACCTAAAAAAGTGTTGCTGGTAGGCTTCTCTCAAGGCGGAGCCGTTGCCCTTCACACGGGGCTACGATTCCCATCACCATTAGCGGGAATTTTGGCGTTATCAACCTACATGCCTCGGGAGGATAGCTTAAAGAACGAAGCAAGCGATGCAAACAAAGACATCGTTATTCATATGGCGCATGGTGACAACGATGACATGGTTACACCAAGAGCATCCAAAAAAACCTTTAATGACCTAAAAACACACCAATACAACGTAAGTTACAACCAATACCCCATGGGGCACGAACTATGCCTCAAAGAAATCAGAGATATTGGCAATTGGATAAATGAGCTATTAAGCTAACGAAATCGCCGAGGAACCTTCTCTAATAGCTCTTTGGCGATATCGTTGCTCACGCAAGTCCCTTCCACCCAATCACAGCCCTTACTTTGCAGAAACGCCAGTTGCTGAGGGCGTGTTACTCCTGTCGCAATCACTTGAAATCCTAAATTGTGCGCGAGATAAATAATACCATCCACTATCAATTCATCCGCTTTCGACTCCATCATTTTATCAATGAATCGCTCACTGATTTTTATCATCGAATAGGGAATGCTACGGATGAGTTCTAACGACCCATGACCTGTACCAAAGTTATCCAAAATAAATTGAAACCCTTTTTTCTGCAGTTCAGTTATCACTCCTGAAAAAGACAACCCTCGCGCCATTAAGGTAGATTCCGGGATTTCAATTAGCACATCCTCTGGCTTCAATCCAGCCAATGCAGTCTGTCCCAATAGCCAATCTACGATATCCTCTTGCGCAAATAACGATGGCGAAATAGGCATACATAACTTCACACCTGATAATGATTGCCCATGCTCACTTAACTCCTTGCTGGTTTGCTGCCACATCCAACGATAAAGGTCAGGGCCAAAACCTGCATCCTCAGCAATCGGTAAAAAATCTTCAACCTCAAGTAAACCGCGCCTTGGATGATGCCAGACCAGGCGCACCTCAAAAGCTTCAATTGTCTGCTCGTCATGACTAATTAGCGGGTGGTATTCTAATGCAAACTGAGTGCCTTCTATCGCCTTACGTAGATCGAGTTCTAACTCCATCCTATCAGCTCGCTGCTTATTCATCTCAACGGTATAAAATTGATAATTATTTCTACCAAGATTTTTTGCTCGTGCCACCGCTGCTTCAGCATTTTTTATCAAGCCGTCTGTATCATCGCCACAGCTCGGATAAATAGCGACGCCAATAGAGCAACCCGTGAAAATCTCATGGCCATCCACTAAAAATGGTTCATGCAACCTATCAATGATCTTTTTAGCCACAGCCCCTGCATGACTAGGATGATCAAGCTCACCTAACACTACTGCAAATTCATCCCCCTCCATCCTACAAACGGCATCATCTTTTCTTAATAGTTGAGATATCCGTTGAGCAACGACTTTTATTAGAGCATCACCCAAATCATGACCAAGAGTTTCATTGATATACTTAAAATGGTCGAGGTCCACTATCAATAATGCAAAATGATTGCTTTCGTTTCGGGCTTTTTGAATAGCACTGCTAACAAAGTCGTCCAATCTCATCCGAGTAGGTAGGCCAGTCAAATGATCTGTGCTCGCAAAATGGGATAGCTTACCTCGCTTCTCCCTAGATTCTGTCAAACGACGAAAGGCAAACAATAATTTCGCCCCTGGCAGCTGAAAAACTGGAATAGCTGCAAACTTCACATTAATAGTGTCACCATTTGCACACCACAATTTTGCATTTTCAACTTGTAAAATCTGCTCCGTTTGAATGACTTTTGAGATAGGATGTTTTTTCCAGTTCGACACCAAAGAGTCATTACTCTCTTGAAAGAGTGACTCTAAATATTGACCGCACAATGCATAGACACGTATATCCAAAAGCCGCTCCGCAGCGCCATTGGCAAAACATATTTTACCCAGCTCATCAACAACCAACACACCTTCATCACGCCCTTCGACTAAGGATCGGTTTTTTTTCTCCCCTCCAATCGCTTCTATCGCAACCCTGTATTGATGAAGCTGAACATAAAACTCAACTAATTGCCGATAACGTGATTGATCTACCGGTTTGGGAAGCACCTCAGCCCGCCTCATCATATCAGCATGCAACTTCATTTGCCGTTCACCAAAATTCGAAGGGACGAATATAACGGGAATATGGCTAGTTTCCACCTGAGATTTAAGATGGTTCAATACTTGATAGCCATCTTTTCCTTCCAGCTGAGAGCTCAATATCACCACGGCAGGTTGCGCTTCTTTAACAATCTGAAAAACATCACTTGCATCGGTGCAAGTGACAAAGTCTGCGCCAATACCTTCAAGCAACTGTAAGCTTTGTTCATTCTCTGATTCTGCTTGGTCAACAATGAGAACAACAGGTAATACTGTGGTCATTTATAATCCTAATACCGTTGACTAATGAAATAATTCTTTTGGAAATCGCGACAAAATAGTTTCTAGTTCATCCGCCCGAAAAGGTTTTTGCATAAAATCATCCATTCCTGCTTCCAAACAACTTTTTTGACATTCCGTACTTTCATTCGCCGTCAGTGCAATAATGGGCACATGCCGGTCTTGTGTTTTTTCCCAGGAACGAATCAATCGAGTAGCCTCAAATCCATCCATAATTGGCATTTCACAATCCATAAGCACCACATCGTAATGCTTATCTTGAATCGCATCGATAGCCTCTTCACCATTATTAGTAACATCGGTGCTTATACCCAAACGCTTTAGTGCACCTTTGGCGATAATTTGATTCACTTCATTATCTTCTACCAAAAGAGCTCGGTATGTCTGATGGTCTTTCACGGATTTTACCGTATTATTGGTCACTATTTGGTGATGCACATCAGATTGCCGCCCTAGCGCAACAGTAAGAGCGTCGTAAACTAAATGCTTTCGCATAGGTTTAATAATAAAAACATCAACGCCATTATCAGATGCCAAAGTCGCATTCAACCCATCTCGATCAGCCGCTAGCAAAACAACTTTTAGGTGCCCAAGCTCAGTCGAATTATTAATCTTTTTCGCCAATTCTAAACCGTCACCATGAGCTTTATGCAAGTCAATCATAACAAAATCAAAACTTGCATCCTCTCGACTTGCGGTGTGTAGCATACCAATTGCATGATCAACGCTACCAGTAACATCTGTCTTTATATGCCATTCTTTCGCATAACGTTGCAAATGTGACCTGTCGCCTACAGAGTCATTCACCAATAGCATTTTTTTATTCGCTAAATTGCAGTGTTCCGATGCATACGTTTCACCTTTAGGCATCACAAGTGTTAACTTGAAGGTAGCGCCCACCCCATCCGTTGATCGCAACGTTATCTTTCCATTCATACGATCCACCAAATCTTTACATATTGCCAGCCCAACCCCCATACCACCAAACCGATCAGATAAATGTCCGCCAGGTGTAGAAAACGCACGACCTATATCTTGGCAGCGCGCTTCAGGTATCCCAGATCCTGTATCCATTACTTCTATTTGAATCGTAGCGGTGGTATCACTTTCCACATCACAACTCGCTCGAACAGTGACTCCACCTTCGGTAGTATGCTTAAAAGCATTATTTAATAGGCTCTGTAATATTTGATGAAACCGATCAGGGTCACCAACAACCGTTTCAGGTACATAAGGGGACACCAATGTTGCTAACTCTAGATTATGTTTATGGGCAATAGGCAAATAGCGGTCAACGATATCATCCAAAACCATTCTAAAATTAAAAGTGATTTCACGAAATTCAAATTTATCACTTTCCATTTGCGTATAATCCATCATCTCTCCAATGGACTTTTGCAAATCACGGCCTGCATTAAATGCTCGGTTCAAATCATCCTCTAACAAAGGCGGCAAACCATCGCTATCAATCGTTTCCCCTACTACATTCATCAACAAATTAATTGAAAGCCTTAGCTCTTGACTCATGTGATGTAGAAAATGACTCTTAGCCTTGGATGTATTTTGGAATTCTGTTAGTTTGTCAGCGACGATTTGGCATTCTTTTACGTGCGCTTCAATATTTTGAAACATCACCAGTACGTTGCCATGTAGCGAAGACACACTAAACTGCAAGGCAAAACGCTCTCCACTTTTCTTAGACGCTATGACTGGCTGCTGCCATTGGTTTGGGTTGGCATGAAGGTAGTCTTTTAAATAGGCGGGGACATTACACTGATATTCTCTCGGGCACGGAATATAGTGATCAAAAAACGCTCCGACCACAAGCCCTTTGCTAATTCCGAACAATGACGTCAAAGCATCATTGCTCGCTAACATACGGCCACTTTGATCAAATAAAATAGCGGCAGCTTCTAAAGCGCCAATAAATTCTGTCGCCGAAAGCGCTTCATCCACCGACACTGCCTTTTGCGGCGCATTATCTTGTGCTTGATTGTTTCCAGTCATTGCCTTACCCATAGTCCATTTTCACCCCCTCTTTTTGAGTATAGATGGCTTAAGGTAAGTCGCTAAAAAAAAAGGTCCGCTTAGTAAATAACCAAGCAGGCCTCTATTTTTTTCTTTATTTTCAAGCAGTTGAAAGATCTCTTCAACTAAAACTTAGAGCTTTCTTCCTTTCCCAGCAGCAATTCGTAACCTAAGTGCATTCAGTTTAATAAAGCCTTCTGCATCTTTTTGGTTATAGGCACCGGCATCGTCTTCAAACGTTGCAATGTTTTCATCAAACAGGGTTTCCTCTGATCGACGACCAACAACGGTGACATTTCCTTTGTAAAGCTTCACACGAACATCGCCGCTCACATGCTTCTGGGTATTATCAATCAGAGCCTGTAGAGCTTCTCTCTCTGGGGACCACCAATATCCATTATAAATTAACGATGCGTATCTAGGCATTAATTCATCTTTTAAATGGGCAGCTTCACGATCCAGAGTAATAGACTCAATCGCTCGATGCGCACGCAACATAATAGTGCCAGCTGGTGTTTCATAACAACCTCGAGCTTTCATGCCAACATATCTATTCTCAACAATATCCAAGCGACCAACACCGTTTTCTCCACCTATTTTATTCAGGTATTCCATCACTGTTGCAGGAGATGTTGGTTTACCGTCAACGGCAACAATGTCACCCTTCTCGAAGCTTAACTCAACATATGTAGGCTCGTTTGGCGACTTTTCCGGAGAAACACTCCAGCGCCACATATCCTCTTCAGCTTCTGTCCAAGGGTCTTCTAATGGACCACCTTCATAAGAAATATGCAGCAAGTTAGCATCCATTGAATAAGGTGACTTCTTGCCACGTTTCATTTCAACAGCAATATTGTGCTTTTCAGCATAGGCCAGTAAGGATTCTCGTGAAGTCAGATCCCAATCTCTCCAGGGCGCTATTACTTGGATACCTGGGGCTAGTGCATACGCACCTAGCTCAAAGCGTACCTGATCATTGCCTTTACCTGTTGCTCCATGTGAAATCGCGTCAGCTCCAGTTTCTTGAGCTATTTCAACCAAACGTCGAGCAATTAGAGGACGAGCAATGGATGTTCCCAGCAGGTATTCACCCTCATAAATGGTGTTCGCGCGGAACATCGGGTATACATAGTTAGCAGCAAACTCTTCTCGTAAATCTTCAATGTAAATTTCCTTCACACCCATCGCTTCTGCTTTGGCTCGAGCAGGCTCAACTTCTTCCCCCTGACCTAAATCAGCAGTGAACGTCACCACCTCACATTGATACTCATCCTGTAACCATTTAACAATAACGGATGTGTCTAAGCCGCCAGAATAGGCTAATACTACTTTTTTGATGTCGGACATGGGCTAGGAACCTAGGTTAAATTCATCTCTAATAGAAGGGGGCATATTCTACAACGAACTGGCGTTTGACTCTAGTGCCCGAGATAACAGCACTCTAAATAAGAATTGATGTATTTCAATCAAACCTACGTTTTTTGGTTCCAAGCCTCAGTTTTAACAAGCTGTACAAATACTCGACGATTTTTCGCCCTATTAGACTTATTAGAATTTCTCACCAAAGGGCGTGTCTCACCGTGATAGCGCATAGTAATCATGCTTGGATCAACCCCGCTATGCTCTAAATACCGCTGTACAGCCCGAGCACGTAGGCGTGAAAGCTCCCAATTGTGACCTCGCCTCCCTTCATTATCGGCGTAACCGTCAACATAAATGTGCTCAACCTCAGCATCAAGTTCAATATAACGCGCCAACAAATCCAGTCGCTTAAGTAACTTCCCTCGTATCCGCCATTTGTCAGTCCGGAAATTTAAGGTTGAATGGCGTAATTTTTCGAAATTTGATGGAAACAATCCAGCAACACAAGAAAGATAACCTGCATAGGCATCCTGAAAATTAACAGGACTAACATCAACTCTCAGCTTTTTATGATTGTGCCATCCCGACAATACAATAGCCGGATTCATACCTTCATACAGCTCGTCTAAAAACCAATTCGCCCATTTATCGTCTAATGTTAGGGGCCTATTACCCTTTGCCAGCTTCACTGTAGCGATTGACTTATCCCTTATACCAGTCTTCCACAAAGGGGCTATTACCTTTATCTCTGCCTCCCCTGTAGATATTGCGGCTCGTTCTGACTCCACATAAAACTGCAAATTTTGGCCCGACTGGTGGAGAAAAACAACCTCACCATAGTCTGGGACTTGCTGCCATAAGCGACACTCCAAAGGGGAAGGGTCAAGATGCCACTGTGCCGTTTCTAAGGACGCACCGAATTCAGTAGCCTTCAACGTCAAAGGCATCATCAAAGCTGCACTGACTATCAGTACCCTCCACAACAACATCACATTCATTTCAAACCCCATATCACTCTTTAACTCTGACCTATTCAACTTATATCGGCAACCAGCCTAAGATATTGAGAGGCCTTTATTGTTGGATTTAGTATAGACCCTCAACCATTAAGGTGCTCTTTAGTTGAATTGTGCTCAGGAGTTAAGTAGCATCGCAGCCCAAAGTACACACATTGCGATTCTAAAAAGTTGCATCAAAAAAATCAGTAAGGATCCGACCCCAATGAGCAATAACGACAAATCACTTCTAGCGACACGATTTCGAGGTTTTTTGCCTGTTGTTATTGACGTGGAAACAGGAGGATTTAACTCCCAGACCGATGCTTTGTTAGAAATTGCGGCCGTTATGGTGTCAATGGATGATGAAGGTCTTCTCTATGTTAGTGGTAGCCATCATTACCACGTAACCCCCTTTGAGGGAGCTAATCTTGAAAAAGAGGCGTTAGAGTTCACTGGGATAGACCCTTATCACCCATTTCGTAACGCGGTAGATGAGAAAGATGCTCTGACGGATATTTTTGCCCCCATCCGACAGCAGATCAAGGCTGAAGGTTGCACTCGTGCCGTTCTCGTTGGTCATAACGCTGTATTTGATCACGATTTCGTCAAAGCTGCCGCTTCGAGACAAAATATCAAGCGTAATCCTTTCCACCCCTTTTCTTGTTTTGATACCGCGACACTGGCCGGATTAGCCGTGGGACAGACAGTGTTAGCAAAAGCCTGTCGAGCAGCGAACATCCCTTTTGACAACAAAGAAGCTCACTCAGCTATTTATGACGCCAAACGTACGGCAGAGTTATTTTGTTATATCGTCAACCGCTGGCAACAATTAGGTGGACTAGAAGGCATTGAACTGGGTTAACGCTCAAAAAGGGTTTGTCAAAACAAAGTGCTACTGGTGTCATATCTCTATTTGTATTCCATGCTAAACTTACAAGTCAAGCGCTGCTTAGCTTAGCCTAGGTTACAAAACAGGATACAATTCAGGTAACACACGACATTGACGATCACTTTAAAAAACAAAGACTCGTTACAAGAGCGCAACCATCAACAAAGGCTTTGGTCCTTCACCCTATTTCTCTTATTAAGCTTCTGCGCTCTTAATGCTTTCGGCACGCTTTCCCCCCCCCCTTACTTAAACGCCCCCCCTCCCGTACAGCTATTAGAATCATCAAGTTCCGCAGAAGAGATAGCTAACTTCAACATTCAATATATTCGAAATTTAGACAATAACACATGGCAACCCTATCCCGAGGAACATATCAATCTTGGTTTTGTTGACCACCCTGTCTGGATAAAAATCAAGCTCCCCCCCTCCCCAACAACAAACACTTACTTGCTTGAATTCGCTAATAATAAAATAGCGCAAATTGATGTCTATATTGAAACCAACCACCTCAGCAGTCAGTCTTCTCTTTCACACATGCAGCTTTTAGAAAGCACACCACTAAGCCAACGATTCGTATTCAACAGTAATTACATTTTCCCTATCAACCTCACACCAGATCAAAACACCACTCTTTATATTAAAGTCGCCAACACTTACCCCATAAAATTACCCATATACATGTGGGACAAAGAAACCTTTGCACAAAAAACTAACGATCGTACATTTTTTAACGGTATCTACTTTGGTTCCGTTCTCATTATGGCGCTGTATAACTTATGCTTATTCTTTTTTGTTAAAGACCGTAGTTATGCAAACTATGTCATATTTATTGTAACTCTTGCCATCTTCGTCGCCTTTGACAAGGGACTTACAATTCAATATTTTTGGTATAATACCCCCGAACTAAATCACCGATTTTATACCCTGGCGATATCACTAGGAGCCCTATCATCCGCCCGTTTTACAATGAGTTTTTTGTCGCTTCAAGAAAGTGCGCCAAAAGTATACCGAGGGTTGGATATACTTAGCTGGTGCTGGGTAGCAGTAATTATTGCGTCTATACTCAGTGGCTCCCCAATATTACTCGGCGTGGTATTTGTTTTGTTACTGCCTGGTGGAACAGCACTATTCTTGGCTGGTGTCTATATGTGGAAACAAGGTATGCCAGAGGCATCCTTCTACACTATTGCCTGGATAACACTCGTTCATGCTGTACTAGGCTATTCTGCCAGCTTTCTGGGTTTCATCCCCTACTCTGCCTGGCTAGACAACCTCATACAAGTAACCAACATTCTAGAAGCAGCGCTACTGTCTTTAGGGTTAGCTTACCGTATTAATACACTTAATAGAGACAAGCAAAAAGCCTTTACATCAGCAAAAGCCAAAAGTGATTTACTCGCAACAATGAGCCATGAAATCCGCACGCCAATGAATGGCATTCTCGGTATGGCACAACTACTAAAAGACACAAAACTTTCTTCACAGCAAAAACATTATTTAAAAACTATCCTAGGTTCAGGTCAAACACTGCTAACCATCCTCAACGACATTCTTGATCATTCAAAAATAGAAGCTGGAAAGCTAGAAATTGAATCCATCCCTTTTAATATACGCCAAACATTGGATGAGACTGCCTCAATATTTGCGACCCGAGCTGCAGATAAAATGTTGTACTTCAATATTTACATGGGACCAACAGTACCTCTAGCCTTAGACGGTGATCCAACACGCATAAGGCAAGTACTTACCAATTTATTAAGCAACGCCTTTAAATTTACCGATGAAGGTAGTGTTGTTGTTAATGTGACATTACAAGAGCCCAACAACAATACGCCTATGTTGTTAATTGAAGTCGAAGACCAGGGCATAGGCATCCCAAAAGACAAGCTTAACAAGCTGTTTAAGAGTTTTTCTCAAACCGACGCATCTACTACCCGCCAATATGGGGGCACTGGATTAGGACTTTCTATTTCCAAACGTTTAGTTGAACTTATGGGTGGCGAAATTGGCGTCAAGAGCGAAGCAAGTAAAGGCTCTACCTTTTGGTTTTCCATTCCCATCGTTAATGGTCAGCAGTATATGCTGCCTTCTGACCCGACACTTATCAAAAAACTCTCATCGTTAAACGCTCTCATTATTTCACGCACAGCTCGCTTCACGACAATGTTAGAACAGCACGCCGTTGTATGGAACATGCATTTTTCTCATGTGGAAACTATTGAGGAATTGCGCAAAACAGGGAAAACCAGCAACAAGAACTTCCATTACATTTTGATTGAGCTAACCAATCAATTTCATGACACCGCTGAAATCATTCGTTATATTAATCAAACAGAAAACTTTCAACATGCTCAACTCATTATTTCAGCGCCCGCGGGGACATCTGACTCGCGCCTTGATACAAGCCAACTAGAAAAAACACCCTGGATCATTGACCAGCCGTTTAGTATAAATCGCATATTCTATTTGATCTTTAACTCACAGATACAAAGCACACAGAAAAACCCCATCATTGACATCAGCCGCCCTTTTGAAGGCCGCCAAGCTTTGGTTGTTGATGACAATGCCGTTAATCGCCAGGTCGCCTTGGCATTTTTAAAGAAGTTAGGAATAGATGCCGTTGCTGTTGCTAGTGGTCAAGAAGCAATTGACTTTATATGTACCGGCACAGCAGAGCACATTAACAACACGCTAGATTTGATCTTAATGGATTGTGAAATGCCCGGTGTCGACGGTTTTCAGGCCACACGATCTATTCGCTCTTGGGAGCAAAACAACACGAACTCAGCCCTTCCCATTATCGCCTTAAGTGCACACGCGATGGAAAGCCATAAGTCAGCATGTAGTGATGCAGGAATGAATGACTTTATTGCTAAACCTGTAGTATTTGATCATTTGAGAAAAACACTTGGTGAATACCTGAAATAACCTAAGAATTTAGTGGGAAAGGCAGCGCTGCCTTTCCCACTAAATAAGCACTATCAATTAGCCCCACTCCCCCCTTCACTTAACCACTGGTTAATCAATATATATTGTGATGAGCCAGTATTGTAATTCATTTGACCAGAGCCACTACAATCACTCAACAAACAGCCTGGGAAACTAGCACTCGCATTACCCGGCTCATAATACCCAGCCGCTACATGACAGCCGGTACATGTAGGCAATACATTGTTGGTATAAGATACCTGCGTCGCTTCGTTCACCGCAGAGCTGTTATCAGAATTCAACGTATTCGCCGTCGCTCGAACCTCAAAGCTATACGATGTGTAAGGGTCTAAACCACTCATCTGTTGACTCACAGCATCGACTGCAGTTGTTATCACTGGAGAGCCATCAACAAACACCGTATAGGTAGCCGGATCACCTTCCACAAGACTCCAGCTCACGGTAATTTGACTCGTGCTATTAGCCGCTGCCGACACTCCTGAAGGCGCTGCGGGCACAGTGGCTCCGCTTGATGCCCCCGATAAGCTTGACTGCTCACCTCCCGATACTGCCCTTACTGTATAGCTGTATAGCGTTCCACTTGTCAGGCCTGTATCGGTAAAACTATTGGAGCCAGGTGTTCCCACTTGCCCACCATTACGATACACAATATAACTGGTCACACCACCAGTAGGGGCGCTCCAACTAATATCAATTTGAGTGGTATCATTGCCACTGTTAGCACTCGCAGAAACACCCGAAGGCGCATTAGGCGTAGTCGTCGCCGTATCCGTGTTTGAATCCGCAGACTCTTGAGTGTTTTTGACTGCCCTAACGGTATAACTATAAAATGTCCCCTCTGTTCGCCCGGTATCATTAAAACTGATTCCCGTCGTCGTCCCAGCCAAACCGCCATCACGGTAGATGGCATAGCTATCGACATTACCCGTCGCAGCCGTCCAACTTAGGGCAATAATAGTACCACTGGTTGTTGAGGCAGCGATATTTGTTGGTGCATTTGGCGCAGACGTAGCAAGTATTGCAGAAGATGCATCCCCCTGATCACTACCCTGAGTTGCTTTAAGCGTATAGCTGTATTGCGTACCCGCCGTTAAACCCGTATCTGGTATTGTTGTATTGCTCGTCGTGCCAATTGAGCCTCCATCTCTGAACACTTCATAACTAGTGGCGTTTGCAGCAGGGGCACTCCAACTTAAATCAATACGCCCCGTATTAATAACACTCGCAACGGGGGCTGCTGGTGTTAATGACAGGGTCGTTTCTATTGCAGGGGGAGACGCAACGGAAACCTCTGAATTAAACACCGCTTTAACGGTATAAGTGTAGGCAGTGTTATTGGTTAAATTAGTATCGCTATAATTTGTACTTGTTACGCCTGAAGCAATAACGTTTGCGTCCCGTAATACTGTATAGGTATCCGCGGTATACCCTGTCGGTCCAGTCCACGCCAAATCAATCTGTGTTGCATTACTGGTCCCATTCACTGTCGCGGTCAATGCCGTAGGTTCAGTCGTTCCCACTGCGGCTGTACGAACCGTATTCGTAGTTATGGTTACTGATTCCTCCGAACCTGCGACGGTTGATACTTGATAGGTATAATCAGTATAAGGAGTTAACCCTGTATCTGAGAACGATGTAACAGTGGGCGTCGCAATAGCAATACTATTACGATAAATACGGTACGTATCCAAACCACCTGATACGGGAGCATCCCACACCAAATCAATTTCCGATGTATCATTAACAGCATCCAACGTTGCCACTGCATTACCTGGGGGTAATGGTATCACCGTCACAGCAACAACATTAGATGCCACTGACTCCTGTACTGTATCACTTGCTGTTACGCTATAGCTGTATTCTGTACCAGCAATCAAGCCACTATCGGAATAGCTCAGGTTTGTTGTGCTGGCGATTTCATCCGCTCCTTGATACACATGATATAGCGAAACATTCCCTGCAGGGGCAGCCCATGTCAAATCGATTTGTTGGGTATCAACTGCACTACCTGCCAAGCTATTTGGTACCAGTACTGCCGTTGTAGCCGATGTTAAAGCAGATGCATTTGAACTTGCACTACCAATGATAGCGGTTACGGTATATTCGTAAGTTGTATCATCAGCTAAACCCGAGTCGGTATATTGTGTTGCTGATAATGACACTATTTCTACCGAATCTCGAAATACACGATAGCTGTCTGGGGCAATACCTGTTGGTGCGTCCCAACTAATATCAATTTCTGAGGTATTGTTCGTACTATCAATAACTGCACTCACATTCACCGGCACCAAAGTACCTGATGGCGTTGAATCAATCGATATCTCGCCAAAACCAATAGGAGGTGACCCCGTACAGGATGCTGATGTAGTAGACAAACTCCCATCGGCATCCGCAACTTGATAAAACACTGTATCAATACCACGTACAAAAGGGTCCGTCAGTTGATAACTTACCGCTAAATTTCCTGCATCAATAGACAAAGTTCCCAAGGTTCCAGCATTCACGGAAACTACCTCTACCCCACCGTCCCCCAATGAGTCCGTTGCTAACATACTTACCACTGGTACCGAAGCCAACAACCCAGTCGATAGCAAACCAGAAGCATCTGCTGTTAAACACTCAGCAACAGGTGAACGATTGGCTGTCGTTATGCTTTGTGTTGTGCTAACAGCGGTGCCATTCTCATTGGTTACCGTGAGCTCTAGGGTATATTCCCCTCCCGGCACATCTGGTGAAAATGAACTAATAATTCCCGCATCACTGGTGAAATTCGTCGTTGATGTTGATGGAACGTTACTAAACTGCCATTGATAACTGTCTGCAAAAAAGCTTCCCGTTGCATCAACGCTAACAACATCATCTATTGTCGGTGTAAGGTTTGAAATAATAAACGTTGGTACTGGAATTCCGGGAGCATCCGGTATCGTTTGCCCTAAGCCCTCTAAATGCGCCCGTAGTATATCAACAGGTTTATCATAATCAGCACTTGCAGTTGAACCATTATAACCAGACCAAAACCTATCCATGGTTAACCGAGCGAGGGGCATTCTCCCTTGTTCATACACATAATTTTTTAATAAAGGCTCAGTAACAAATTCATCATAACTATCAAAATTATTCGCCTCGTTGGCCACCTGCAAATGGCACATGCGGCAATGTTTTGCAAAAACCTCACGATATAACGTTTCTTGGCCAACCCAGCTATCCGGTATGTAGGTACCATCAAACGTAGTACCCTCCGGTAATTGATCAATATCAAGTGCCTGCTCTTCATCACCATACCAACCATGGATCATTGCAATAGCACCGGCATTGCGTGTGCTCTCATCTTTATACGTTGTAAGTACGGCCAAGTTGAATTGCTTAAACGCTGCCTCCTGGTTATTTCTACTGTATTGATCAAGTAATTCTTCACTAAAATTCTCCACATCTAACGTGGTTTCAACTTGAGTGGTATCGTCGGATTTCGCAAACAAAAACGCATCCAAATCCCAAGGTAAAAAGGTTGCACCGATATCTGCATCCGCAACAGTCGCAAAGGTTTTTTCAGCAGCAAAGCCCTGATGGCAAGCGCCACAAACACCGGGCATATACTTTTCACCTCGACCATCAAAATTAATACTATTCACTCGAGTAAAGTCACCGGTACGATCATCTGGAACAAAGGCATAAAATTTCACAATTTTTTCATTCGCTCCCGCTGGATCAGGGTTATCACTATACTCCATAGCAACGATCGCAAACTCACCACGTTTTTCCAAACCTCTTTCCAAGGTAGGATAATTCACAACATAACTATACACGTTACCCTGATCGTCCTTTCGCACGTACATTTCACGTCCAAAACCTAGATCATAATTATTCAAATATAATGCTTGTGAAATAGAATCATCCGATAACTTAGCTCCATCAGCATCTAAAAAACCCGCATTAATACCCCAACTTTGAAACGATTCAAACGCTCCAGTAGGGTCTAACAATGCGTAATAATTACTGGATGATATAGCGTTCTCCAACCCTAGCTGAGCACGAAGATTGGTCACCGACAAAGACACCGTTGATTCATCATTCCAAGTCTGGATAATTGAGCGCTGCTTTGTCGCTCCACTCGAATACTGCGCCAAACGCTGGGCTGACTTAGAGGCAAATAACAAATCAGCTAATTCTATTTGAGCACCATCAGAGTCCAATGCAATTAGTTCAAAACTGCCCCCTGCGTTAGACGTCACAACAATTTGTAATTCCGCATACACCGAATCCAACTCATAAGATTCCAGACGGCGCTGCCGATCATTTATTTCAAAGTTTTTATTAATATCATCCGCATCTAAGGTTGGGATCGGAAACGTTAACTTAGGATTTTTTGGCTCCAATAAAGGGTCATAACCCATAGGGGCATCAAACGATGCGGGAAAGGTGCTATTAATGATTTCGGTACCAACAACTAACTCATCCATATCACCAGCCTGATTTCGCCAATGCACCGTGGTAGTCAATGTTAATGTAAAGGCTTGCTCTGTATCTCCAGTACCCGTTCCTTCCTGCAGTGCAGCAAGCACATCAAACGTTTTATTATTAATTCCTGGGTGCACTAAAAAATGGTCAACATCACCCACTGGCTCAACATTAACACTCACTGTCGATGTATCGGTATTATTGTTTGCATCAGTAACTGTCAGCAAAAACGTTAACGTTGTTTCTGTTATTACATTGGGTGTATCGAAAGCAACAGCATTACTTGTACGTTCAATAAGATCAACCGTATATCCGGAGCTATCTGTTTGTTGCCAGTCATAATTTAATACTGGAGCTGCACTACCCGCACTACTTTTACCGGTTAACTGCACTTCAGTATTCGCTCTAGCATTATAGGTATTATCAGTACCCTCTGCCGGCAACCCCAAACCGATCACCTCCGCAGATGCTATTGGCGGTGAGTCGTCATCTTGATAGCCTCCTCCATCCTTTCCCGCACTACCGCAGGCAGACAACATAGTAACGGATAACACCGCAACCATAACCGAAGTACTAACATGTTGTAACGGGCTTCGAGATGTATGTTTAACCTGAGTTTTCATAAATTTTATCTATATTAATTGGTTTTTAATAACGCTTTTCACGACACTCATTCACAACACATTTATATAAAATAATGTCACTACATATGCCGTAAATACTAAAATTCGTAACGGGCACCACCAGCAAGAATATGCTGTGTATAATCTTGAATATTTTCTATAGAACGATAACTAAAATACACCTGAATCCCACCTGCAGCCCCGTTACCTGTGGTATATGTCGTGCCACGCACAACAGCAGACACCCCTACTGCGTATATGTTATAGGATAATTCAGTACCATTAGTCTCTAAGCTGAATTGAGACACATCCGTTAAACTATCGTTGGCATCCGCATAAATCGCATTGATCTTATGATCTCCGGTATTGTGTTCTGTAAAAAACTGGACATCAACAAAAGGCACCAGCACTCCCCAACCGAAGCTCGCGACCCCTTGAACACGTAACCCCAAAACACTTTCAAATGACTCTAAGTTTTGCTTATCTACGGTAAAGGCAAACCCCTCATTTTTAATATCTTGCTCTGTATATTCACCAATGCTGGTCCGTTGATAGTTAATTGATAAATATGGGTCAATGGAAAGCATCGCAAACCTAGAAGGCGTGTAGCTGTACCCCACACTCCCCGTGACGGTAACAATATCGGCATCGTTATCACTTACCGCAATAGTATCGGTATTAGATACATTAGGATTAAATGAGGGGTAACGAATAAACCGTTCTGTTTCAAATTCAGCAACCTGATAACCCGCAGAAACCGTAGCAAAAAGACTGTCTGCTTGAAACAACAGGAATGGCATCAAAGAATACGCGGTCATATCCACCGTGCCTTCCACAATACTTTTGTTAGCATCAAAGGCAATATCTTGCTCAGAGTACCCCATCGTGACACCAACCACCCAGGAAGGGCTAAGGCGGTAATCCACTCCACCGCTATAGGCATAGCCTACAAAGTCATAAGCATCCTCAAAGTCTGATGCATCTTGATCACCGTAGGTGTAACTGGTGTTAAAAAAGCCGCCCCAGGGTGATAATACCTTATCAGTATCCCCGCTAGCTCCTCCGCCCTTTTGCTCTTCCAACCAAAGCGCATCAGAAGCCAGCAACGTTTTTTGAGATATACCAGGAAAGTAATTTGATGCCAAGGCAAACCCTTTCATGCCGCGTGTCAAGGCTGTTACACGTGAACTAAGACCACTTAGCTGGCCATTCACAAAACTATCGGACATCGACTCTTGAGTTGAAAATTCCTCACCAGCGGTCCAGCGTAGAGCAAAACCCAACCCTTCAAGATCTGAATCCAAACTAAATAATGTGGGGCCACCAACCGTATTATTTAATTCATTTGCGGTATGTACCAATTCACGCACCCCGTTCCACACTCGAAACGACCCCGCATCACAATTTGTCGTTGCAGCCACCTGTGTATCAGTGCAGCCCAGGGCTTTTAGCTCGTCGTATACACGCTGATTACTAATCGCTGCTTGCTCTTCCAGCTCTGACCCATACTGCCCTTGAAACGCCAACAAGCTTGCATGAGCTGTGTTAATAGCAGTAAAAAGCACCAAAACGGCACGAATAAACCTTATACAAATACTGTGATTCTTTATGCTCACTCTCAATTTCACTCTCAATTTCACTCCACAGCCTCAATCGAATGATAAAAACGGACAACACTTATGAGAATGCTGTCTAAACATGAAACATCCATACCTGTGAAGTAAGAACAACCGAAATCTCACTCTCCCTTTCGAGAACTTGATATAAATCAAGAACAGAGTCATTAAACAGACTAGATCGTAGGAAATGGAAACGCAACAATAAGAGAGGTCACAGCTATTGGAATAAAATTAAATCACAAAACAACTGGGAATATAGATAGAAGAATATACTTGAAAATAGCTAGAAAAGAGTTGAGCTGGGCTTAAAACAGACCAGAAATGAAAGTGATAGCACCTTCATTTCTGGGAAATCTAACGCCTACAAGAAACGCTTACAAATTATCAGCATTGCCTGTTAGGTACTCAGCAACACCGTCTGGAGAAGCATTCATACCCTTATCGCCTTTGTTCCAACCCGCTGGGCAAACTTCACCATGCTCTTCATGGAACTGAAGTGCATCAACCAGGCGAATAAGCTCGTCCATGTTACGGCCAAGAGGAAGGTCATTTACGATTTGAGAGCGTACAACACCGTTAGTATCGATCAAAAAAGCACCACGATAAGCAACTCCGCCTTCAGATTCAACGTCATATGCTTTACAGATATCATGATTCATATCTGCTGCAAGTGTGTATTTAACAGCACCAATACCGCCATCATTTACCGCTGTGTTACGCCAAGCGTTATGAGTGAAGTGAGAATCGATAGAAACACCAATAACTTCTACCCCACGCTCGGTAAACTGATCCATACGGTGATCAAGAGCAATCAATTCTGATGGGCATACAAAAGTAAAATCTAACGGATAGAAAAATACTAATCCGTACTTGCCTTTAATCGTTTCAGATAATGAAAAGCTATCAACAATTGTTCCATCGCCTAATACGGCAGGTACAGTAAAATCTGGGGCTGGCTTACCAACTAATACGCTCATCGTGAAATTCCTAATATGAGGGGTTTATAAAAGGTGTACTGCTAGGAGTACTGAGGAAAGCAATAATAATACAGCATGATTGGTTTCCTGCCACTTTTTAAAATCTATCTTCGTAATAGATTTTGTTTATTAACACTTTGTTAGAAGTTCAGCCTAAAATAAGCCGACGGAAACAAGCTTCAACGCTCAATATTCAACCAATCGAAATGGAGTCAGTCATGGCACAATTTAAAGATCACTTTTCGAGCGCCTCTGATAATTACAAAACCTTTAGGCCAACATACCCCGCTGAGCTTTTTTCATGGCTTGCCCAGCAGTGCGATACCGCTGAGAAAGTATGGGATTGCGGTACTGGCTCCGGTCAAGCCGCACTAGAACACAGCAAGCATTTTCAACAGGTACTTGCCACAGATGCCAGCGAAGCACAGATTATTCAAGCCGAAGTCAGAAATAACATAACCTATCGAGTGTCTCCAGCAGAAGTTCTAGACGCGCCCGACCAGAGTTTTGACCTGATTACCGTGGCACAAGCGATACATTGGTTTGACCTTTCCGAATTTTTTAAAACGATTGAGCGTGTATTGAAACCAGGCGGGCATCTAGCCGTCTGGGGCTACCAGTTTATTAATACTGATACAGGTCTCGATCAAGTCATTGAGCACTTTCACTCCAACATAGTTGGCCCCTACTGGCCCCCCGAACGAAAACTACTCAATGATGGATACACTGACATCCCATTTCCCTACCCTCGCATTGAGGTGCCCGAATTTTCAATGCGGGCTAATTGGACACTGCCCCATCTCATTGGCTATCTCAACACCTGGTCAGCAGTTAAAAAGTATGAGCAAGTAAATAACAACAATCCTTTGCAGGCAATCATTCCCGACTTGGAAAAAATCTGGGGCGCAGCGCAGCAAACAAAATGCGTTTACTGGCCGCTTAATCTCTATTTAGGACAAAAACCTTATTAACTGCGTAAAGCATAAGGGTAACGCTACAGTTCCATAGCGAACCTTTTCTCAGAAGAGTCGTGCTTAGCAGACTCAAAAAAATCTTGGAGTATATTCAAAACCTCATCACTTTTCTCAATAAAACTCGCATGACCACACTTGTCCAACAGTACATGCTGAGCGCAAGGCATCTGATTTTTCAAACTATTCTGAAATTCCAACGGAGCAAAAACATCGTGAGTGGAAGTAATGCTTAGCGTAGGGCATTTTAGTTTTCGTAAATAAGACATTGCCATAGGCCTAAGCTCAGCCAACTCTTCGACGACCCGTTTTAAATCTTCACGGTGCGCTAACATAGTCCGTTGACGATGTCGTTGAATGATTCTTGGCACCGAGGGGGCAGAATAGAACAAGCTAGAAAACGTTTTATCCCAGCCCTCACTAGTTTCGAGTACAGCAGGGTCAAGATAAGTTTCGAGAACACCTCTAACTTGTGCGCCCCTACTTTCCACAAGTACATCTTGATGATTTAGTAATGCAATACTAGCAACTTGCGACGGGCGAGTACTGGCAAAACAAGAGGCGATACTACAAGCAGAGGAATGGGCAACCAAGTGGAATCTATCAATCCGCATGTGCTTCAACAGCAATTCCAACCAATTCGCCAATTCCCTATAGGTATGCTTCCGATTATCTAAGCGCTGATCGATACATAACCCAGGAACATCCACCGCAATAACGCGATATTTACTCACATAACTTTGCATTAAACTGCGCCACAGGAGCTTTGACCCACCCAATCCATGCAAAAAAATAATGGTTTCGCCCTCTCCCCCTTCGATGTATCTCCATTCTTGATCATTAATAGCCACGCTATGGGTTTTAAGACCACCAAGGTAACTTGAAACATATCGAGACAGGTTTTTGTAATCTGAATTTTTCACTACAACACCAGAATCAGTTTAATCTACGACGTCACTCGGTATTTTCACCGGAGATCGGAAATGACCTCCTGAGGGCCATATTGGGCCAAGATAATCACATAAGGCTCAATTACTATCTACGGGAATAGTGTTGGCTTTTGTTATTCCATTGTATTTTTAAGAACAAGCCCTACAACATCGAGCCCTCGCCCCTCCAACACTAATTTGATTTAACCATTAGAACTCATTCATCCTTTTACTGACTCTAGTATGAGGGGTAGATAATCTTTAGGTAACGCTGAGGGGACGTATTTCAACTGCCATTCATAGTTCTCACGACAAGGTTTAAGTTCAAATCGTTTCAATAAATGAAACAAAAAAAGTTTAGCCTGCATTTCTGCCACACGAATGCCTATACATTTGTGTGGCCCCCCACCAAAAGGTATATATAAATGACGGTGCTGCATATGCTCTTCTCGTCCAGGGGAGAAACGATCTGGGTCAAACTGCTCCGGATTAGCCCAGTACTGCTTCATCCTGTGGGTATATGAAAGGCTGATGTATACCATTGTGTTCGCTGGAATTTTTGTACCGTCAAATTCACAATCGGCAATTGTACTGCGTGGCAGTGTGTGGATTGGCCCCCACATCCGAAGTACCTCATTAAAAACCTGCCCGCAATAAGGAAGCAACGCCAAATCATCATAACTTAATCGCTCCTTATTTATACTCAGCACTTCCTCTCGCATTTTCTTCTGAATGTGGGGGTAACGAATCATCGCATAGGCTACACCGGACAGTGCAATTGTGCTTGTTTCATGGGCTGCGGTAAGCATACCAAGCATGTGTTCGAGAACCTGCCAGTCATCAAATACCTCTCCCTGTTCGTTTTCCGCCTTGACTAAATAGGTAAACATATCCTTGCTTTCTTTTTGTTTTTTATGTCCTATGTGATTCCGTAAATACTTTAGCAAAAATTTACGCCCAGCAAGGGCCTTCCCAAATTTGGTGCCCGGTATAGGCCATCGAAAAATGGCAGTGGCACCTTCCAGCAGGTGAATAAAGGCTTTATTAATACGAGCCGACACATCTCCCAATGGCTCCCCTACAAATAACTCTGCAGCTTGATCAAGCAACAACTGTTTAGTTTCCTGATAAAAGAGAACCTCACTTTTACCTTCCCACCGAGTAAATGATGCCTCCAAATTATCGTTAATCAGCTCTGCATAATCTACTAACGCTTCTTTCTTAAATACTGCTTGTAATATACGACGTTGAGAGCCGTGCTCATCAAAGTCCATCACCCCAAGACTGCCCGGGAAAAGCTTACCTATGAATGGTTCATAGGCTGCTGTCGATGAAAATATCTTATCCTTATCCATTGTGACAAATTCATTGGCATCGGGCCCTAACATCATAATGCTATTTTTCCCCAACAATCGAATGCGAGACATTTTACCAAAGCGTTCAGCTCTATCCTCTGCAAACTTTAACGGATCAGAAAAAATCTGCAGCAAGTGGCCAATAAAAGGAAAACCTTGGTCACCAGGTATATGAGATAAATCGGATACTGCCATTACATTTAAATCCTTTAATTAAGTTTTGCATCATGCCCCTCAACTTACCTCAGTGGATATAATTGGGGTTTGGACCGAATAGAATTTTAGCGCCGAGTGCTCTTTAATCCTAAGACAAAAAGTACTTGTTTAACCAACAACGCAATTACCGGTGCAATCACAAACGTACTAGCAAGCGTCAGCATCGGCATCTGTAATAGAAAAACATAAACAAGCAAACAACCTATGGTTGAATCCAGCTGATCCGCTATGACAAAAAACAGTTTGAAACGTTGGGGGGTTTCACCAGGCGCAACTCCCATACGCCTCTTAATAAACGAATTGGGTATCTCGGCTGCCGCATAAGCCAGCCCCAATAGCACACCAAGCCACCAAGCAGGAATACTAAAAAGCTCCATCGTCAGCGCATCACCCCGAACCTCAGCCAACCAATGAATAAGATAAACACCAGGAATGGAAGCCAACGGCATTACAACAAAACCTCGGAGGGTTTTATTAGCCCCAAAGAGCCTTGTGTTAATCGGTATTTTAAGAAAAGAAAAAAGATCCTTAGTTACTACAATCATATGAATAATACCGCCAATAACGAGCGGAATAATTGCTAACAGTGCAGTCCAAAGATGGTTATATATTTGCCCCCCCGTCGAACCAAGCACAAAAAACAATAACGCACCGACAATTAGAACCCCCAGCATTACCTTCATGTTTTGAGGTTTCCAAAACCGGCGATTGTAGACCATCAACACGCTGTATACAGGTAACACAACGGTAAGAAGCCAAAAAACCGCGGTTTTTCCAATGACGAAGCTAATAAGATAAACCAGCCCCAAACAAAGGCTCGACCAAAATACCGGCATACCTAAATACCCAAGCCCGCCTTCGTCTTCAATGTTCCCCTCTTCATTAAACACGGCTAACCGGATAATGCCACAGATGACAAATAGCACCATGATTAAGCACTGGTACCAAGCATCAAACCCCCACACATACAGAAACAGTGTCGGAGCAACTAAATAATCAAACACATCAACAAAACCATCAAGGTATCGCCCAAATTCGCGGGTAGTACCGTACTTTCTGGCCAGAGGCCCATCGATACCGTCGGCAAGCAACGCCAGATAAAGTAGCCCCAGCGCATACTCAAATTGCTCAGCCAGCGTAAGTGCAATAACACCAGCGATAAGCAAAACACCAGTCAGTGTCACTAAATCAACAAGATTTAACTGCACAATAAAACGAGATTGGGATGTGATTTTATTCATAATACGGCCACTCAAGCCAAGGATTCGCGGAGTTTGATACGATCAATTTTACTGTTATGCCGGTTGTCTACCGGTATCTCAGCAAGAAAATGGACAGTAATATCAGAAAGCTGATTATTGCCTAATGTCTCTGATATTCGCTTTAATGACACTGCCTCATCAACACCCGGCATTAAGGTGACGGCCATAGAGGGTTTACTTCTATGTTGAGGTAAGATAATCGCACTACGTCTGACGCCTTCAAGCGCATCGATAGCCATTTCTATTTGGTAAGGTTGAATATATTGCCCTTGATAAGCAATAACATCGGCGAGTCTGCCCGTAAGCCAAATACGTCCGCCCTCATCAAGAAACCCAGTATCTCCAGTACGATGCCAAACCAGGCCATCATCACAAGGGATTTTATTCTCTCTATTGGCCTTGGGATTATCAATATAGCCTTTTAACACATGCTTACCTTTGATAACTATCTCACCAACATCACCGAGCTTAACTTTATAGGTATCCAACGAACTGTCTGTAATATCATCAGGATTCATCGGCAATTGAACAGCGACAACCTGAATTTGTGGCACGGGTAAACCGACCAAATGACCCTTACCTTTCGCGCTCAGGTATTCATCATCAAAAACACCGCTAATAGGTTCCGCCTCGGTTGAACCATAAAGTACTTCAATCCGAGCATTCACAAAGGCATCTTTAAGTTTCCGACACAGCGGCTGAGATACGGGAGCTCCACCTGCGGTGATCGATGTAACGCTTGGGAAGGACTCTCCTGAAGAAAGGGCATAATCTGCCAAACGCTCCATAAAAGCCGGGGCTCCGGTAATTCTGGACACACCCAATGCTTTGATCTGCGAACTCACTAAACGGCCATTAATACTGCCAGGTTTCCCCATTTCCATCGCTGGAAATACCGTCGTCCAACCATTTCCCATATTATGGAGTGCAAGAACCGGTAAACAAGTCAAATCAATATCATCTTTACTACCGCCAAGATGAGCACTCAATGCTTCGTGTTGCGCCCATAAACTTCCCTGGGTTCGATCGGCCCCTTTCGGGCGGCCGGTACTACCAGAAGTAAACGAGATCAAGCCTTGGTGTTCTTTATTGCAAGGCATGACCTCAAGAGAACCTGACAATGGTAGTTCAATGACATCCAATCCACGATAAAAGAAGCCTGGACCGTCCACACTTAGGCACTTAACTTTCCACAAATTCGGCAGCAACCAACGTAATCTGAGCAGTTTTTTACCACTAATTAACATCCGTGCATTGGAATCATTAAATGCCATCAATACTTTTTTCAATCCCATATTGGGATCTACAAAAACCACAACCATACCCGATGCCAACAGCGCAACGACCAAGCAATATAGGTCAATGGAAGGCGGGACCATTAAAATAACCCGGTTGCTGGATTTTAAACCCTCCTGCTTTAAACCTAATTGAAACTGCCTAGCACGAGAGACAATATCTTGGTAACTTACCGTTTCATATTGGGTGACATGTTCTTCGTTCCAGGTCGTGGGTATTTGCAATGCATCCTTGGTAGGATGAGCTTGCGCGCGCTCCAATAATAAGCGAACACTGTTATCGAGTTCTGTCATTGTTTATCTTTTTTACGCAATTAGTTTTTGGAAAAGCCCATAATGGCGAATATGGGTTGTCTCATCTTCAAAAATGAGATTAGCCATCTTATTGGCATTATTCCCTGAACGCATCAGCACCGCCCCCACACTTTGATAGTGCTCAGCAGTGAGTATCATATATTCATGCAACATCCAGGTATAGAGTCCATAACGACGATAATCAGGTAAAACCCCCACGGTCTTACCTAATGCTGTCGGGCACTCTAACAACGGGAAATGTTTCTTGAAATCCAATTGTAACGGATTTATGGGATTTTCATTACCTTGGCATAATAATGGCCCATAGTCTGGAAATCCTAACAAGCAAGAGGCCAGACTACCATCAGGGGCTAGCACTGCCAGGGATGTATGCTGGCAAAATTTATTAGAAAGGCTACTAAACGCCGCTTTAAATGCGTTAGCTCCAATGCCTGTATAAGCAAAATTTTCGGAAAAAATGGCGTCTACAAAAGGATATAGTTCATCCAGCTTTTCCCGCCATAACTCGGGGGTGAGCAGCTGTAATTGAAAACCCTCTTCTTTCGCTAACGCCAATGTATCCTGTTTTGGCCCAAACCGATTCGCTAACTGCCCCACCTGTTGCGAAAAAATACTGTAATAGTTAATCGCTTCACTATAACCAAGCTGCTCTAGCAAAGATTGATAATATGAGGGGTTGTATGGCTCACCAGTAAAATACCCCTTATCAAAATGATCCAAACGAATCCGGTAATTCCCAAATGTAGAAAAATTAATCGGGCCATAGATACGTTTTGCGCCCTGCTTGGCAGCCCACAGCTCAAACTCTCGAAAAAGTCTCTGATTACTTTCCTGATTATTGGTAGATTCCCAATAACCAAAGAAAGCAACGGATTCGTCATCGATGTTTAATGTAGGGGTATAAAACCCCGCCAATCGACAATCATTGCCCTCCGTTTGAAGCCAGGCCTTACCGCCCTCAAAGAAAGGATTAAGGCTGCTAAACGCAACGGCTACCTGCTGGGGATCCTCTGGAATCCATAAGGGATCATCGCGATATACCCGTTTTGGTATCTCAAGAAAACTGGCGGGAATTTCATTACTAGGTTGCCATTGCATTGCTATTCTTCCGACTCTTCTTGATAATCCAAGCGGGTAATGGTGCCCTTGCCACCATCCATTATTACCCGTTCACCATTTTGTATGATTTTGGTTAAGCCAGGAATATTCACAACCGCAGGTATACCTAGTTCTCGAGCAACAACCGCCGAATGAGATAATGTCGAACCTCTTTCTACCAGGATGCCACCAGCAGTGGGAAAAAGAGGCGCCCAGCCTGGGTCTGTTCGAACGGTACAGAGAATTTGACCGTCTAAATTCAGCTCGTCCTCTGGTGAGAAAATCAATTTAATCTTCTTTTCTACCACACCAGGGTAGCAACCAATTCCTTGCAGTTGCTCACCTGCTTCCACATCCTGATGCGCCCCGTCATAACGGAATTCATTATGATGGTAAACCGGACCGTAGGTTTTAAAGTGGTGGGGGATTTCTTCACTCTCATAACCCGCAAACTCCTCTTTTCGCCCCGCTATCAACGGTTTAACGTCTGCGTTGGTAGAAGTACCGTCCATATAATCATCAAGATCTTCCACCCGCAGATAAAATATATCACGCGCTTCTTCCAAGACACCATAGAACGCCAATTGATTACCAATCTCCAAATAGATATCGCGCGCCAAACCAAAGGCACGGGTACGCGCCAGACGCATGTTCTCCCGGTTTTTAACGGAATCTCTAAGGCGTGACAAATCCTTCTTGAATTTTCTCAACTTGCGAGCACCGTGCTTTTTGGAAATTAGACTAAAAGCCTCTGTCTCGGCACCATGACGGAACTTCTGTTCATTTTCTGCCAGATTTTCCACCGTAAGATCATCTCGCCCCAAAAAGTTTCTAAGAACCGCAAACATAAAACTAGAATCTTGACGGAGGGTGATGGATTCCAGCTTTAACTCACCGATACTACGGTCACCGTAACGTTCGATGTATTCCAAGCAGTGCTTGTGAAAATCAGGCGCCTTTACTTGCAAGATAGCCAACAACTTACCATTGTCACTCGTTTCGAATAAACTCCGTAGCTCGGCATCCGCACGTATTTCCGCGCACATACGTAGCAACATTTTAGTCGGCTCGGTACTCTCGACTCCCTCTTCTCCCGACATCAAGTTATTTTGCACCAGCTCCGGGTTTTCGAGGCCAATATCCTCTAACCAGCGATGCACCTTGCCATTCATCATCATTACGTAAAAGTCATTAATAATAGGCGTTTCCCATCGCCCGACCAACTCTTTGTCAATATGGGCTAGAAGCTCAATCAATTCTGCCACTTCTAAGGTATGGAGATTTCCTCGATCAACACCTTTATAAACCACCTCAAAGTGTGCTCGAAATTGAGGTACTGAAAGTTTGAGTTTCTTGAACCCTGTCAGTAAACGATAAAGTGCTGTTAAAGTTAATGGCAAACGCTTTATTTTTTCTAACGTTGTTAGATTTTTCCCCTCAACGAGATCAACGGGATCCTGTAATCCCATCATGCGTTCCATATCGGACTTATTGGTTTTGAAACCTGGCAAAACCAGCAAGGCGCGATACCAATTGTTGATATTATAAAAGATTCTACCGCGAATAAGCCCCAGCAGATTACTAAGCGCTGGCTCAATGGCTTCTAGATGCTTACCTTTTAGGCCAAGAATCCCATAGGTTTGCATATAAACAGATCGATAACCACGCAAGGCGAAGGAGAACGTCAGAGGCGTGGTGACACCACAGTAACTCTCTTGGATATTAGAGTTATCCCAAACAATACGCTCCCCTTGTACTTTCGCAGGAGGGGGTAGCGAAGTAATAGGTCGCGTTTGTAGTATATAAATTTGGCCATTTTCGATAGACCATTCGATATCTTGGGGCGACATCATTTTATTCGCGATTAAACGCCCCTGTTTACTCAGCTCTTTTACTTCCTGATCACTAAGACAGGGGACATTTCTTAACGTCTGCGGAACCTCTTTTTGAATGAGGCCATACCCCTTTTCTTCGTCAAATATTAGCTGAATATCTTTGTCATTAATTTGAGACTCGATAATTGAGCCATTCAAATTGAAGCTGAATTCATCAGCGTTACAAAGACCAGAGACAATACCTTCACCACTACCATAGCCACCTGAAACTAGCCCCTGCTTACGATCGCCGTTGGACGGATGAGTGGTGAATAATACTCCCGCAACATCAGCATTAATCATTCGCTGAATGATTACCGCGGCCTTGGTCTCCTTGAGATCCATGCCATGACGCATTCTATATTGAACCGCCCTTTCGGTAAAAGCACTACCAAACACCTTAAGAACAGATGTTGCAATGGCATCCGTCCCTTTCTGAAACAGATAGGAATCCATCTGTCCGGCAAAGGACGCCGCTTCAGCATCTTCCCCTAAGGCCGAGGAACGAACCGCAAATAGCTCCTGCTGGCAATTAGGAACAGCTTCTAGGTTTGACTCTATAAGAGCGCGAAGCTCCGGATGTAGAGGGCCCTTTTCTATTTTCTCTCGAATGTTCAGAGAAACTTCTGCCGTTTTAGAGGTGTCATCCTGAATAATAGTCAATTGACTCAACAACCATTCTTCCAACCCTCCATGTGCAAGTTGCAGGGAGAAAGCATCGGTAGTGAGCACAAACCATTGAGGGACTTTGAATCCCTGACGCGTCAACCAAGCCATATTTTTGGCTTTGCCACCTAACAGCGTTTCATCTTCTGCGGCAGCTTCTTTTTCACTCAATATATAAATATTATTCATGCTTCACTCTTCGATAACGGCAAGAATACGGCGCAAGGTGGACCAGATACGCTCCATAAAGCCGTAATGTTTAAACGTATGTACCATCAAATAAATAGATGATCGGTACAGCATAAAATCCCAAACGCAATATTTAACACCTTGCCACCACTGATCAGCATCGATGTTTACGCCACTCACTTCCATCAACTGCTCACGATGATACTCAGCAAAACGTTTGATTTGTTCGCAAGTGACATTTTCATCTAGCGTAAAGATAAGAAGTTCAACAAGGTCTCGCTGGGGGATGTGCACGGTAGCCAGCTCCCAATCATATGCGATTGTTTGCAATTGATCATTTTCACGCCTGAAAGCAAGGTTACGTGGATTGTAATCGCCATGAATTAAAGTCATGGGCATCTGTTCAATTTCCGCCCACCAATTGGGTATATCACGAATTTTTTCACGATAAATATTCAGATCATCCAGAGTAAACCATTCGGGAAACTCCTCGGAGCCATGAATACCCAACAATTCGATGAGTCGACTCAGGTCCGTCATACGATCGGGCGTCATATAATGGCCAATCCAAGGTTTCTCACGCAAACTCTCTTTTTTACCCAACCAAAGGGCATGTACCTTGGCAATATCTCTGATAGCACAGGTTATATGATCTGAAGTCCAGCCAGAGATATCATCAGCGCTATCCATAAGCTCCATGTCTTCCAACAATTCCTCTACCAGGATAAACGCTTCTCGCTCCGGTTCTTCATAAATACCGTAAACCTTAGGCGCCATCCGAGTAAAAGCCTCGTCCTTTTGGCGAAACACCGCCAACTCACGGCGATCACAATCTTTCGTTCCCATTTCATCCATGTGTTTTTCATATTCGGAAGCTAGGCGACTATCACAGAAACCAGCAATATGAGCCCCACTCCAGCCGTATTCATAACTGGTCGCTTTCATCTTCACCATAACATTAACGTCTTTTTCTCCCATTTTTGCAGATTTAACCCGCAAGCTATAAGGGAAAAGGCCGATCGTTTTATTCACTTTGTCAGAGGTAAAGGCGTTGATAATGCTACTGCCTAAGGTGAAATCTTTAATCTGGCTTACAGCAAGTACCTCAACGGTGTCATCTTCAACCTGCTGTTGCATATGTTGCGTGAACCATTCAGGTGTCAACTCACCAATCTTAACAACATCTACAGGGCGATTTCGACCTAGGCGCTCATGGGCTCTAGCAAAATGACCGGCAGACATAGCTGACATGGTTGATAAATCTAACGCCAAACAATAACCTGCAATAATTTCTGCTAATTTATGGGCTTTGCCTGGACCGGCACACCCGATCATCTCCAACGCCTGATGTTGCTGTGGCAGATTGGTACCGCCGCCAACAGTGCCAATCACTAGGCAAGGTAACGTAAGGCTAAGATGAAGGTCCTGATCTTCAGTTAAGTCGACGAGTAAATTACCCACAGAGCTTTCATGGACAGAGGCGATGTCTTGACCCAATACAGCAAACATAGCTCCAATAGCATTCGCAATGTTCACGTTAAATCCGACAAGACCTGTAGCAAAACCACCAGACTTAGAGCGAACCATTCCCTGATATACCGCCACGGGATCAACTTTTAACTTTTTGCGCATGACCTCTTTGGAGATGATAACCTCCGCCTGCACACGAATTCCCCGCCCCTTGATAAAGGAACGATAACTTACTTTCTTATCACTAGATTGGTTGCCATCCACGATGAAGTCTTTCAACGCCAATTGAGGGTAGACTTTTATCTGGTTTAATATCCAAAGACAAGCATGCCAGGTGCAGGTAGTTGTCATATTCTGGCCGGCAGCATCACCCGTTTCATACACAAAGTGTACGTGAACGGAACTACCCACCATCTCAGGCTCAACTTCCTGGAGGTCTGCATAATTTGAGAACTTTTGGGCTTCCTCTTTGATCTCGTCGAAATGATCTTTAACCCAGGTATTAAACATGATGGCAGACTGAAGGTTTTTAAAGGTGAATTGGGGAGCTCGGATCATGCGCTGCCCCAGCACCCGAGTCACAACACCGCCACAGTCAGAAATAGCAGAAGCTCCGCGGGTCATGGAAGCCACCAAGGCTCCTTCTGTAGTAGCCATAGGTGAATAAAAAATACCATGAGCGTGTTGGCCATTAATCTTGAGAGGCCCTGCTAGACCAACTGGTATTTCTATAGAACCGACAAACCCTTCGATATTGCTGGAAAGCTTTTCAGGATCGAAACTATTTTCAGCAATTAGATCTGCATTTACCCCCGTTCTCGCTTTCACAAATTCCATCCGTTCTGCACGAGCAGCCTCGGTATAGAGATTTCGACCAGGAACTGCCACAAGGTCCTTAGGCATACCCGCATTACGATTCGCCGTTGCTATCGCTAACGAATTAGTATGATACAGAACCTCCCATAACGTCGCTTTGTTAACATCATCACTGGGTGTCAACACAATCGAGGTTTCAGTAATATTTAATGTATCTTGCGCTCGCCGACGCTCGCCTGGAACAAGAATATTGCCAACATTAAGATCAACTCGCCCTTGCAGAGAACTCTGAATAATAATCGCGGCTTTATTCAGAGTAGTACCCTTCAAACCTTCGAGTAATTCCCTTTGGCTGTCACTTACTGAGACAAGCACCCTTTTCTTGGATAGAGCCTTTAATTGAAGGCTCAGTGTTTCACCTTCGATTGCAAGCTCAAGACTGCCTACAAATTCATTATCAAACTGAATATCTTCTGAAGAATACATTTCAGGTTTCCCGGTACAATTAACCTTAATTGAATTTATGCTACCCATCCGCTGGCCTATATTCACTGGCGCGAATGGAGTATCTGCACTTCATGCTGTTTAGAAAAGGTGAAACAGTATGTTCACCCTAAAACAATGTCAAAATTACGCCATTTTCCGAGATCACCTCAGCAATCACTACGCCATAGCCAAATAACATAGTCATAGCGACGGCCTTTTCGTTTCTTTCACGACCAACCAAAGACGGCTGCTTTAAAAACTTAGATAAAGACACCAGGGAAATCAACAAACCTGCCAATAAAAAAACCGCACCCACCCAAAATGTAGAGCTACTAATTTGAGTAACGACATAATACTGAAGAACTACCATGGTAAGTATTAAGATCAAAACAACAAGAGCCGACCCTTTAGCACCAAAGATCTTCGAATATGAATCCACGGTTTCTCGCTCTTCATCCGGCCCGCGAGTTTTACGAGTAATTTCAAAAGCAAAACCACTCACAAAAAATAGCGCGCCGAGTGTGATGATCAGTGCAACTACATTCGCGCTCGGCTGCCCCATCTGAACAAGCCACCACATAATAAGCGGCATAATCAACATGTGGCTAAACGCATATAAAACAAGACGTTTTTCAAGCCATTCACCGCAAAAGAATTCTTTACCCATAAGGCAGGCCCAGCCGAACATTATCAGCCAAGCAGTGGTAACGCTACCCAGCCCCTTATCAAGATAAACTGACCACGCAAACTGTAAGAGGATTGCAACGACACCAACCACCTTGAGATGGCCTAAAGTAATAAGGCCACTTTGCAAAACCCTCTGCGGGTGATTTTTCACGTCCAACTCATAGTCTTTGTGTTCATCAAATACACGCAAAACCAGAAAAAAAGACCAACAGAGTAGCGCTCCAACAATGTCTACAAAACTGATAGATACCGGGCCGCTATTTTCAAGGTGCCTGCCAACAAGCGCTGCTGTGATATAAAGCACAATACAAAGAATACCATTAGCGAGAGGGAATCGTTCTTTTGCCCAAGCCAATAAGCGTTTCCCTAAAGGGTTTTCAAGAGATAAAGGTGTTGTTTGATCATTCATAATTAGTTTATTTCTCCAACTGCATTCGCACGACAATTTGTCTCTATCAGACCTACTGCCCATGATTTTTTGAGTATAGTTAAGTGACAAGAAAATATAGGTATTTAATTCTACGCGAGTTATGATCCTTGACCGGATTTTTCATTCTGCCGCGCAGTTAACCCCCTTATAGAAAGGTAAACTTATGTTGAATCGCTATATTGCATGGATACTATTGCATTACCGTGTATCAGTGTTCATTTCATTGACTGTTGTTATGGTGCTCGTAGCTGGTGCGGGGAAATTAGGTTTAAGTAACGATCTACGGGTGTACTTTTCTCAAGACAACCCTCAACTAAAATCACTTAAGCGCCTCGAAGATACGTTTAGTAAACAAGACAATATATTTATCTACATCTCGCCTTCCCAGGGTAGCATATTTAATAAAAATATTTTGATGTTAATCAACGACCTAACAGAAACCGGATGGCAAACCCCCTTTAGCCGGAGAGTAGACTCGTTAAGTAATTTTCAATTTAGTAAGGCGGATGGTGACGACCTTTATATAGATCAACTCATCACCGACCCAGAAAACCTAAATGCCTCCGACATAGAAAAGATCAAAACTATTGCCCTCGCTGAACCCGCACTGGTGGGGCGCCTTGTCGCCAACAGTGAACGAGCCACCGGAATCAACATAACACTCACCCTACCCGACGCCGACCCTTCCACCATAGAAGATGTGCCAACCCTAGCAGCAAAAAAAGCCTACGACTTTGTTAAAAGTCGAGTAAGTGAACTGCAGGCGGAAAATCCAGATGTCACTATATTGCTAGGTGGCGTTGTCTCTGCCAATTTGGCAATGGGAGAAGCCATCGAGGCGGATCTTAGCTCTATATTACCTTTCAGCTACTTAATATTGATGTTAGGTATCTATTTGTTTTTAAGAAGTATTGCTGGCACAGCGCAGATCATGTTGATAATCACTCTATCTGTACTTGCGACCTTTGGCATCTTTGGCTGGATGGGAACGACTTTGACACCTACATCCGGTTTTGTCCCCACAGCATTAATGACCATCGCCGTAGCCGATGGCGTACATTTTCTAATTACTTATTATCATAATTTACATGAAGGTAGCAATAAGCAAGATGCTATCGCTCATTCCTTAAGAACCAATTTCACGCCCATTACCATAACTACAATCACCACAGCAATTGGAATGCTCTGCTTGAATTTCAGCGAAGCACCGCCATACCGCGACATGGGTAACATGATCGCCGTTGGTGTGTTAGTCGCTTATCTTTTAACAATGTTTTTTTTACCTGCACTGGTTGCTTGGTTGCCGCCCGCAAAAGCACGCTTATCCTTAGATGAAGCAGGCTCCATGGATAAGCTGGCAAACCTTGTCATTGCTAATCATCGCTTCCTACTATTCAGTATCAGCGGATTGGTAGTACTCGGTCTCTTTTTTGTCAGCAAAAATGAACTTTCGGAAAAATGGCACCAATACTATGACGAAAGCTTTGAAATTCGCCAGGCAGCGGATGCTATCAGCAACAACCTATCCGGTATTCATATCTTTCATTACACCATGAATAGTGGAAAAAGTAGCGGAATCCATAACCCCGATTATTGGAAAGAGCTGGACTCGTTAACCACCTGGTTAAGAGAACAGCCAGAAGTTGCCCATGTGGATAGTTTTTCGGACGTATTAAAACGATTAAATAAAAATATGCATGGAGATAATGCTGATTGGTACAAGCTTCCTGATGATAAGGAATTAGTCGCGCAATATTTATTAATGTATGAATTTTCTTTACCACTAGGTTTAGGAGTAGATGCCTATATAGACATGGACCGTTCGACCACTAGAATGACCGTCTCGGTCTTTAAAAGTGACTCTGTTGCTATGCTTGCGCTGGATGGCAAAGTCAATAAGTGGTTAATAGATAACGCCAAAACTATACAACCTACTGAAGGTACTGGCATCGATCTGATGTTCAGTCATATTACGCAACGAAATTCAATAAGTATGTTATTCGGTACCGCGTTAGCTTTGGTTCTTATCAGTTTTTGCCTTATCTTTGTTTTACGCTCACTTAACCTTGGCCTCATAAGCCTCTTACCTAACTTAGCTCCAGCCGTATTAGCTTACGGACTATGGGGTATGTTTGTCGGAGAAATTGATTTAGCAGCTTCGGTGGTAATTTGTATCAGCCTTGGTATCGTTGTTGATGATACTGTCCATTTCTTAAGCAAGTACCAACGCGCTCGAAAGGAGCAGGGCCTGTCCACTGAAGAAGCTATACGTTACACGTTTAACACCGTAGGGTTAGCCTTAGTAACAACCTCCCTAGTTTTAGTTGCAGGTTTTTTGATAACAACAGCCTCTCACTTTCAACCCAGCGCCAATATCGGCTCGCTGTTAGCGATGACACTGGGGTTTGCTCTCATAGTTGACTTGCTGCTACTACCAGCCTTACTTTTGGTATTTGACAAGGAATAAAATCCTGTCCTTTGGTGACGCCGATGTATTTAGAAATCGGCGTTCTGTGGCGTCCTCGGGTATGGCATCGCATCCCGAATATTATCCATACCCGAAATATAATTCAGCAAACGCTCAAACCCCAACCCAAAGCCACCGTGCGGTACAGTGCCATAACGGCGAAGGTCTCGATACCATCCTAATTCCTCACTTAACCCTTTAGCCTTCATTTTTGCATCTAATATATCAAGTCGCTCTTCCCGCTGACTACCACCAATGATTTCCCCAATACCCGGTGCCAGCACGTCCATTGCAGCGCAGGTTTTTCCATCATCATTCTCCCGCATATAAAAGGCTTTAATATCCTTGGGGTAGTTCATCAATATCACAGGTGCACCTACGTGCTTTTCTGCAAGATAACGTTCATGCTCGGAATGTAAATCCACCCCCCAATGCAACGGGTATTCAAATTTTTCACCACACCCCTCTAAGATTGTTATTGCATCAGTATAATCCATACGTACAAATTCTGATTTCACAACATTTTCCAATCGACTTATCGCTTCTTTATCTACCATCTTTTGGAAAAAGGCCATGTCATCTCCCCGCTCATTTAACACTGCAGTAAAGACATATTTCAAAAAGTCTTCCGTTAATGTCGCTATATCGGATAAATCAGCAAAAGCCACCTCCGGCTCCACCATCCAAAACTCAGCCAAATGCCGGCTCGTATTGGAATTTTCCGCGCGAAATGTTGGCCCAAAGGTATACACTCGTGATAACGCTAAACAGTACGCCTCGACATTTAACTGACCGGATACCGTCAAAAAAGATTCACCGCCAAAAAAATCTTTTGAGAAGTCAACGTCACCAGAGTCCGTGCGGGATAAATTCTCCAAATCCAACGTACTTACTCTAAACATCTCACCCGCGCCTTCACAATCACTAGCGGTTATAATCGGTGTATTTACCCAACAAAAATTTTGTTCGTGAAAGTATCGATGAATTGCTTGAGAGCAAGTGTTTCGCAAACGAGCCATCGCACCAAACGTATTTGTTCTTGGGCGTAAATGTGCAACCGTACGAAGATATTCAAATGTATGGCGTTTTTTCGCAATAGGATAACTTTCTGGATCATCAACCCACCCAAGCACTTCAAGTCTTGTTGCTTGAATCTCTACAGATTGCCCTTTGCCTTGGGACTTGACAACTGTTCCATGAATGGAGACAGAGCAGCCGGCAGACAACTTAAGAACATCACTTTCATAGTTCGGCAAATCCTTATCCACAACAACCTGGATACCGTCAAAACAGGAACCATCATGAATGTTTAAAAATGAAAAACCCGCTTTGGAATCTCGCCGGCTTCTAACCCAACCTTTTAACCGTATTACTTCTTCAATTTCAACTTTTCCGGCGAGCAATTCGCTCACTTGAGGCAACCAATTCATCCTATTTTCCTTTTTCTATATGTACTTGGCTATGTTCACTTTACTATGTTCGCGTGAACATGTTTATTTCAATCTATTCTTTACTGTGCTCAGTATTTCTCATGGCAACAATATAACTCGCTCTACTACATTGGGTACCTTGTCCGCCTTCCATAAAGCTGACCGAAAATATTCAAACTTATGCCACTGCTGAGCTAGCTCTTTATAAAATGGCGAATTCGGATCAGCAGCTGGTCCGGTACTATGTGCAAACCAAGCCTCATTGGGCTTAGAAAGGTCACAAATAAAACGGCTTGTGGCCCCGATTAATGTTCGCAAGCGTTTCCCATCTGGCGTGGTCACAGAAGGAGATACCGTATTTGCCTCTCCCTGCATTGGCGCCTCAATGGCAACCCATGGTTTACCTAATTTCAATTTACCAATATCAGGTAGCTCCGCCATAATACTGCCGATACGAACCCGGTGTATATTGCCCCATCTCCACTCGATCATATCACCTCCCCAATCACGTTTTAGCTGATCTATGGCGAGCTCAAAACTTTGTTGAATATAATACGACACGTCATGACCGCTTTTTTTCACAATAATTTCATTTAGAGGATCATCCTTATCAAGTAATAGATGCCCTATTCTAGGTACGGCAAGCTGCCCATGAGTAAATCGTTTAGCAGAGGTATTCCCTAATACCTTAAAGAAAATTGTCGTAGATAATATCTTTCGAGTCAGTGTAAAAATGCTTGCGCCAATAGAATCTATCGTGAACTGACCATCCCAACGCACTAAGTGGTCTAAGCCCGCCGCCAAGTGTCCTGCGGTATTTCTATAATGCATCAGAACATTACATAAACGATCTCGCATGGGTAGCGCGTAATCGGCCAAAACATCACGCTGAATCGCCGCCATCGTTTTCCAATCGTGATCATCTCGCTGGCGAATCAACTCAATGATTCTCTCTTGTCGATGCCTGGGCTCGCAATGCACCCGTGTTGCGATAAGGGGGTATTGTTTCTGGCACGTATCCGTATTCGCAGTAACCACAAAACCGCTTTCTGGATTAACAATTTTTGGATTATCAGAAAAGTCCAAATAACCCTGCCACACTGAATCTGGGTCATGGGCATCACGAACAAACAAACCGTCTTTATTACGTTTAGGAAGCTGTCCAATCTGCTCCCATGCAATATGGCCATCTTTATGTGCATACACCATATTAAAATCAAAAGGGCCTTCGTTAAGCTTTTCAAGTGCTCCCTGTATCCCCTCTACAGTATTCGCCGCATATAACTGCCGATGACCGTCAAAATGAGCAGCATGATTACAAGCAATAAACTTAAGAGCGAGCGAAACATTGTCACTGTGCTCCCAACCAGGGTAAATAACCCCGTGAGAACAGGTCTCCCACTCTATTGCCAATGACTTACCAAAACGCGTTGTCACTATGTCGCGACAATTTGTTATTTTTTCTGAGCCATCAACCGTTCGGTACCGCCCAGGGGAGTCAGGAATACGCTCAATACGACTTAAATCCCAGGCATCACGAAAGACTGTGGTACAACCCCAAGCCATATGGCCGTTGTGACCAAACCCCATACCAGGATAACCAGGGAACATACCGCCTTGAACAGAGTACTCAGGACACTCAAGGTGTACATGATGCCAGTAGGTTGGAGCAGGGATCACTGGTACGTGCGGGTCATTACAAACGATAGGGGCCCCCGACTTTGTCAATGCTGATGAGATGGCCCAATTATTACTGCCCATATTGGGCGTATCCAATGGACCATCAGGTATTTCAGCTTGCCCACCTTGACTGTAATCAGGGGCATCATGCCAGGGAGCGTCAGGATAAATCGCTTTTGCAATATCATCTCCCTCTTGAGCTCTTATATTGTCAAACGTCAACTCGTTTTCAAGCGTTGTTAGGGATACAACTAGTGCGCTTGCTCTTGCTGCCAACAAACAATCTTCAGCAGTCCAAGGTATTACCTTTCCGGTTAACAACATTTCTGGCGGGTACACACCATTCATCTGAATTAACGCATCATTCACTCCTTGTGCAAATGCTTCTAAACAGCGCTGAGAAGCCATGGATAATTTGGAGTAATCCCTTTTCACTTCACCCTCAAAACCTAGAGGACGCAAAAAAGCATCAAAGTCATTAAAACTTAGCCCACCCACTCGCTCAACACTCGCGGGTAACCTTACATTCGCAAATAGCTCACTTAACCGACCCTTTGCAACATGTCGCAGCGTATCCATGGTCATAAATCGTTCAGTTGCTTGTAAATACCCCAACCCTATATACAAGTCCGATTCAATATCAGCGTAAAGGTGTGCCACACCATTAACATCACGAACAAACTCCAAGCGCCCCTGGAGCCGGGTCAACGCTTCACGCTCAATGGTCGGCGTAACGGATAATTGTTCTTTGGATAATATTTGAGAAATCAGTCGACCTAACATCGCTAATCTGCGCTTAGGTAAGCTGGGTTTCTTCATTTATAAACTCCTATCAGTAGAATCTTGATCTACGCTTAGTAAAGAATAGTCTCAAAAGACATTATTGGATGGATTATGCCTGCTTTCACACAATTTGTGCGGTTTTTTAGCCTGCTACCTCTATTACTTCTTAGCAACATTAGTGTTGCTCAAGAATCAACACCTTCACCCCAAAAAGAATCTGCAAAAATACTCACACTATACAATTGGTCAGAGTATTTCGATGAAAAAATAATCACTTCTTTTGAAGCCAAATACAACGTTAGTATTCACCAGGTATTCTACGAGACAGATGAATTAAAAGATGAATACCTCATCTCAACCAATGGTGGCGAAGGCCTAGATATCATTATTGGTTCCGATGTGTCATTCAAAACCTATATTAAACGCAATTGGTTAGCATCAATCGACAATAAAAAAATACCCAATTTAAAAAACATTGATACTCGCTGGCGAGATACCTCACCCACTCTTATCCCCTACTCTGTTCCCTACTTATGGGGGACTGTTGGAATTGCTTATCGAAAAGACAAAGTTTTATCCCCCGTATCCAGCTGGCTAGACTTATTCCGCCCTACTGCTGAATTAAAAAACAAAATAATCATGATTGATGATAGTCGAGACACTTTGGGGCTCGCACTAAAAGCGCTGGGATATTCCACAAATTCAACAACCCCATTTGAACTCGGCTCTGCGGAAAAACTACTAAGAAACCAGCGTCCTTTTGTATCTAAATACAGTTACATCAACCTTTCAGAAAAATCCAGCCTTGTTACTGGTGATACCTGGATGACAATGGTTTACAACGGCGATGGATTATCTTTAAAAGATATAAACCCAAACATTGAATTTATTGTACCCAAAGAAGGTACCAACTTATGGGTTGACCATATTGCAATCCTAGAAAAATCAAAAAACAAAAAACTTGCTTATACCTTCATTAACTATATCAACACACCAAAAAATGCAGCCCAATTAGCATCAGCTCTGAATTTCGCCTCTCCAAATTCGAGTGCCACACCGCATTTAGAAAAAAGCTTTCTAAATAACACCGCCATTTACCCCGAAATTACGATTCTAGATAAATCTGAAGCTTTCGCTGAATTCACACCAAGAAAGCAAAAAAAGCGTAATGAGGTTTATATGCGAGTTATCGAATAAGTTCTAAGCAAAATGAAATTAAAGACAAAACTGCTTGGTATACTTATCCCTTTGATATTAATACCCATCCTTGGGATTGGTATTACAGCATACGAGTACCTACAACATACCGCACTACAGTCTGCTCGCTCTCAAATGAGCAGCTTAGCAAAACAACTCGATGTCACCGTTAAAAGCCATATAGAAAACACTCAGAATAGTGTGGGCTTTTTATCAAAAAACCACCTTATTCAAGAATACATAACATCCAATGAAGATTCTCGTTATTACTTACTTCAAAAACCATTAACCCGATTTCTCAAGAAACATCAAGCAACCTACCCCGATCAATACGAAATACGCATATTACTACCCGACGGATATGAAGAACTCAGGGTCACCAATCAAGCATATAAAAATCAAACTGACGATGAATCTAAAACACCTTTTTTTAAAAACTTAACGCCAGAAAATATCAATATTCAACATTTCCTGTATATGAATGAGGACAATCGTTCCTCAGCGCTATTATTTAGTAAAGCCCTTGTTCTCAACAATAGAACCACCGATGCACACGGTGTTCAAGCAACATTACGCGGCTTCCTTAGTGTTACTATAAAACCCAATTTCATTACGAAACTACTAACAGCCCTCCCCTCTGACTTCCCTGCAGATCTCATTGTGACCAATCAATCTAACGTGACCTACCTTACAACTAATGCATCACTACCAATACAGGATATCATCAAGCAATATACCAACAGCTCTATTAACGGTACAAAAATATCACCAATAACACTCAATAAAGAGCAGTACCTTATTTCATCACAGGAGATATCTGAAAACATCAGAATTTTTATCCTTGTTAATACCAATGCGCTCTTTGATGTTGCCAACAAACTCAGTCGCACCGTGGTCATTCTATCTATATTGGTTGTACTGACATCCTCTTTAATCCTTTATATCGTTATCACAAAAACAATCATCAGCCCATTAATCACGTTAAATGAAGCGGCCAACAATATAAGTCAAGGACGATTGGAGCATATAGAAAGCAGCACCAATAAAGATGAAATTGGTGACCTGTTCCGCTCCTTCGCTGAAATGAGCCACAACTTAAAAAGCTCAACGAAACAAATAGAAGAACTCGCATATTTTGACAACCTCACAGGGCTTCCAAACAAAGTAACCTTCTTTGAAACCATTGGTCGGTTAATCGAGCGGTCTGATAAAAACCAAAGTAAGTTGGCTGTTATATTTTTTGATCTTGATAACTTCAAAAACATTAACGACGGCCTTGGGCACCAAATGGGTGACCTTCTATTAATGCATGTTGGTACTCGTATAAAAGACTGCCTTAGAGATAGCGACCTTATATCCAATCTTCATGAAGTCTACTCATTACAAGGTTCACACCTTATTTCTAGAATGGGAGGTGATGAATTTGCACTGATTCTTTCAAATTTATCCCAAAAAGATGAGGCAAGGAAAATTGCAGTTCGCATACTTACCGAACTCGCCCGTCCTTTTTTGCTTGATAGCCACGAGATTTATATCGGCGCGAGCATTGGTTTAGCTCTTTATCCTGAAAATGGCGAGACTCCTGAAACGTTACTAAAACATGCCGACATCGCCATGTATGAAGCAAAATCAAAGGGGAAAAATAACTTTCAATTCTTTGAAGAAGCAATGACAGATATTCTCAACAAACGTCTGACGTTGGAAGCTGCGATCAGGGTAGCAATAGAGAAAAATGAATTCACACTTCATTATCAACCTAAAGTGTCCCTGGAAGATAACTCTCGAATTGAATTTGAAGCACTCATTCGATGGATAACACCCAACCGAGGTTTTGTGAGCCCTGCAGACTTTATCCCTATTGCAGAGGAATCAGGGTTGATTCTTCAAATTGGTGACTGGGTATTAAATGAAGCCTGCCGCCAAACAAAGCAATGGATTAATCAGGGTCATACTAACATTCAGATTTCTGTTAATTTTTCTCCCGTACAAATTAATTATGGAAACCCCATAAATTCTGTCAAAGCGGCTCTCAATAAACACCAATTGAACCCTCGACACATCGAATTGGAAATCACAGAATCAGGACTTATGCAAAATGAGCGTGTCGCAATCGCATATCTAAACAGTTTAAAAGAGCTTGGGGTAAGCATAGCGTTAGATGACTTTGGAACCGGATATTCTTCGTTAGCCTATTTACAACGTTTCCCTATTGACACTTTAAAAATTGACCGTGCCTTTATTAATGATGTTGAACATAACACCGACTCACAGCATGTACTTGATACCATTTTGTTTTTAGCAGAAAAGCTTAACCTGAAAACCGTTGCAGAAGGTGTCGAAACGGAGAGTCAATTAGCGCTAATTAAAGATAAGGGATGCAAGATAATACAAGGATATTATTTTTCAAAACCCCTGCCTGCAAATGAGGCAATGACATTTTTTATGCAAAAAAAAGGAGGCTGACGCCCCCTTTTTGCTTCTTACTAAAAACTTACTCTGCTTCTTCTGCTGCAGGCGAAGATTCTTCGATCAAAGTTTTTAACTCACCTTGCTGAAACATTTCAGCAACGATATCACAACCACCAATCAACTCGCCTTTTACCCATAACTGAGGGAACGTTGGCCAATTTGCATACTTAGGTAATTCTGCACGGATCTCTTGATTCTCAAGTATATTTACGAAAGCAAAGGGACGCCCGATGTTAATAAGAGCTTCTACTGTACGAGAAGAAAAGCCACATTGAGGGAACTGAGGTGTGCCCTTCATGTATAACAAGACGTTATTGCTCTCAATTTGTTCTTTGATTAGATCAATTGTTTCCATCAGGGGTACCTTTAACTACTTTAATATCAATAAGTTATATAAAACAAAGCTTCTGTAACAGTCATTCTATCAAACCTAGAGACAACAAACACCCGTTCATTTGCAGGGTTTTACCTCAACAGGCACGCCATTCAGCGCAGCATTACCCGATAGTTGATCCAAAAACAGCTCGTCTGTTAAGTCATTAGCACTGACCCCAGCATGTTCTTGAGCTATCGCTAATTTCACACCATTGCGATGATGACCCCAACCATGGGGTAACGAAACCACCCCAGGCATGATGTTATCGGTGACATCTACAACGACTTTTACACTACCTGCACGCGAAACCACTTCTACATGGTCCTCACTGGCAACCCCGAGAGCGTCAGCATCCTGTGTGTTTAGCATCAACTGATGCCTAGGTTTACCTTTCACTAAACGCAGTGAATTATGCATCCAGGAGTTATTTGACCTTACATGCCTGCGCCCTATCAGCAAGAATGGCGCATTAGAAGACTCACTTTCCCGAATCGAGTTCTGAAGCCGGTGTAAATCATCTACCAGTTCCTGGGGAGCCAAACGGATCATTTGATTGTCGGTACATAAGCGTTCTGGCAACAAAGGTTCGAGGGGGCCCAAATCAACACCTTCTGGGTGCTGCTTTAACATGGCAAGAGATAAGCCTACATTGGACTTTTCGCTTGAAGACTTGGAGCCTTTTGACATTGCCCCATACGGGCCAGACTGTAACCCCATCTCCAAGATTTGTTCAGGTAGAAAGGTTGGCACTGGGCTTACATCCAATCGAGATGCAACACGATCACCTAATGCCGAAAATATCTCCCAATCGTGCAATGCATTTTCAGGCTTATCAAATACAGCGGCACTGTATTTTGCAACATTTCTGATAGCAAACACGATTAGCGCTAAATCATAATGATCATGCTCTAACGGGCTTACCGGCGGTAAAATCACATCGGCAAAGCGGGTGGTTTCATTGATATAAAGGTCTACGGACACCATAAAATCTAATGATACTAACGCTTCCTCCAATTGCACACCATTCGGCGTTGATAAGACAGGGTTTCCAGCCCCCGTTATCAACATCTTAATTTGCCCATCCCCTGGGGTTAATATTTCTTCTGCCAATACACTACAAGGCAATTCACCGGAAAACTCTGGCAACCCACGAACGCGAGATTTCCACACCCCGTAATGGCCGGGTTTACTAGCCATGCCTTTTATTGGGTCTAAAGCGGGTAAGCTAAACATCGAGCCGCCGACTTTATCGAGGTTACCCGTAATAATATTAAGTAGTTGAATCGCCCACTGGCATAACGAGCCATATTCTTGCGTACTGAGTCCCATTCGGCCATAAAACACTGCTCGTTCAGCAGCAGAAAAATCTCTTGCCAGCTGAGTAATTGCATCTGCTGACATGCCCGTGATAGCTTCTGCTTTTTCTGGAGTAAATGATTGAACTAACGATTCAATCTGGTCTACCCCTTCAGCTATATCACCTAGTCGCCCTAAGTCGACTAAACCTTCGGTAAAGATCACATTAATTAACGCAAACAATAACCATGCATCGGTTCCTGGTTTAACATAATGGTGTTCATTGGCAATCTCAGCCGTCTCTGTATGCCGCGGGTCCAGCACAACAATTTTTCCACCACGCTGCTGTAGCGCCTTGGCTCGATGACGAAAACCTGGAACCGTCCAAAGGCTGCCATTCGATGCCATTGGGTTGCCTCCGGCAATAACAATAAAATCGCTACGATCAATATCGGGTACCGGTACCATTAATTGATGTCCATACATCCAATAAGCAATCAGCTGATGGGGTAATTGATCTACGGAGGTTGCAGAAAATCGGTTTTTTGTTTTCAGTAATTTGAATAAATTTGGAGCATGGGTAATCATTCCCCAATTGTGTATGCTAGGGTTTCCAAAGTAAGCACCAATACCATTGGCTCCATGTGTACTTTTGGTTTCAACGAGTTTGTCAGCAACTAGGTCTAATGCTTCATCCCAGCTAATTTCCTGCCATTGTTCTCCAACACGCTTGACCGGGTGTCGTAACCGGTCGGGATCTTCATGTATATCTTGTAGGGCAGTGGCTTTTGGACAAATATAACCTTCACTTAGAGGGTCATTCTTATCTCCTTTAATAGATATAATGGACCCGTTTTCTACTTTTATTTCTACACCACATAACGCTTCACATAAATGACACGCTCGATAATGCGTTGATACTATCGCTTCCTCAGACATACATTCTCCCCTCTCATGATTGTTATACTCTTCCCCAACCTCCGCCTCCCGGAGTTTTAATACATAGCTCGTCGCCTTGCACCACATCAAATACAGTTTTTGCAGGTAGTAACTGATCATTCAGCAAGTTCTCACCAACAGCACCGCCCATACCTCCCGCCAGCCCCCAAGGACTTCGATTGCGACGTTCAGTCAATAACGTCACGATTGCGGGTTGTAAAAATTGCACGCATCGTTCTAACCCATTCCCCCCAAAGTGCTGCCCTTCACCGCCAGAATTCTCACGTATTCGATAGGCAAGCACACGCAATGGGTAATGACTTTCTAAACTTTCAATCGGTGTATTTAATGTATTGGTCATATGGGTTTGTACGGCGGCCAGCCCATCAGCTTTTGCATGAGCACCCATACCACCGCCGATGGTTTCATAATAATCCCACCGTTTGGAATCGTTAGTCGCCTCAGCGCCCATCGCTACATTATTCATACTGCCATGGCTTGCGGCAGGGATTCGATGTGGAATTGCTTGAGCTAAGGCTCCCAACACCACATCAACAACCCGAGTACTGGTTTCAACATTACCTGCTGCAACAGCTGCTGGACGCTCCGCGTCCAACAAGCAGCCTTTGTTTGCTCGTAACGTAATTGCGCTAAACGTTCCTGCGCATCCAGGCGTATGAGATGGCATTAAACATCGAAACACATAGAAAACGGCCGCTGCCGCTACCGACAGAGGGCAATTCACATTGCCCATTACCTGCGAGTGAGTACCAGAAAAATCAACATCAACGCTCCCATTATCAATGGTAATACTTGCGGTTATCTTTATGTTATTTTGCCCTGCACCATCATCATCCAAATAATCATCAAATTGATAACAACCATTGGGTAAATCACTCAAGGCAGACTTTGCTAATCGCGCACCATAAGCATTCAATTCCGATAAAAATTGAAAATAGTGTTCCGTATCATTTGCTGAAATAAGTGCACGCAATCGCTGACAGCCCACTTTATTTGCGCTAATTTGTGCAGAAAAGTCACCATAGCTTTGCCCTTGAATACCCTTTTCACCACCGCTGATACGGTGCAATACATCCTGCAGAATCACTTCATTACGTACCAATAACGTGGGAGGGATAATCATCCCCTCTTCTTCAAGCGATCGTGATAATGGCATTGAACCTGGAGATGTTGCACCAATATTTGCGTGGTGCGCTCTATTTACAACAAAACCCACCAGCACATCTTTCCCACAACTCCCGTACATAAACATGGGAGCGATAACCGTCACATCCGGTAGATGTGTTCCTCCTAGGTAGGGGTCATTTAAGACCACCATATCGCCGGGTTTCCATTGAACAGATTTAACAATATCGGTCATTGCATACGCCATACTGCCTAAATGTACCGGTATATGAGCAGCCTGCGCACATAAACCACCCTTAGGATCAAAAATTGCGCAAGAAAAGTCCATACGATCTTTAATATTGGGGGAGAAAGCCGCACGGCGTAACACTGCTCCCATTTCATCGCAGATTGATTCAATGCGATTAACAAAAATACCTAACGCGATAGGGTTCATTGGAACATCAACTTCCTAAAAGAGGTTTGAACAAATTAACGATAAACAACTCTACCAGGTTCCAAAAGAGCTAAAAAGGACAAAAGATAAGGCGAACAAGTACTGCAGCACTGTCGGTCGATCAAAATACAACCACCCTGTATTAGCTCCCCCTGCTTAAAACAGTGCATTCGATCACAAATAGCGCAACATGTCCGGTTAGGTCAAGTCTATTGTCCGACAATATCATGGGGTGATTTTACAAATTCTTTTAGGATATCAGCTGATAGCGCAATAAAAACAACAGCAAAATAATAAAAACCTAGCGCTATCCTTGAGAAGATACAATAATGATAAAAACCACTCGAAAGACTACTCCAACAAAATCCCCCCCTCGTAATAAGACACTAAACAAAAGAATTCAACAAGTACTCTGGCTTATGCCCATCGCCTTTGCCCTTGCTGGTTGTGATAAAGTCGGCGAGTTTCCAGACCAAGAAACCATTTGCGAATTTGACGCGAACCGCGAAAACATTCGTTCTTCATCGGCTTCCGAATTCTTAACACCCATTATTCAAAGTCACTGCTGTCCCACAGTTTGACATAAAAAAGGCCTAATTCTCGATAAGTGTTACAATGCAAGTGCGAACAAACAACGTAATACAAAAGGAAAATTAGGCCTTGGCACATAATAAC
>MAAB01032305.1_pt1 | contig 104317 bp, 87 predicted proteins | sample 1115991 | NCBI WGS metagenome assembly MAAB01 (sample SAMN04961124, study PRJNA320927) | seawater metagenome | isolation source: sample BD02T18 sea water enriched with oil for 18 days | place: USA:Gulf of Mexico | collected 2013-07-27
CAGCTGAACCTTTTTGATCGAAGAAATTTGTACGATTTGTTCTCGCCACCAATTGATGACGAGCCAGATAAAAACAAACAGTTGTCGATGTTATGAAACTGTGGGACAGCAGTGGTATTCTGTATACTATATACACACGCGACAATCATCGTTAAAACCAAGAAACTCACTTTTTTCATTTGCTATTCTCAATTAATGATTCGTTAATATCTCCGGCCACTACGTAGCAATCACGCCCTTTGTCTTTTGCAATATACAACGCCTTATCTGCAGCCTGAATAATCGAAAAAACGTCATATGACCCAATTAAGTCGCTGCTTGCAACACCCAAACTTGCTGTAAACGATATAGCTTCAACACCGACAATCACTTCAGACTCTCGTATTGCCTGCCAAATTTTTCTCACCATACCAATACACTCTTTCGATGACATATTTGGCAATATAACGGCAAATTCCTCACCCCCATAACGAAATGCCAAATCCGTTTCCCGTGCAAGAACCGCTGTTAAGATTTTCCCCATTTCTATAAGGCATGTATCTCCAATTTGATGCCCATAGGTATCATTTAAATTTTTAAAAAAATCTATATCTATAATCACCAGCGTTAATTCACTGTTCGATCGACTCGAATTTTTAAGACCTATATTAATACAATCATTAAAATATTTTCGATTAAATAGCCCCGTCAGCCCATCCGTTATGGCAAGATCAAACAACGCCTGATCTCTGGCTTTAAGTTGTATTCGCATGTCTTCAAACACACGCGCCAATTGATACAATTCATCTCGTGTTTTTATTTCTACCTTGGTATCAAGATCACCACTTGATACACGTTCTGCCGCCGAAATCAATTGAAGCAAAGAGTGTTCAACGCTATAAAATATCCCCATAAACAAATACATCGCACCAAAAACTAACACACCAATAGACAATGCTCTTTGCCACTGATCTATCTTTAGATTGTTAATTCTTGCCTGATAACGATACTGTAAATATTCAATAAGTTGATCTTGAAATTTATACATACTTTCCAACAAACGTTGGCATTCGACCCTATATTCGGCATCTGAAATTTCTAGATCCGGGTCGAGTATAATCATATCTTCGGAAAAACCCTGTAGTTGAGATATCACCTCCAACAAAGAAATATCAATCACACCCGTCTGATTTGCTGCTTTGAACCGTTCAAATATCGACGACAAATTCTGACTCATGACCAAATAGCTAGCATCGAGCTGGGTGAATATGGAAGAAAAAACTAAAACACTTTGAGAATCCAGGTAACCTTTCTCAAGAAAATATGCACCAAAGCTCTCAATTTTTCCAAAACTCTCTAACGGTAGTTGAAGCTCAGTCATTAAAAATGACGCTATATTCAGTGACAGCACATCATCATCATTTAACAAACCTGCCTCAGACACGATAAGCATTCCCAACCGATGCGTTTGTACCACCAAATCATTGGCACCACTAAACACACTATAGATGCTATCTCCTTCCGTTCCCCCATTACGACGCCCTGACACAACAGCCATCGCAAGATTGCTAATCGCTAATTTTATGAGGTTATTCCGAACAATTGATGGCCTACCCTCCAATACATCCAACGCTTCGAGCACTGCGGTTTTATGCTTATCGTTATCACTGTCTATTGACGGTTCCGGGTGTAATAACGTTCGTGCTCGATTATTTCTAATCACAGCAATATGCCGACTCACTTTCTGGATATCATCTAAACGCTGCACCGCGATTAGTTTTCGCTCCAGCAGCTCTATCTTATGGAAATGTTCTACTGTCTCATTAATCACGACCAAAATAAGAGGCACAGCAAATAATGCCGTTGCCACAGCAAACTTACTCACGTAGGTTAGCCGACTCATCAACAACACTGCCGGAGAAAACCACGCCTCCAATACTTTGGAACTAAATTTACCCTTCATTCATACCAAGTCTTAACCACACCTGCTTCTAGTGGATAAAATACATATTGATGAAAGTATAGAAGACCCTATTCGTTTAAGTGAACAATTCGTATTCAGTCCACCTACTTTTACGTTCTTTCTTGTCCTCTACAGCTTCACCTTTCAGGATAGTGATCTAAAGCCACAAAATCATAGAAAACACCTATAAGTAACAATGACTTACACTGCGTATGGGCGGGAGTTGATGTTTAACCTCAACATTCAAACTGATGAACAGTTAACGGCATTTGTTCTTAACAATGTCATGCTTAATCCCCTCTAGGGCTTGCAAATTAAGGCCCTAAGTATACGCAAAACCTGAGCAGCACTCATTACTCCAAATACTTTATGACACCTAATGACTCCCGTAAAAATTGGACATTATAGATAGCTAAGTCTATCCTCGGCGGCCAATAACAAGCAACGTAAGATTGCTATACAGAGATAACATCTATGATACTCCCCAAACAGTTCACGTTAATTGCTATAGCATTTGTTGTACTCGCTTGCAGTGGGTGTAGTTATCAAAAAGTCCAAGCATGGGAACGAGGAAACCTCGCCAACCCCGTCATGTTACGAGACTCAAATGCTTCTCAAGCCATCTTAGAACAACATACTTATAGCGCTAAAGAATCGACCGCTGGTGGATATAGCACAGGAGCGGGTGGTTGTGGTTGCAACTAAAAAAAACACAACAAAGAAAACAATAGCTAAATCCGATGCACTTAAAGCTCTGATGGGAGCGGCCCTTGCGCTGCCCGGTATTTCGGTTGCAGCGGAACAAGGTTATCGCTCGGAAGATATCGAAATTGGTGTTCATCATGCCGAGTACACAGAATCCGGTGATCGCATGACGGTTAAAGCTGATCAGTTGTCCATTACCGGGCCTATTGGTCAAAACTTCGAGGGAAATTTTAGCGCTACCCGCGACATTACCAGCGGCGCATCACCGGTTGTTAACTTTTTGGATGGCAAAGGTAAACCCCATCAGTTTTTAGAAACTGGCGCATCAATTAAAGATCAGCGGGATATTTACGAAGGCACACTCACACACTACGGTGATAGCAGTCTATCCAGCATTAAATTAGGCACATCCGAAGAAGATGATTACACATCCGATTATTTCAGCCTAAGCCACCGCATCGACTTTAATCGTAAACTGTCCAGCTTAACCTTTGGTTATGGTCATAGTGATGATGATGTATGGAATTCCTATAACCCTAGCGTTTTACTCGAAGAACCTTCCATTTTTAAGACACGCAAAAAAGATGAATTTAATATCAGCTTTGGTCAGGTTATTAATAAAAACACCACGCTACAACTTGCCCTAACCTATGTTGACAGCAGTGGTTTTTTATCGGATCCGTATAAAAAAACCTTTGTGGTTGATGAGGCTATTTTTGATTTTCGTAAGCTAAATGTCGATATTTCGGGGATATTTCGCTTTTTGGTAGATTCAGGTGTTATTCGATATTTAAATAATTCAGGCATTACAAAAATACTCAATGAATCACCGTTAATTTCCATCCCGTTTCTATCTGAAAACGTTTTAGGTGTCACTAAGGACGACCGTCCAGAAAAGCGCGAACAGTGGATTTCATTATTACGCCTAAGCCACTACTTCAAAAGCACTAACTCTGCATTACATACGGATTATCGATACTCCGACGATAGCTGGGGCGCGTATTCTCACACACTAGAATTCAAATGGAATATCGGCTTGGGTCTTGGTTGGCAGATTTCTCCTGGCGTTCGATTTTACTCGCAGCATAGTGCCTTTTTTTACGACACATTTTTTGAAACTATTCCTGATCACGGTTATGTGAGTAGTGATTATCGCCTTGCAGGATTTGGTGCCTTTTCTAAAAAATTGGAAATATCAAAAGAATTTGGTCGTGACTTTACTGTCTATCTTCATTATGAAGAATACGAACGTAAATATGATTACGAACAAGGCGGGCAAACAAATGGAGACCCATTAGATGATTTCGAATTTACCGCCTTTAGTGTAAGTTTTGATGTGCGCTTCTAAAACACAACACAATCCCAGTCATTTTGATTTTAAAGCGATGGGCTCTCCCTGCACAATCACGGTTTATGCCTATGATGCATTAGACGCTATTAACGTGATACAAAAGGCAACGGCTGAAGTTCATCGTTTAGAAAATAAATTCTCACGTTATATAAAAAACAATACGTTGTATCACGTCAACCAAGCCGCCAAAAAAGGGGGTTATATTGATGTCGACGATGAGTTTATCTCGTTACTAAATTATGCGGATACCTGCTACCAACAAAGCAACGGTTTATTTGATATTACGGCAGGTGCGTTACGCCACGTATGGAACTTTTCTCAACCCAGCAACTCCGCTTCAAACAACCTTCCCACCGATACCGACATTAATGATGCGTTACAACGCATCGGCTGGCAACATGTAAAAATCGACAACAATCGCGTACACTTTTTAATACCCAATATGGCGTTGGATTTTGGTGGCATTGTCAAAGAATATGCCGCAGACAGTGCAGCTAATATCTGTGGAAGTCTCGGCGTTCAACACGGCCTTATTAACTTGGGGGGGGATATTAAAGCCATCGGCCCACACCCTAATGATAACCCCTGGCAAATCAATATCCGTGACGCTCGCAATCCAGGTCAACATAAAGGGGGGATTAAGTTATACAACGAAGGTTTAGCGACAAGTGGTGATTACGAGCGGTTTTTCCAAATTGACGGCCAACGTTATAGCCATATTTTATCACCCAAAACTGGTTGGCCAGTAAAAGGGTTAACCTCTGTAACGGTAAAAGCACCGCAGTGTGTTATTGCTGGATCAGCCTGCACCATCGCTATGTTAATGGAACATGATGGTATCGATTGGCTTAATGGACTGGGAGTGGAATGCTTGTGGCAAGACTAAATAGTGGCAAGATTAAACGAAGGCAATAAAAAACGGTAAATCGCTTGATCAATGTCATGTTCCAACATTAATCTCACCACTTACCGTCTCTACTAGCGCTAGTGACTGACGCCACTCATGCTATAAACGTAAAATTGTTATCGCAATTTAAACAATTGCCAACAATTCAACATCAAATACTAATGTTGCGAATGGGCCAATGGCACCACCAGCACCTTGCTCACCGTAAGCAAGACCGTAAGGTACGGTTAAACGCCACTTTGAACCTACAGGCATTAGCTGCAATGCTTCAGTCCAACCAGCGATAACGCCGTTTACTGGAAACTCAGCAGGCTCACCACGATCGTAAGAGCTATCAAATACTGTACCGTCTAACAATGTACCGTGGTAATGCGTACGAACAGTAGAAGCAGCAACAGGCTTCTCACCGTCACCAGCTGTTAGAATTTCGTACTGCAGACCAGACTCAAGTACAACAACACCGTCTTTCTTAGCGTTTTCAGCAAGGAAAACTTCACCGGCTTCTGTTTGACCTTTAGACGCCTCAGCTTGCTTCGCTTGCATAACTTCACTAATTTCACGGAATGCCGCATCTAGGTCAGCAGGATCAACGGCCAATGGCTGGTCGTTTAATGCATCGGCTAGGCCTGTAAGCACATCATCAATAACCATTCCATCAAATGGATTTTGCTTTAGTTGATCACCCATTTGGCGACCAATACCGTAGCTTACGCGCGCCTCGGAAGTTGTATATTTTTCAGACATATTATCTCTCAATGTATCTAATTGTATTGTATAAATGATTCGTAAGGGTGTTACTCAACGTGCAGAACAGAGCCTGGAACGCATTCTATCACCCATAAAGCGTTTTTACACATCGGGATTAGGGATACGGTAAACCTATGGCTTTTGGCCAAACAAAACCACGTCACTCTCTACATGCCACTGGGGATATTTGACCATAACATCCGTAAACCGTGAAGATTTCAACAGTTCAGCCAGCCAGATTTGTACCTTTGGATAGGGCGCTTGGTCAAACCACGATTTATCAACATGGGCAAACTGACGAATAAAAGGAAATATTGCAACATCTGCCAGGCTAAGCTTCTCCGCCATAAGATATGAATAAGCACTTAACCGCGCCTCTAACTCGGCAATAAATACCTCTGCTTGCTCTCGATAATAGCTAGCTGAATGCTCGGGGAAGCGATCTGCATACTTATAATGATCCAACCAATGTTTAAACTGCCCGTCGTTTTGGCCAATAAGTACCATTGTCGCCTTACCTTTTAAAAGCCATCCCTCTGGGTCAGATTGCTCTAACGCCCACAACATAATGTCTAAACTTTCATCAATCACCTGCCCCTCAGGCGTTACCAGTACAGGTACTGTTGCTTTTGGAGAAAGTTCTCGTAGATCCGCCGGTTTATCCCTCAACACCACTTCTCGGAGCGCTACTTGTATGCCACTACTATAAAGTGCCAACCTTGCCCGCATGGCATAAGGACAGCGCCGAAACGAGTAAAGCAGCGGATGACCGTTTGTTAGCGGCTCATTCATTGATTTGGGCATTTGCTATACATTACCTTGTACTTGTAACCAATAAGAGATTCTGAAACCATAGAAATGAACGGGGCGATATACTACTCTATTGGCATACCCCTTAGAAGCAGCCTCATCATTATGAAGGAAACTCTACATTATTGCCTAATCAGCCTTGGATGGATCTGTGTCGTATTAGGCGTAGTGGGTATATTTCTTCCCTTGCTACCCACAACACCTTTTATTTTATTGGCGGCTTGGTGCTTTGCAAAATCTTCCCCTCGATTCCACCGCTGGCTTACTTCTCACCCCAAGCTGGGGCCCATTATTCATACATGGCAAAGCGGTGAAGGTATTTCTCGCAGCCTCAGAAACCGCGTATTAGCGGTGATGTGGGCAAGTATGTTGTTGTCGATGTGGATTATCGGTAAATGGTGGTCTATCGCGCTGCTAAGCAGCATCGGTATAGCGGTGAGTATTTATATATGGCGGCAGCCTATCATTGTGCCAGCACCCCTTACATCAGCCAAGACGACTAAAGACATTGATAATAGTGAAAGCATCACGCTCGCTCAACAAGGCGAGAAATAGAACTTCCTTGAATGTGCCGAAATAAACGGTAAGAAGCACAAAAAATCAGTAACGTCATCGGCTCAAACTTAGTGATTGCGGTACGGTAAGACTCACGTTTTTTCATGGATTTTAACCAACGTCGAATTCGCTTACGTTGTTGCAATGGATAACCCATTTGCTGCAAGCGATAGATGTTGGGAAACAATGATAAATCAGCCAACTGCACATCCCCCCCCAGCAAATACTCATCGGAGGTCAACTGATCTTCAACCACATCCAAGATGACCTCTACCGATCGAAATGCTGACAGTAATTGCTCATCATCATACCGGCCTCTTTCAGACAACGTCTTATGAAACCACACCAGTTTTTTATCTTTCTGCTGCTTTTCAAATTCCACCATCTGTTGCTGAGTTTTACGTACTAATGGTTTAAATAAAAATTCGTAATACAAATACTTTGAATATCCATGTAAATCTGATGCTAATGTCATTAATGTTTTCTGTGCATCCAATCGCTCTGCCGTCATTGGCTGAAAACGCTTGCCACCATAAGTATCATCCAGATAAATCAGTATCTCATTGGATTCAACCACAACATTGCAGTCATCCTCCAGCGCTGGCAATAACCCCTTCGGATTAATTGCCAGGTAAACCTCATTGATATGCTCCTGTTTAAGCATATCCACAAGATGACTGGTATAGGATAAATCTAATTCTGCAAGTAATAACCTTACACGCTGAGAGGCTGTTGATATTGCTCCATGATATAAATGTAAATCCTGTTGCGACACGATACTTCCTATAAAAACTATCCGAATGAACAAATAAGATATATTAACGGTCGGATAAAAAGCCTAATTTCTGAAACACCCGTTCAGGTAACCAACGTACCACCCACATAACAATCCACCAGTACCCAGGAATGTAGTGCACATAACGGCGACTTTCAAATGCTTGAACAATTTTTTTCGCTGCCGTATCTACCGTCGAAAAAGAAAAGTTCTTTTCATGATCAACCGTCATCGGAGAGTCCACTGGACCCAACTTAAACGTATACACCTCTAATCCAGAGCCCCACCTCACTGATCGCAACCCTTGTAAGTATATATTTAACGCACCTTTAGCAGCACCGTAGGTATAGTTTCGAGGGCGCCCTCTATCTCCAGCGACACTCGTAATCACACCAATCTTTCCTGAAGGCTGATTTGCCATCAATTCAGTAAGTGTCACCAATTGTGCAACAACCGACGTTAAATTAACCTCAATAACGGATAACGCTTCTTCAATATTTTTTTCGCTTACTAACTGATCCCCAATAACTCCATGGGCTATTAACACGCAATCAAACGACCCCATCTGCTCATAGGCCTTACGAATGCACAACTCCGTTGCAGGCAAATCAACAAAATCCACGCTATCAGTACCAACAACCACCTCTCCAAGCCGCTCTAACAAGCCCTTAACAGCTTCCTTACGACGACCTATTAAATATATGCGATGTGGCTGCCCTGCCGTAGACGCCTCCCCGTAAAGCTCAGCTATTCGTCCTGCCACCGCCGACGTGGCTCCTAGTATTAAAATTGTCGACATAACCGCCTATCACCTATACGTTGCTATTGTATTGTTAAAGAGTTATCACTTCAGAAGAATCTTTCGAGATTATTGTCTTCACTTCCCTACCTGCGGTAAAGTGTTTTCCACATGATCGATCAAAAAACAAGGCTCCCCTAATGACCTCAGCTCAATCACCAGCCTCACACAACGTCAACATGACACGTTTACTGACCAAGACTTCATCGGTTGTTTTACTATTGTTGTTTTTCACGTTGTCCAATGTATATGCAAGTACATTAAGTAATATAAAAGAGAAAGGTTACCTTACCTGCGGTGTCAGCCAAAGTTTACCTGGATTCTCTTACATTGAAAAAGATGGTAAATGGACTGGTCTCGACGTGGACTTTTGCAAAGCCTTAGCGGCAGGCATTTTTAACGATAGCTCAAAGGTGCGATATTCTGCCTTATCTGCAAAAGAACGCTTTACCGCCTTACAATCCGGTGAAATTGACGTGTTATCACGCAACACTACCTGGACAGCCTCCCGCGATACTAGCTTAGGTGTTCACTTTGCCGGCGTTATGTACTATGACGGCCAAGGGTTTATGGTACGTAAAGACCTAGGAGTCAATTCCGCACTAGAATTGGATGGTGCCACACTATGCACCAACACGGGCACCACAACGGAACTGAATATGTCAGATTATTTTCGAGCCAACAACATGCAGTACAAACCCGTTGTGTTTGAAAAATACGACGAGGTATTAGCCGCTTATGAAGCCGGACGTTGTGATGTATTAAGCACTGATCAATCAGGGTTATTCTCTCAGCGTATTCGCCTCAAAGATGCAAAAGCTCATAAGATATTACCTGAAATCATTTCCAAGGAACCCTTAGGGCCTGCGGTAAGACAGGGTGACGATCAATGGTTTAACATTGTTAAATGGACCTTATACGCATTACTTGAAGCAGAAGAGCTACATATCACGAAAAAAAGCATGATGTTAAAAAAGTTACCCACTAAACCCAAAGAAAGGCGCTTCTTAGGGTACGACGGCAATATCGGTGAAAATTTAGGACTGTCCAATGCCTGGGCTCGTCAGATCATTCAAACAATGGGTAACTATGGGGAAATTTATGAAAAGAATATCGGTAAACATTCACTCCTGAATATTCCAAGAAAACACAACAATCTTTGGACCCAAGGCGGTTTACATTACGCCCCACCATTTCGCTAGGTCGCTCACCCCATGCTTATCAAACAAAATGCCAACTTACGCGCTTGGTTATATCAAGCGCTTTTTATTATTGGCGTTATAGGTACCTGTTGGTTACTTACCGACACTTTATTAGAAAATCTGGCTCGCCAGGGAATTGTTACTGGCCTAGATTTTTTGGATAACAATGCCGGTTTTGGTGTTATCTTTAGTTTAATTGATTATAGCGAGTCAGATTCATACGGACGTGTATTTTTTGTTGGTTTATTTAATACACTACTCGTCGCAGGGCTCGGTATTTTATTTTCAACTATACTGGGATTTATCCTCGGTATCGCACGCCTTTCACACAATTTTCTTGCCCGTAATATCGCCTCTGCCTACATCGGGTTGTTTCGGAATGTACCCTTATTATTGCATTTATTTTTTTGGTATTTTGCTGTTCTTCAACCTTTGCCCGGCCCCAGACAAAGTTTGGAGTTTATGGATACTTTCTTTCTCAATAATCGGGGATTGTATGTTCCTACATTGATAGATAATGCCAATACCACTATCTGGCAATATACGATAGGAATATCATTCGCCGCCGTTATTCTTCTTTTTCTGATATCTGCTAGTAAAAATACCCGAAAAATCAAAAATAACGAAAAAATCAGTAAAAAGTCTCATGCCAAAAAGGCTACATCATTATTAGCACTAACTTTCGTAGGCATACTATTAAGTCTTTTTGTCGGAAACCCTTACGATCTCGACACGCCAATTTTTGGTCGCTTTAATTTTTCTGGTGGCACCGTTATTATTCCAGAACTTATTGCTCTGGTACTCGCATTATCTCTCTATACCGCGGCCTATATTGCCGAGATTGTTCGTGCTGGAATCGAATCGGTACCCAAAGGTCAGAAAGAAGCAGCAAACTCTTTAGGGTTATCAACATCTGACAGCTTACGTTTTGTTATTATCCCTCAAGCATTACGACTGATCATCCCTCCGCTGACCAATCAATACTTAAATTTAACCAAAAACTCATCCCTTGCTGCGGCGATAGCTTACCCCGACCTTGTCTCCATTTTTGCCGGTACGGTACTCAATCAAACCGGACAAGCCGTCGAAATCATCGGTATTACAATGCTTGTCTATTTGTCCATCAGTGTGACCATCTCACTCATCATGTCTCTTTACGAGAAAAAAAATAGATGGAATCAACAATGAGCACAGCGGTAAATAGAGCTATAAACCCCATAAAATCCAGCTTCCATTGGGCTCATAGAAATTTATTTCGCAGCCCTATCGACAGCGTCATTACACTAACACTTTGTGCATTTATTACCTGGTTTATCCCACCACTGTTTGATTGGTTTATTCTTCAGGCAACCTTTACTGGTGAAGGGAATGAGCAATGTGTTAACGATGGAGCTTGCTGGATATTTGTTCGTGAATTCCTTCCCCAGTTTATTTTTGGATTTTACCCTGAGGAGTCACGCTGGCGATTAGTAACAGCGGTCATTATCGTAATAGCCTTTATCGGCATACGGATAGTATTTAAGAAAAAAGTTCACAAATTCTTTACGCTAACACTCATTGTCAGTTATCCCATTATTGCCTTTATATTACTTTATGGTGGCGTATTTGGCCTTGCCGTCATAGAAACCCATCAATGGGGTGGGTTGTTCCTCACCCTAGTGATAGCCACCGTTGGAATTGCGGGCGCGTTCCCCTTAGGTGTGGCACTTGCCTTGGGACGTCAAAGCAACCTACCCGTCATTCGAGCATTCTGTCGCTTATTTATTGAATTATGGCGGGGTGTCCCTCTAATTACGGTGTTATTTATGGCATCTGTTATGTTACCGCTATTTTTGCCCCAAGGTTTAGATATCGACAAATTACTCAGAGTCCTTATCTGTATTATGTTATTTGCTAGCGCCTACTTGGCTGAAGTTATTCGTGGTGGCCTGCAAAGCATCCCCTCAGGCCAGCAAGAAGCAGCAACAGCACTGGGATTAAATTATTGGCATACCATGCGTTACGTTGTTCTGCCCCAAGCACTACAAAACGTCATTCCTGGTATTGTGAATACTTTTATTGGACTTTTTAAAGATACAACGTTGGTATTAATTGTAGGCCTTTTTGATTTTTTAGGTATCGTTCAAGCTGCTGCAACAAACCCTCAATGGCTAGGGCACGCCATTGAGGGATACATTTTTGCAGCATTTATTTTTTGGTGTTTCTGTTTTTCGATGTCGCGCTTCAGCTTACGTCTTGAGCAACGCTCACACCTAAAAGAAAAACCGATGACACAGCCATCTTAAAATAGGTACAACACATGAACACCAGCAATAACATCATTACCTTTGATCAGGTCAACAAATGGTACGGTGACTTACATGTATTAAAAGATATTGACCTATCCATATCTAAAGGTGAAAAATGGGTCATCTGTGGTCCTTCCGGTTCGGGAAAATCAACCCTTATTCGATGTATCAATAAATTGGAAACATACCAGAGTGGACAGCTACAGGTTAATGCCAAGGTCCCCCAACAAGTCGGCATGTTATTTCAACAATTTAACCTCTTCCCTCATCTAAGTGTTTTGGAAAATTGCACACTAGCGCCAATGCGGGTTAATGGACGGAATCAACAATCCGCCATAGATATTGCGATGCACTATTTGACACGCGTTAACATTGCAGAAAAAGCCCACCAGTACCCACATCAACTATCAGGAGGCCAACAACAACGAGTCGCCTTAGCTCGGGCCCTTGCCATGGAACCCGAAATCATGCTTTTTGACGAGCCCACCTCAGCATTAGATCCAGAAATGATCAAAGAGGTATTGGATGCGATGATGGAATTAGCCGATTCTGGCATCACAATGGTGTGTGTCACTCACGAGATGGGTTTTGCCCGACAAGTCGCCGATCATGTGATATTTATGGATCAGGGAAGCATCATAGAAACAGCACAACCTATTGATTTCTTTGATAATCCTCAGCACCCTAGAACACAAAAATTCCTTAAACAAATCCTACCGTATTGATCGCACCCTCTTGCCTGCTCCCTCCCTTTCTTACTTACGCTTTCAGAAGTATTAACTGAGCTGGCAACTAGGCAATGCTGCCCTACAATTAGGGGATATGCCGATGAAATACTGTGGATCCACCTATTAATGACCTCATTCGAGACTGAACCAAATAATAATGCGCTAGCCTCTCAAATGCTCCGAGGTGTATTCGGTGTCTACCTCTTTATTGCTATCGCAGTCACTGGCATTCATATGTTAGCAGAATATTTAAATACTGAAGATAGCATTTACCAAGAAATGGACCTGATCCATGAAACCTTTGAATCCGGGTTAGCACAATCGCTATGGAATATGAACGACGAGCAATCCCAAGTAATCCCCCAAGGCATTCTAAACCTTCCTATTATAACACGCGTACAATTACTGGATCACCAGGGTAAAATATTAAACGACATTAAAGATAAGACATCACAGGAGAATATACTGACAAAATCTTTCGACATTTATTATTTCAACCGAGGAAAGCCCAACACCGTAGGCACCCTTATACTATCCTCATCTCGAAGCGTTATCTTTAAAAAACTACGCCATGGATTTACCTTTATTTTAATCAATGCAGTCATAAAATCCACAGCACTTTGGCTAATATTTTTATGGTTTGGAAAACGCTTAATCCACAAACCATTGCGCGCCATCACACACTCCATTAAAAAAATGGATATAGACAACTTACACTTGACCACCATCCCATCCCCAAATAACAATAAAAACGAAATCAGTACTCTGACCGAGTCTTTCAACTCCTTAATACTCAAACTTTCCTCCGCAAAAATGGATTTGGATAAAATACACCAACAACAAGAACTAGAAGTAAAAGAACATAAAATCGCAAAGGAGGAGATTGCAAAAATCAATAGCGTTCTAGATGAACGTGTAAGATTACGCACACAGGAACTAGAGCAATCGCAACAAGAAGCTCTTCAAGCGAATCTCGCAAAAACACAATTTCTTGCCCGCATGAGCCATGAATTGCGAACACCACTCAATGAAGTGCTAGGTTTTGCACAGGTCCAAGAACGTTTACTACGAAAAGAGGGCAATCAACGACAACAAGAAACCGTCCAGCATATCCTAAATGCCGGGCACAAATTATTACGCATTATCGAAGATATCCTTAATTATTCTCAAATGGATGATACCGCTGACGATATAACGTTAGAGGCTTGTGATATCGACATTGCGATACTAGAAGCCATCCAACAGGTGAATGATTCCAATAAGGATTCTCAAGTACAAATAAACTACTCACCTTCTCAGCTAAAAGCAAAATCCAATTTGTTAAAATTGATGCAAGTAGTCACCCACATTGTTTCTAACGCCGTTAAATATAACCACAAGAAAGGCAGCGTAAATATTATGTGTGCTATTGCAGTTGAGGGACATATTGAAATAGCCATTCAAGATACAGGGGTTGGAATTAATAAAAAATATTGGAAAGATATATTCTCGCCATTTACTCGCTTGGAATACGCTGAATCACATCAGATAGGTGGAGTTGGCGTAGGTTTATCATTAGCAAGATCACTAATGAAAAACATGCAAGGTGATATTGTTTTGGCCCATAGCTCCGAAGATGGTAGTCTTTTTATTATTAACCTCCCAAAATCAGAAGACTTAGAGGTCAACTCGCAGGCATAAATGTCAAAATTTAAAGCTTGTTTTCCTAAAAAATCACCTTGGCGTACCGCCATCTTATCCGCGTGCCTTCTTTTGCTATCCTTCGAGGTTTATTCCGCCACACATGAAAACCGAAATATCATAGGTGACATTAAGAACATTGTATGGAGACCCATTTTAAGTTCCTGGTTAGTATCCCCTGATTTTTTTGACGATGACAGAAAGCTTAGCGAACAAATACGCAAAAGTGAAAGTCAACACGCGTCATATAGCAATGAGCTACCTTCATATGGGTTCAACAAGAAAGCTTTGATCACAAAACTGATGATTCAAGCATCACCAAATGCGTCTAATACCAAATATATAATATATGTAAATTACCCGTTACTGGACCATATAAAGCTATTTCGCCTGACATCTAAGGGTAATTTAACCCAACTTAATCACACAGGTGATTCCTTAAATTTTGAAAGCAAAGCTATCCCAAGTCGAGCATTTGCATTTCCAATAACCCTACAAGCAGGAAGTAATCACACGTATTATTTTGCAGCAAAATCCCGAGACACACTGGAAATGCCCATCAGTCTATTCACCCAAGCTGAATTTGATAAACACAAACAAACCGAACAGTACGTACTAGGATCCTATTTCGGTGGCGTTATTGTAATAGCATTCTTTATGCTTACTTTATACGTTAACTTCAGGGACAGAATGCTGATTACTATATCAATTTATCTAATTTGTCTTGCAGGAGTTGTTGGCTCAGTGACAGGCGTAACATCTCAAATTGTTATCACTGATTCTCCTGAATTAGCTAAAAATATTCGCATTATTTGGCTTGCTGTTGCCATGATGTGCACCATGTTGTTTGGCATAGATTACCTTGAATCAAAAAAGAACATGCCAAAACTACATTGTGCATTTTTAGCAACGACTGCCGGATGTGCATTATTACCCTTTTTGATGATTTTTATACCGTTCTTTTATCTAATTCAATTAACGTTAGTCTTCTGTATCGTCGTTGCCATTATTGCAATAACGGCCTGCATTATCATGCTCCGAAAGAAATACAAGCCTGCAATCTACTACTCCCTCGCATGGTGTTGGTTCCTATTTGGAAGCGTCGCTAATGTAGGCCGCGCTTTTGGATTACTACCGATTAACACATGGACAGAATACGGCTTCCAGTGGGGTTCCATGGTAAGCGTTGTTTGTCTGGCCCTAGGTATCGCGTCAAAGTTTCATTCCGAACGGGAAAACCTGTCGAAACTTGAAAAACTTGCGTTTAAAGAAAAACAAGACCGACTTAAAGCTCAAATCACCACACAAGAAGAACAGCTAAAATCAAAAAATGCAGAGGCAGATTCAAGAGCGAAAGGCGAATTCTTAGCAAATATGAGTCATGAAATAAGAACCCCCATGAACGGTGTACTAGGACTGACTCAGCTTTTGAAGGACACGCCGTTAACCCCCATACAAAAGAATTTACTAAGTACCATTGAAACCTCTGGCAAAACACTACTTGGCGTTCTCAATGACATTCTTGACTACTCTAAAATCGAATCAGGTAAATTTGATGTTGAAGAGATCCCTGTTAAACCAGAAGAAATTGTAAAGAATACCACTGAGCTTTTTCGACAACGAGCTAAAGAAAAAAACTTGAACATTAGTTGCCATGTAGAACCAAACGTCCCAGATATTATCGCTTCTGATCCAACTCGACTTAGTCAAATCCTGCTAAATCTAACATCCAATGCATTAAAATTCACGAATGAAGGTGAAATAAGAATAAAAGTATTAAGGAGCAGTAATCAACATTTACGATTTGAAGTTTCTGATACAGGTATTGGTCTAAGCAAAGAGCAACAAAAAAAACTTTTCCAATCATTTAGCCAAGCCGACAGCAGCACAACACGCAAATTCGGTGGAACGGGGCTTGGTTTATATATTTCTCGGCGCTTGTCGGAACTAATGGGAGGTGAAATTGGTGTAGAGAGTGCATATAATAAAGGGGCCACATTTTGGTTTACAATTCTAGTGAATGAAACTATACAAGCGAACTCTCGCGATACAAAAATACAGAGCTTAACATTGGATGAAAAGTTAAAATGTAGTGATTTTTCAATGCTTAATATTATGGTTGCCGAAGACAATAAGGTGAATCAAATGGTGATTAAGGGTTTACTAAAAAAATTAAATATTGAACCCGTAATTGTTGAAAATGGTGCTGAGTGTGTAAGTACCCTCTGCTCTGCTGGAAAAATCTTTAATTGCCTATTAATGGATTGTGAAATGCCAGAAGTAGATGGCTACGAAGCTACGTCTAGAATACGTGAAAATAAAGAAATTTCGCAACCAGTAATCATTGGACTTAGTGCAAACGCTCTTAAAGAACAGGAAGAAAAAGCTATAGCCGTTGGAATGAATGAGTACCTTCGTAAGCCTATAGACTTAGAACAACTAATTGAAAAATTGGAATTTGCAAAAAAATATATAAAATAAGTCACATACCATTAACTGTTCGAAAGTTACATAACACCCTGTGAACGGCGATTTTTATCTATCAAATAGTTAAAAATAGATGTAGACCCAACCCATTTCATTCTAAAACTCCTCTTCGGATTCATACTCCTCTTCGGATTCATACTCCTCTTCGGATTCATACTCCTCACTCCTCGTCAAACTCAAGCTCTTGCTCAGGTAATAAATCGTTTGATTCATCATCTTCCGTTTGAATCACAAAATCTCGAGCAGCAAAGCCTTCATCTTCTAAACTGCCCCCAATCTGCACCGGCTCATCAATATCAAACATATCTTCATCAAAAGAGTCAGGCAAATCAAATTCAACACCATTAATTACCGCTTCACTATCAACATCAGAAACAAAACCTTCCATTAATAGAAATTCTGATTGTTCAATAACCTGGCTTACGGAATCTGACCCAATATTTTCCACGTGCATAAAGGCATCAACAGGCCCTTCTTCTGACTCATAACCGGTCACGTCGCCCAACAATACTAAATCACCCGTAATCAGCAATCGACCACCTTCATATTCATCCATCAACCAACTATCAACCTGAAGACGCAGGCCATTTACTGCGTAAGTATTATCTTCAATAAACTCAGGTGTGCCTATTACCTGCACAAAATCTTTTTCCTCTATCACATCAAGTCGAGTGGCCTGTATCTCACCATTTCGACGGCGATGCCCACTAACCGCCAACCATTGTCCGACGTTAACATCAGCAAACGCCACCAACTTTCCACTACTTTCCACCAGGGTGTCTTTTTCTATGTGTATCGTTTGATGTAATACCGTGACTGAATTTGTAGTACGAGAAGAAACTGGGCCAATCGCTTCATGAACAATATCAATACTGCGTGCAGCAAAAAAACCTTTGTTGCGATCAGAGAGCACCGCGACTACTTGCCCAATTTTTAAATCCTGCTGATTAGCAGACTGTAAATTAATAGTAATTGGCGTGTCATCACCAAAGGTAACATGGGCATTATTAACCCAAATAGAACCAAAGGCCGTGATTGTTCCAACAATACCCGTTCCCTGATTATTCGCACGAACACCGGTACCACCGATACCCTCACCTGACGCCAATTGTTTACCAGTACCACCAATGCCTTCTCCACCTAACGCAACCGCCCCTGTACCTCCAATACCCTCACCAGCCTTACTTGTCTTACCGGTACCACCCAAACCAGTATTTACAATATAACCAGTGCCACCAATCCCCTCATCAACCCGTCCTTGATCAGTAACAAAGGAAGCACAGGAAATCAGTAGAAGAGATAGGCATAACCATAAAAAAGTACGCAGGGAATTCATCAATTAGTCCTGCTTTTCGTGAAAGACGTAAACGCCCGTATTAAATCGACGTGACCCCGTTGCACCTGCGGATTCTTGTTCTGCCTTTAACTCTAAGGATTTCTTATTCAGTTTTTTTAACAATGCCATCGCCTCAACTTCAGACATCGCTTTAAGCTGCGCAATAGATCCATCGGTTAAGCCTTCGTAATATACACAACGCTCAAAATAAGGTGACGTATCCATACGTATATTTTTGCTTGCAGCCGATAGGTGATCAGCTACGTTCATTCCCAAATAGAAAGCTTTCTCCTCAATTCCCGACTGCGGTATAAACGCGTCGCTATTCAGGCTTATCTTTCCGTCACTGACGCTAGCAATACCTAACCTCTGCCACTCATCGATTACAACCCGAGGGCGAATATCCTGTTTACAGACACTCAGAACCAAGCCTTCAAAACTTACCCCATCACCCCGTAACGGCAAAGCAACGGGGCTGTCATTAGAATCCAAATATGCTGTATCAGACACCCACTTAGCCACTAACTGAGCCCCAACACTCACAACCTCTGGCAATACATCCCCTTCTTTTAATGCCCCCCGTAAACGCCGCGTATCCTTTCGATGCACACCGGTTAACAAACTGATTCGAGTGTCCGTTTGAGGTTTATCATCCAAAGCTAACTCATTTTCGGCCACATCTACATAAACCGACTTAAGTAACTCCGAAAGGTAGGGGAATGTAATTTGAAAATGCAGGAGCAGGCGTACCAACGGCTTTAAGATGCGCTTCAGTGCAGCTACAACGGAGGCTGGAGGTGTTACAGGGGTGGCTGGTACATTAGCAGCACTAGAGGCAGCACCGCCAGAGGCCATAGCACCAGATTTAGGTGATCGATTTTTACTCATGCGTTGACACTAGCACAAGGAGGGAATTATTCCCACCGAATAGGTGGAGTTTCTGATTAGAAATAGGCTAATTGGTTGAAAACATTAATCGGTTCTTACCAGTACGATTAGCCACGATTTAATATGGCACCGACTCATATACCGATTCTAACGATATAATTCTTTTCGAAATATCACCTCTCGCCTCAGAGGTTGTTATCGGGGTCTCACTAAAATTAGACTGGCTTTAGGTTGTACAATTGAGCTAACGTCTTTTTAGTAGGCTCTAGAAATCCTTTTGTTTCCTCGCTTTTATTAATCACAAAAATCTGAACGTAATCATTAAGTCCTGTTATATTTCCTGACTTAGTATATTGGTAAGTTTTCATCACCCCTAATTTCCCAGTGTCTTCCCCTAATGTATATTCCTCTCCGGGAAAATTGATGCTTTTCACAATAACGACCTCCCTTTAATACGCGCTTTGATATTAACGATAGATCTGGAATAAATACGTGATTGTTATTTTTGAACCATAGAACAAAAAAAAGCAATACGAGCGTTAATTAGACAAACCTAATAATGTTCAGTTAACCCAATCTTTTTACTTGATTGTTTTTTGTACTACACTTATCTGCCTGAGTCGTCTAAATTGGTGGGTCTGAAAGTGAAAAAGCCTAATTTACTTTTCAAAGAACTCTTAGCCATCTTTATCTTTGCGTTGATAGCCTTTGTTATTTCGGGCTACTTCGACGTATTAGAAAACTTTATTGCATTCAGCCAGGCCCATGAAGCCTGGGAGCTGGATGAAATATTGGTTACCTCCATGGTACTCACCTTTGTATTGTTGGCAAAAGTTATCAAGCGTAGCCAGGATTTAGCCCTTGAAATTGAGCTCCGAAAGATAGCGGAACAAAAAATTCAAGAACTCGCTTTTCAAGACACACTAACGAACCTGCCCAATCGTCGCATCTTCATGACAAAGCTATCCTTTGTTATGAAACAGAATTCTCAAAATCACTCTCAGCAAGCCATCCTTTTTATTGACTTAGACAATTTCAAAGAAGTAAACGACACATTTGGGCACTCCACAGGGGATGACTTACTCTGTCAGTTTGCTAGAAGAGCTCGTGGATGCATAAAACAAAACGATATTCTCTCTCGGATAGCCGGTGATGAATTTTCCGTATTATTGAGCAACATCAAGGATCCCCATGACGCGGCAATAGTTGCAGAAAGGATAATACAAGGACTATCCCTCCCCTTTTCCATAAATGGAAATCAGATACGGGTATCACTCAGCATTGGTATTGCTATAACACCTCAAGATTCTATATCTGCCGAAGAACTTATGTCTTTCGCAGATAAAGCGATGTATTTCGTAAAACATCAAGGGAAAAATAACTACCAGTTTTTTAGTCAGGAAATTAATTCCAAAGAAATCCAACGACTGGAAATAATATCCACATTAAAAAATGCTATTGAATTTGATAAGTTTTTCCTGGAATATCAGCCGGTTTATGACAAAAATCAACGTATCGTCCAGCTTGAGGCTCTCCTTCGATTAAACAGCAAAGAGACCGGATTAATTAGCCCCAATCTATTCATACCAATAGCTGAAAAAAATGGGCTAATTGGAGAAATAACAACCCTAGTAATAAGTTCAGTGTGCAAGCAGCTAAAACATTGGAGACTACAAAACGTAAATATTAAAAAAGTGGCTATCAATATATCGTCTATTGAATTGCGCGATCCTTTTTTTGTGGGAATTGTTGAAAAGATACTAAAAAAGAATGATATAGCTGCCAGTAACATTGAATTTGAAATTACTGAAACCGCAATTATGCAGGATATAGATCAATCCATAATAACATTGAATAAATTACGTGACTTAGGTATTACGCTGGCTATTGATGATTTCGGTGTCGAGTATTCATCGATGTCCTATCTTAGGATATTGCCTATCCAAAAGTTAAAAATTGACAAGATGTTTGTAGATGATATCGAAAACTCTGAACAGGCGAGACTTATTTTTAATGCCATCGCCGCCCTCGGTAAAGCGCTGGATCTATTTGTTATTACTGAAGGTGTAGAGACTGAGTTTCAGGCTCGCTATGTTCTCAAATCAGAAACTAACGCAATTCAGGGGTTTTACTTTAGTAGACCACTGCACCCTGATGTGATCACAAAAAAAATGCAATGCAGTATTACGCATGTACCGAAGCTGTTAAAAAAATAGTAAACTCAAACCCTACTTCTTACGACGAAAATCAATTCTCTTAATATCTTCTGGGTACACTAACCGCTCGGGCGCATCAATAAGCTGTAGCGATAGGATACGCACCTGAGCATTTTGCCACTGAAAATCCTTTAGCTGAGGGTGACGTTGTTCAACATATTGTAAATGCCCTTCTATATATAGCCTAGTGCCTTTTTTAACCAAATCTTTGCAATACAGCGCCTGAGCTCCCCGACAAACTAGCTGATGAATCACACTAGGTTCCGTTTCTAAGCCAAACTGAGCTAAATGATCGTCTGTTTTTGATATATAACGAACATCAGGTTCATTGACTACATGACCAATAAGGATCACCTTATTCACCACACCACTTGTTTTATCATCTTCCGTATTCATGGGATATTCCCTACCATCCGTATTGTTGCTTGTCATACCTTGCTCAAATCATAGCAAATTTCACGATTGAGCCCGGCTAATGCTAGAAAAAGCCCTGCCAGCACCGTATGATTGCCTGTTTGATTTCATCTATCCCCTGACAGGGGGTAACAGCGCACAAGGCTACCACGACATGCTATACGATCAACACCAAATAAACGCTCAACTACCGCGGTTTGTGGTAGAAAAGGGCCAACAGTTGGTGAATCAGAAGGCTGTTACGGACTTAACAGAGAAAGATAATGGAGCAACCTTGTCCGCCAAAGTGACCGCCATTGATGGCGATCAACAATTGAGCAGTGAGCGGGTATTCATCTCTATTCACCCACAACAGAAAAACCTATTTTCCACTGAATGTTCCTGTGATTTAGAAGAGAACTGCATGCATGTTGCAGCAGTACTATTACACCGCTTAGCATTAGATCAATCTGCTCAAAACAATCCGCGACGTCAACGACAGTCCAATCGTAGCGGTAGCAGCTTTATGAACAGAGTTCGCTCACGACAAGCTGAACCTACCGCAACAAAGCCCAGTGAAAGTGCTTTCCAACAGCTCATCTACCTGCTCTCTATTAACAAACTGAGTCCAAAAACTCCGATCACTGTTGAGCTTGTGGTCTCGGAAAAACAACCATCTGGTGAGTTTCGTACCAACCAGCCCTACCATATTCAATTACGCGCGTTAAACCGGCCTCCACGTTTTTTACGAATGGTTGATCCGCGTATATTCAAGGCATTACTGGATTCGGACACTCATTGGGAAAACCAAAATAAACGTTCACTCCCAACCCATGAAACCATCGCTGTACTTGAAGAAATCGTAAAAACTCAGCGTTGTTATTTTGCAGATAGCCCTTGGCAACAACCTGATAGCCAGCCGATTCAATGGGGTGAGGAAGAGTCAGGTAACGCGCTTTGGAAAACAACACGCAACGGTAACCAAACACTGCGTCTGTGTAGCGATAATACCAAACTGCATATTTTACCGGCACCGGAACCATTTTATATTTGTCGAGAAAGCAATCAGATCGGCCCTTTAAGTTCAGAATTAGAGAAACCAGCACTATCCTGGATCGCCCAAGGCGTTAAAGTAGAACCCGAACAAAGCAAACCGTTTATTATGCAGCACTTACAACAATTGCTGGATTGGAAACTACCACAACCGCATTTTTACCCCGTCGAACCTTTTAACAACGGCACCATCATCCCGCAGTTGATGTTCTATTCAAAGCGCTCTCATGCCGTATCATTAAACAGTTATCGCAAACCCACGATTCAAGATGGCATGTTGCCGCAATTTATTTATCAAGGGCCAAGAGAAGAAGCGACATTTATTTATCGAAATCCACAAAAAGAGCAACGCCAATTTCACAAAGGTATAGTGCACAAAGTCTGCAGAGACACTCCTTTGGAGCAGCAATACATAGATACACTATTTGATATTGCCCCTGATGTTATCCCGTTAAATACCGAAGATCCTTCAGATTTATTAAGCAATACAAAGGGTGATCTCACCTTTGAAACAAAAGAAGAATGGAAACAATTTTTTCTTACCGCGCTACCTCTATTACGTAAACAAGGTTGGCAAGTCGTTTTTGAAGATGAGTTTCGCTATCACTTTGCCTCTGTTGAGCAATGGTACGGCGATATAGAACAAACAAAAAACGATTGGCTAGGATTAGAACTTGGCATAGAAATCGATGGCGAACGTATTAATTTATTGCCCTTATTAGTTAAAGCAATCGAACAATCGCCAGAATTCTTTTCTATTAAACGCCTGAATATGTTTGGTGACGACGATGTCTTACCACTAACGCTTGATGACGGGCGTATTATTGAATTAGAAGTACCCCGCCTTAAAGCGTTACTCGGTGTATTGGTAGAACTGTTTGATCAACCAAAATGGGATGATGCGGGAAAACTCACATTACCTGCCACACAACAAGCACGTATTGGCGAACTTCAACTCGCTTTAAACAATACCACCGGGGATGTAATGGCATGGCAAGGAGACCCAGAGATCCTTGAAAATGCCAGTCGTTTTTCTGAATTACAACACGCAGGCCCCATCACATTACCGGATACCTTTAATGCCACTTTGCGCGACTACCAACTAATCGGTGTTAGTTGGCTGCAAAGTTTACGGGAACAACGGGTCTCAGGTATTTTAGCCGATGATATGGGATTGGGTAAAACCATTCAAACTCTCGCTCATCTATCCATTGAAAAAGCAGAAGGCCGACTACAACAAGCCGCTCTTATTATCGCCCCAACTAGCTTGTTACATAACTGGAAATCAGAAGCCGCAAAGTTCACCCCTGAATTACGTGTTGTGGTATTACACGGCAGCAACCGTTTTAGCAAACTTGGCCACCTAAAAGATATCGATGTTGTTATTACAACCTACGCACTAGCGTTACGTGATATCGAATTTTGGAACAAAAAAACCTTAGGCGCGGTTATTCTTGATGAAGCTCAAAACATTAAAAACAGCAAAGCCAAAGTCGCCAAAGCCATCAAACAAATCGAAGCACCCATAAAAATTTGCCTGACAGGTACACCACTAGAAAACCACCTTGGCGAACTCTGGTCTCTATTCGACTTTCTAATGACCGGTTTTTTAGAATCAGAAAGTGCCTTTAAACGCCTGTATCGAAACCCTATTGAAAAAGACGGCGACAAAGATCGATCCCTCGCATTATTTAATCGTATCGCCCCCTTTATGATGCGCAGAAACAAAAACGAAGTATTAAGCGAACTTCCGCCCAAAACAGAAATCGTTGTTCATATTCCATTAAGCGAAGAACAACAAGATCTTTACGAAACCATACGCCTTGCCTCAACGCAAAAGTTACAACAAGCTATTGCAGAAAATGGCATTGGAAAAAGTCGCATCATGATACTTGATGCCCTATTAAAATTACGCCAAGTTTGTTGTGACCCAAGACTCACCAAACTTGAAGATGCACAACATATTGAATCGGCAAAACTTCAACGACTCATAGAAATGGTAAGCGAACTTGTATCTGAAGGGCGACGAATCCTCATCTTCTCTCAGTTCACGTCGATGTTATCCATTATTGGAGAAACACTGACAACATTAAAATTCAAATACGTCACCCTTACGGGATCAACCACCAATCGTGAAAAAGTGGTTGAAGAATTCCAGGAAGGCAACGTCGAAATTTTTCTTATCAGCCTAAAAGCAGGTGGCGTCGGTCTTAACCTCACCACCGCCGACACGGTCATTCACTACGACCCATGGTGGAACCCCGCAGCAGAACAACAAGCCACTGACCGAGCCTATCGAATCGGACAAGACAAACCGGTATTTGTCTATAAATTACTAACTGAAAACAGCGTAGAAGAACAAATCTTCCAACTACAACAGAAGAAACTATCACTGATGAATGCAGTTTATAGCGCCGCAGAACAACAAAGCGACAGCTTCTCATTAAACAGTGATGATTTGATGGCGTTATTGGAATAAGCAAACTATTACGGAAAAACTGGACACTCGCAATAAGCGATGTATTTGACGCATTATTTCTGAAATCTCTGAGGCAAGGACGCCGAAGAAAGCATATATGGATGTACTCGCTGCGTTTTCTGAAATAATGCGTCAAATACATCGCGATCTCCGAGATCCGCCAAATCCACTTAAAAACATCAAACAGCCTTAAACAAAAGTTTGGAAACACCATGACAATGCAACACAACGTCGACAATCAACTCATGTCCCTCGGCTCCTACAGCCCCATCGAATGGCTACTCGAAGCAGGTCACTTAAATTACAGCGACTACGAAGCCTGGCGCATGGGAGAAATCGACAACCTAGAAAAACACATCGACGCCCCCACCAAAGAACTCATCATCAACCTAGAACAAGCCGAACGCTTCTGCGCAAAACTCGGCCTCATCAGCGAAACACAAGACTACCGAGGCTGGAACCAAGACAACACCTTCAAAGAACTCACCCTAAGCCAAAGCCCAACCCTCACCACATTACTCAGCAAACAATGGGTACGCCAAGACGACACACCACAAATGGATTTGTTTATGGACAACCCATCCGTTGTCACAGAAAACAAACTCATCGAAGCACTCGCCAGTCGCCAATGGGACGACGCCGACAAACTCGTAGATCAACTTTATCAGCAAGACGCCAACCACGCCCAACTACACGGATACGAAGACTTGGTGAGTTTTGGTCATCACACAGAAGCACCTATTGATGCAGATCCCCATAATCACCTAGAAACCATCGATGAAGAGCGCATCGGCCTAGAGCAAGAAATCATCCCACTTGCCCGACAACTGCTCCAGCAAAAATCACGAGACTACCTCGCTCCCGCCTGGCAACGTATCGCCCAAAGTTTAGAAGGACAGCCCTACAATATCGCCTATCCACAATCCCACGCCAGTTACGCATGGGAACAAATGCAAAACTGGAAAGAAGCAAAACACAGCATTCTAAGTGATGATTCATACATTCATCACGGCGAGCTATTATTTCGATTATCCCTCGCTTATCACTTTCTAAAAGAACGAGAACTGAGTGTCATTACATTAATCCAACTCATTGACCTAAAAGCCAATCACGCGGATTCAGAATTAGATGACAGCCTAGAGAACTTTCTCAATCTATATCCAGATGCCAATTTTATGGCAAGCTGGCAACGTTTTATGGACCTCGAGGAAGAGCAACCGTTTATTGTCTTTCCGGGATGGATATTACTTAACGAAACGGGGTTAATGCACCATATCGAACCCGCACAAATCACACCGATTAAAAACCCCAGCTTCCACGCAGCCTACGAACTGCTATTGGCAAAACAAAACAATAATGAACCTGACGAATTAGAGGCAAGAAAAGCACTAAAAAATATCAATTCACTGTTACTGACATTGTATTTAAAGGCGCATTAACCAAAAATTTCTCCGCATTTTAGGCTGCTAGTCATTTATCACGCTGGCAGCCTCAAGCACCCGCAAATCAACTTCGCCAAAATCCTTTCAACTCTTTGAATAACAAAGAGATACTATAAAACCCCAATACATTCACTATTTCCTCATTACAAAAAACAACAATCCCACACCGCTTTTAACCCTTAAGCAAATTGACTTAGTCTCAAATTCGTCTATATAGTAGTGGCTTATAGTACAAAAGTGCCATTTTGGATGGCCAGAATATCCCACACGGCAGTTATAAATAATAACAATAAAAGGCACAACGATGTCGATGATTGCCCACAAAGCAACAATTACCTGTATCTTACCCATCCTGCTCGCGCTAGGCCTCTCCGCCTGCGGTGGCTCAGGAGGCAGCTCCTCAAGCAGTGATAGGGGTGCATCAACTACCGATGACACCTCGTCATGTAGCTCTTCTTGTGAAACACAAGAGAAATCCCCTGCCTACGCCCTTGCACAGGGCTGCTATGCCTTACAAAGCCGTGATGGCAACTACCTTATCGCCACTGACGATGCCTATGCTTTTACTGGAACATCAGAAGAGCACGCTGAGGCCTTCTTCTTAAAACCTACACGCCTAGGTTCCTTTCTCCTATACGATCGACAGGGAGAGTTCTTCGCAGAGGATTTTCTCAGCACCACCAGAGACAGTGAAGCCAGTGAAAGCAGTGAGTGGCAAATCAATTTTCTCGATATTACTCAAGGTGGCACAACCATCAGCACAGAGCACACCTTAGTATCACCAAAACTTGGATTGCGCTTACAGGTTATTAGTGGCAAACCTGTACTTCGAGATACAAAAAATGTAGCCAACCTTAACCTTGATAGAACCCCTATTACCTTCACTCAACAACCTCAAGATACATGTAAAGAATTTCCAGAAGCATCCTTAAACGCAACCATTGCCGATGCGTTTTATGAAGAGAAAGACCCTAACGAACCTATTGTAGGTTATGCCGACATCCATACCCACGTGGGATTCCCCAAAGCAATGGCAGGCTCAGCCATGTCAGGAGAAATATTCCACCCTTACGGCATTGAACACGCATTACATGACTGCGCTGAACTACATGGTAAAAACGGCGCTTTGGATTTTCTCGAAGCACAACACGTGGGTGGTGCTGCAGATGGACACAACACGACAGGTTATCCGGATTTCACCTATTGGCCTAACCGTTCCACGAACACCCATGTACAAGGCTACTATCGCTGGATTCAACGAGCCCACCTTGGTGGACTTCGTGTAATGGTCACCCTGGTGACAGGCAACCCTACCTTCTGTCAGTTACTGGGTGTTATACGGCTCGGTTATACCGACGGTGGTTGCAGTGGTGTTAACGCGGTAAAACTTCAAACTGATTATCTTTACGAAATGCAAGACTACATTGATGCGCAAGAAGGTGGCCCAGGTAAAGGTTGGTTCCGTATAGTAACGTCCCCCGAAGCAGCACGTGCAGCGATTGCTAAAAATCAACTAGCAGTAATTTTAGGAACAGAACACGGTACACTCTTTAACTGTGACGGAAATTTTGGTGGCTGTACCGAAGATTATATCGATAAAAAACTCGATGAAGTTTATGACATGGGTATTCGTTCAATTTTCCCCATCCATCGTTTTGATAATGCCTTTGGCGGCACCAAACCCGCGGGTGGTAGCGGTGGCTCATGGATGCACTTAACCGGCATGCTCAGCACCAGTAAAGTTGATAACATTTTAGACCTTATTAACCCTACAAAACTATTATTTAAAGGCATTGGTGGGCATTTTTGGGATATGCAAGAATGTCCTGATGGTGCCCAAGGCATCACCAATCTGCAAAGTATGCAAAATTTCATAGACGACGATTTTAGTTTATTTAGTGATGTCGCACAAAGTCTACCTACGATTGGCCCACTGGTTAATGCAGGGTTAAACGCCGTATTTATCGATAAATTAAAACCATTACCTGATTATGAGCACCTAGATGAAGGCACACCAGCATGTAATCAACGAGGCTTGCAACCTATTGGAAAGCACCTGATTAATCGCATGATCGACAAGAGAATGATTTTAGAAATTGATCACCTAAGTTATTCAACATTAACGGAAACAATATCTATATTAGAAGAGCGTCAGTATTCAGGATTTGTTTCTTCTCATGGCTGGTTACATGGTAACTCCGATATTCGGGAACGAGCTCTTGCCCTAGGAGGCATACTTGCCCCAATGAACAGCAACCCCTCGAATGTTGCACAACGTATCGCTAATTATAAAGAAGAAGTTCAAGGGTACAATTTACCCGAGGGGTTATCGGTAGGGCTACCGATGGGCAGCGATCTACAGGGAGTAACATCACAAACCACTGGTGATAACGGTGTTATTATTAACTATCCTTTTACCTCAGTGGATGGTTTAGTAACATTTAGCCAACCAAAAACAGGTAATCGCTCCTTTGACTTTGCAGAAGAAGGCATTGCTCACTATGGTTTATATCCAGAATGGGTTGAAAACTTTAAGCAGGTTGACGCGCTGAGTGATGATGACGTAATGGATAACTTTATGAGCTCTGCAGAATCCTATGTACAAATGTGGGAACGAGCCACCTCAACGGAAAACTAAAAAACGGATGCTAGGAAATCTCTGGTTTCATGTACTGACTGGCGAGCAGGTTCAAAAATTTCAATCTGCGCCTGAAACACATGCCAAAGTTTTTCCCATACCTTAAGTTGAACTTCTCCACCTTGTTCTTTTAAATGGCGCGCTAATAATAACGAATCATTTAAAAGAACCTCCTCACTACCGACATGTATCAATATCGGTGGCATGGCTGATAAATCACCTAACACAGGAGATATATCAGAGTTATTAAACCCCTCTCCATGGCAGTAATGTTCTCTCATACTACGTAACCAAGACCCCGACAACATTGGATCTGCTGCTTGCTTGGTAACATAGGATTCTGTCATACAGCGTAAATCCACCCATGGAGAATACAATACCGCTCCTGCCGGCAACATTTCCCTCAGGGCTTTTAATCGCTGCAACGTCACCATCACCAAATTGCCCCCAGCAGAATCCCCAATCATGACAATATTTTTAGAAGATACACCACTAGCAACTAAACCCCGATAGACCGAAAGAATATCATCTGGGGCTGAGGGGTAGGGATGCTCCGGTGCCAATCTGTAGCCTGGAACAACAATACGTGCACCTAAGGTTTTTGCTAACCACGCCGTTAATTCTCGATGTATTTTTGGTGAACCTATACAAAATCCACCACCATGACAATACAAAACTGTTCTTGCATGGCTTTGGTGCTCAGGGTCAACAACCTCTACAGGAACACCGCCATACTCCGTTTGGGAAATCATCACACCGTTAGGAGAACGAGATAACGCATTAATCCGTTCAAATCGTTTTCGTGTAACGTCCAGCGCTACATTCTCATTGAGTAAATAACGAGAAATACCTTGAACTAATGTTTTATTCACAGAAAGTGAAACACGACCTACAGGAGCTTCAGCATAATGAACCGTCATTATGCTCTCCTCCTTACATTACTGTCGTCAAGTGACGCTTATGAGGCATCGCCAATTGATCTAACTCCCCCTGATCCATATTTTCCAAAATATTATCAAGGGTTTTACTAATAGCAGTGGCGTTTTTTATCATAGCTAACTTTGACCACGTATTACGACGCCCTGCCATGATTAAATCATCAACCTCTGCATCTCTGATATAGCTAAACAATGCATTTCGCCAATAGAAATCTTTCTTACGGAGAATAATGTTTATATCCCCAGTGTATTCCTGATCTAATACCGCATGCGATAACAAAATAGCAGGAGTTGCAAACGACGAACCATAACGAGAGATAGTATCCTCAGTTCTCAACATCAATTCTTTAACTGCACTTAATAACAATCCCGACGCAACTTTTGTCACTTGTTGATTTCGTCGTAATTTAGGATCACTGACAAAAGGCAAAGCCAAAGGGTTAATCAAGCTAACAATATAGTGATTAACACCAAACAATCGAGACAAACGTTTAGCAGGAAGATCTTCTGAAAATGAACCGTCATACCACTTTCTAGAAGGTAAATATGGTTTCGGTTTTCCGTTCGCCCCTTTGGCATATAACGTAACCGGGGGCACAACGCCAGGAACACTTGCAGAGGCGTCAATAGCAGAACGAACATAGACATTCGGAGAGGTAATTGCGTTCATCAATCGAGAGGTTTGATGCTTCTCTGTTGGTGCAATAGATATATTAATATAACGCCCGGTATGCTCAAACGCTTCCTGAAATGTCATATCATTGGCAATGCCATCAATCGCCATTTCTTTAATTGATAAAGCAGTATATCTATCACTCATACCCGTTAATATCTTTAACGGATTTTCACCTCTTGGCAAATTGTAACGGTAATGCGTAAAATGACCGGCTTTTAATTCTTCATCCGTTTTTGTTCCTAGCTGAGCTGATATCCATGAACCTGCACTCGCACCAGAAATAACATTCGGCAATGCATCGTTATCAATTAGTGTTTGCACCATACCGTGATGAAAATAAATCAGGCCTGCACCACCACTCATCATTAATGCCGAACGGCCATAACAATGGCTGGCACGACGAAAAAAATCGAGTTTTTCTGCAAATGGAATTTCTTGATTTGAAGATTCAGAAATCACATGAAGTGATTTAACAATGATATCAACATATTCGTTAATAAGGTGCTTAGTTCCCACCTTGGCTTGGTCATACAATATGGGTCGACCCATGCCCCCCATATTACCGTGTACGCCTTCGTTTAATGCGTACAATAATCCCGTGTAGTCACCCTCTTCAAGCAAGCGAGAAAGGTTGTTATATCGAATTCGAATTTCGGCACTGTCATAAAGACTGCATTCTTCTCTGGCTTTCCATTGATCTTTACCAGACAGTTCATCATGGTCAAAGGCTAAACGTAACCAATCATCATAACTAGTGGAACGACTCATTCTCCTTGAAAGACTGTTTAACCGAGCATTCTTTAATATTGATGATTCCATACAACACGCCTCAGATAATTCAGATGCTATCTTACAAATCTAGCATTTTTATTCAGGCTTCGCTTGATGAATACAAATAGTTACCATTTTAGCTAGTTTTTGTCGCCTTTTTGACCTACTGACGTCACATTTTTATCGTTTATGTTTACTCACTTGTGACATTTTAATTTAATTGACTACGCACTTGAGCTAACCCTAGATTAAACGTGGTTACCAATTCCTGAGAGCGCACGTTTTTCTTTCCAATAATAAGGTGATACGTTGCCGTTTCTAACGGCTTTCGATGATGCGTGATTTTTGATAACTGCTCAGCATCAAACATTTGATTCATTAAGTAATAACCCACGTCTTTATTCGCTACAACAAGGTCAACTCTGCCAATCAGTAATTTCTTAAAATTTGCCGCCTCATCAGGGATACGTTCCAAGGTAAATACCCCTGTCTTTTCTCCCTGATCAATTATCTCACCGTGATAATACCCCGTACTTCCGCCAATAATATACCTTTCTAAATCCTCCAGAGATTTCCAATCAAAGGGGTTATCTTTACGGTAAAAAAGCACTTGAGTTGCAACCATTACAGCATCGCTATAAACAAATGCACGCGCCCTTTCTGGATTGCGAATCCATACGGCGGTTGCATCCCAATCCCCCATACGCGTTAGTTCAAAAGAACGCTTCCACGGAAAAAAACCTATTGAAACTTGGTAACCCTGCGCTTCAAATGATGAAATCACAATCCGACTTATCGCGCCAAAGCCAGGTAACTTTGCACCAATAAATGGTGGCCATTCTCCTAAAGCAATCGTGACTGTTTTATCACTTTCTAGAATAGCGCTTTCTAGAATACTATCAGCTACAACCTTTTCTTCTACAAGCGTCTCTTCTGCGACAATGTACTGCGCTAAAGTACAGCAAAATACCAACATGATTATTTGTTTTAACATAGCCTTATTCTGCCCTATTGCTATAGAACAGCCCCCCATAAGTCCGTTTTCGCAAGGATATACAAACCCAAACAACAAAGCCATGTATCCCTAACATTCATTTGATTCTTGAAAGCATTTCACCTGGTTTCGTCCCGCTGACTTAGCAACATATAAGGCCGTGTCTGCCCGACGAATGCTCTCTTCTAGATCAATACCATCTCCTAAAGCTGATATACCAATGCTAGTGGTCACCTTGACTATTTCTCGTGCTTTCACTTCCATACTCTCAATACGTTGCCGTAACCGTTCTGCAACTTGAATAGCCGCCTCCATCGGAGTATGAGGTAAAAGAACCGCAAACTCCTCCCCTCCAAGGCGACCAATAATATCGCCATCACGAAGCAAGGTCTTACACTCCAATGCGAACTGTACCAACACCCTATCGCCCACTTGATGCCCGTATTTATCATTTACCTTTTTAAAATAATCTATATCGAGGTATAACAATGCTTGAACATAACCGTGACGGCAGCCTCTTGACGTTTCTTTTCCTGATTGCTCTAGAAAATATCGGCGATTATAACACCCTGTTAATGCGTCGATGGTAGCAAACGTTTGAAGCTCTCTCTCTAAAGCTTTACGTTCTTGGATGTTCATCATCATACCCACCACACCCAAACAATCGGCCGCGGCATCTAACATAGGAGCTTTGCTGATAAGTAATTCGTGAAGATTGCCACGATGATCTTTAAGTGACACCTCATAAGACATAACTTCCTGGCAAGATATAATTTTACGATCCCTTTTTTCTTCATCAGCGATACTAATATCTTGTAAAAAATCTGCGTCCATCAAATTTGCTTCAGCCCCATACACAGTACCTTGAAGATCAAATTCCTTCTTAAACGCCTCGTTGACCATATCATACCGCCCATTTAAGCCCTTATAAAAAACTGGATTAGGTATACTCTCAACTAACTGGTGCATGAAGTTGTCAGATTCTTCTAACTTTTCCGTTCTTTCCAATATACGATTCTCAAGCTTTTCATTCAATACGCGCACCTCCTCCATCGCCAATTGCTTTGCACTAACTTCTTGATTTAGTCTCTGATTCGTAGACTCTATATGCTTATTTGCATCCTCTAGTCGCGTTAACATTTGGTGAAAAGCTACCTGCAGCACACTCAATTCGTCATCGCCCTTTTGCTCACGTAAAAATGTTGATGACTTGATAGAACTTGCCCTAACAGCACTCACAATCTGTGTTAGTTCTTGTAGCGGCCTAACCAAAAAACGTCCGAGAATTAACGTAAAAAGACACCATAACGTAAACGTCTTTAATAGAGCACTGCCAAGTATAATCAGCAAGCTATATTTCACCCCCTCAAACATGGTTGCAGTGTTACTGTATAACACCAATACGGCTACCGGTTTATCATGCCTTTCATGCTGAATTGTTCGAGGGCTTTCTAAAAGGTTTTCCCGAAATATGGATAAAACATTCCGATCAACAGTATCGTCAACTGCACTATTAGAAATGACGGAATTGCTAATATCCACATCTCCCGCTTCATCCAGAACAATGCCTTTTTTTAAAATCACAGACCCATCTTTCAGACTGGTTATTTTAATACCAATAACAACCGGTATTTTTAGTATCCCTTCCGATAAAGCATCCACTTTCTCTTCATCAAAATCCCAGATTGCCAGACCTAAACTTTCTTCAATAGACTGACCGTAAGTATCCATTTTTTGCATAAAACTGTGCTTATGACGCAGATATACATCCACCATTTGAAATGCGGTTAACACACTGGCAATAAAAAAATATACAACAAAAATCCGGAAAAATATTTTCGAAGAAAGGGAGCGATATGCGTGTTTACCTGCCTGCTTCATAGCAAACGTTCCGTTGGACTGAGAATATGCAATAACACTAAAACATGAACACTACATTCAGCATAGTTCACCGGTCAATTATCAGCAAACTATCTGATTTTTATCAAAAAATAGACCCACTACCCAGTGAGTCTATAAATCTGACTGCGAGCTTACGCTCCTTGCAACCCGCGAGCATTTGGATCAGAAAACAACGCTTACAATGACTTCAAATATCCGTTTTCTTCAAGCTCTAGTAACAATAGATGCTGCAGCAAGGTTTCCTTTGCTGTATTAGGATATGCTAATCCGATACGCTCTAAATAAGGCTCTGCCTCCTTCTCATCAACTTTACGGATAAACGAACGCAACACTGCCTTTATCATGGACTTTGGGTCTTCCATTGTCGCCTTTATACCACGTAAGCTTTTACCCAATGCAATTTCTTCATCAGTAAAATCAGTACCTAATGGGAACGCAGGAAAATAACCTTTCCCCTTCCATTCATCCAACATTGCCGATAGATTTTCAGCAGTATTATTACGATATTTTTCAGGCAACGTGTAATCCTTAACAAGTTTCCCATGCTCTTTGGCATAATCCATTAATTCGTCTTGGAACTGTGCATCTGCTACTTTTACAAGCTCGATGATAATCTGTTGATCCGTCTTACCTCGAAGCTCGGCAACACCGTATTCCGTAACAACAATATCTCTCAAGTGTCGAGGAATCGTTGTATGGCCGTAGTGGGGCAATATGTTGGACTTAACGTTTTTACCACTACCTCGAGTACTGCGAACACATAAAATTGATCGCGCTCCAGGTAATGAATGTGCCATGGCAACAAAATCATATTGTCCCCCGACACCACTCACAATGGTTCCATCCTCCAAGCCATCAGAAACTACAGCCCCACCAAGAGTTACCATCATGCCGGTATTAATAAACCGCGCATCCAAACGCTGTGTTTTTAGTAACTCTGCATCAAAATCCAGCTGATTGATATGCCCCACACTGGACATACAAATATTTTCACTGTCTTCTCTTGGCATCTCTTTAAGGGCTTTATAAAAATCTTGTGGCCCAAGAAAAAAACCACCGTGCATATAAATACCATGCTTGAGTTTATCACCTAAACAATATTCACAAATATCAGAAAAATTTTCATCATTCGTAAGATACAAGGTAAAACGATTGTTATCGATGCGAATACAATCATTGTCCCAAATCACATCATCAGCAAATATTCCCCAATAGTGTAAATAAGAGACGTCCGCAAACGTTAACTGCGCACTAATAATACCGGCGTTCATCAGTACGGTTAAGGTATCAGAAGAGACCTCCTCCGTAATCAAACCGGCGTTTAATAATTGCTGTAACGGAACATCATCATACACTTTACGTTTTACAATACCGGCATTAATTAGGTGCATAAAGCCGTTAACAAACATTTCACTCGAACCGTACAAACCTTTATCAAAGGGTTCTTTGCCTCCAATGCGATGGACAACATTCTCATCAAGACCACATTGGGTCAATAACGCTTGATAGACATCATTCTCCTCGTGACGTAACTTACTTGCGTAAACAATGGCATCACCCAACGAACCAATACCAATTTGTAACGTACCGCCATCTTTCACTAAGGTACTCGCATACAAGCCAGCCATATAATCTTGTAACGGTACCGACATATTGGGTGGCGCAAACAAACGAGTTTGATAGTTTTTATTACGCACTATCATATCGAAATAGTCAGGTTCAACCATCGCATTATTGTACATAAAAGGTAAATCATCATGCACCTGTGCAATGGTCACAACCTTTCGACCCTCCTCTCTGGCCTGATCTAGTAGCGGCACAGCATCCAAAGTCACATCAGTATTACTACTAAGGCTTAACCAGTTTTCTCCATCTATCTCCTGCTCTGCCACCAACTGAGCTAAAACATTCACACCATTATCCACCAAATCCCTGCATACAAAGGTGTAGTTGGTCGATATATAGTTTTGCTGGGCAGACTCCACATTTTTCATTGCACCGGCTTTAAAATAGAATTCTGACACTGAAATATTATCTGGCAGGCTTTTACTACGAATCGCCTGCATATATTCAAGTTCAACGTAATCGCCAAATACACGCTCTACAAAAGGTACTAAAAATTTTCCTTCGACTTCACTTTTTGCCCGAGGCTTTTCGAGTGATAAGGCCGTAATAATGCGCAATGACAAATCGGGGTTATTTTTCACTTTTTGGTAAAAGGCATTGACCAATTGGTTCGGTTTCCCTAAACCAAGGGGTAACCCGAGGACAATATCTTTTCCAACCACGTTGATAACGTCATCAACACAGCTTTCTGCGGTTGTAAAATCCATAGGGGATGATTCCGATTGAGACTGCACCATAATATTTACCTAAATTACTATTCCACAGGCCATATTAGCCTAATTTCAACGCTAACAAGATAACACAATAACTATGCTGACATACATCAGCTCTCTGGTGACTATCAAGTTTGTTGTATTTTTCGAAATACCAAAGGTGTCATTCCAGACTCCTTTTTAAAGGCTCGTGAAAAACTATTGGTAGTTTCATAACCTAGCTGACTTGATATTTGGCTAATTGGCTTGCGAGTATACCGTAAATATTGATATGCCAATTCAACCTTTTTATGCATTAATAATACTTGAAAAGAGGTGTTTTCTACAGCCAACCTTCGTGCCAAGGTTCGGGTAGACATGGTAAATTCTTCAGCTGCCAACTCCACCGTAATACGCCTACTATTTACGATAGCTTTTTCGATATAGGCCGATGTTAATTCTGACTGTGTTGCAGGCAGATTTGAAGAAACAGTCTCTGAAAGCATTTTTTTGTATAAAGAGAAATTGCTCGAGTTTCTCGACGCTAACGCTGTATCAGCATTTTCTTTAAAAATACGAATGCTGTAATTCGATGCATTAAAATTCATACTCGAATCGGGAAACATATTTGACGAACTGTTATTCCCATATGGAATAGTCTCACATAGAAAAGTCCCGAATGGACAACTATGCGCAATATTGATGTCTATATTGATAGGTGTTTCTACGAGGTCTTTTCCTTTTGCAATCATACCTAGAAGATACTCAAGAAACATTGAGTTGTGACTTCCAATCGACTCGGTACAAACCAGTTCAAGTATATACTCACGCGTCGTTTCGGTGAGATTTAGCATTATATTAGGTAATACTCGGGGTAAGTATTCTGCTAAAAGGCCAATCGCCTGCCTGATGTTGTTACTGCTCATAGCTGCAACGCTTAGTAGTCCTCCTTCAGAAATAGGGAATAGTTCCACCATAACGTGTGATGGTATCCGGTTTCTGGGGACAAGCTCTTCGATGAATACGAAGCTTTCATTAAATTCCTCCTTGGATATTGTCGCTCCTGCACGACAAAGATCCTCTTCGCTTAAGTCACAACGCTTCAATAGTGCTTCACCGCTAGCCCCTAGAGAATCGGCGATTTTTAAGGCTGTATATATTCCATTGATGGGATAACGACTCATTTATTGTCCAATCCAAAAAGCTCTTAGTCCAACATAGTGTATCAACCCCCAACACAAGAATCATTGCAAACATATTTAGGCGAAATATGTGCATTTTATGTCCCCTAAAGGCGTTAGCCCCACGGTATAGTTTTCGAGCCACAGGTCATAGCGGCCATCACAGAGGTTCACCCATGAGAGAATTTTTCCATCACACCCTAATTATTGAAAAACCCATTCAAGATTGCTTCAATTATATCGCCCATACCTTCGAAAATGCGCCAGCATGGATGGAAGGTTGTAAAAACATTACCGTTAGACTGGGATTTGAGCGTTTTGGAATGTGGGAAGGCAAAACCTATGACAGAACCTTTGCTCTTCCCTTTCATATCGGGTCATCAACTAAACCTGATGTGATTTTAACAGTTGAAGAAGATAACCCTTATAAATTCGAAACAAAGAAACGTTTTGTTGTCACCATGAAATTTCCAGGCGTTGATCCAATTTTTGATTATCGTTTTACTGCAATCAGTGCTCACCAAACGGAATTTGACTATTCGATATCTACAAAACACCAGGGCCCAGTCACCCAATATTTTATGGTTCCATTGATGTTAAGTGTTATCAATGGTCGCCTATCCCGATCTCACCCCTATTTAAAGACACTCATTGAAGAGAAACCTTCTCCGATAGCCATTATCCCTACACGTTAGGATATTACATCATGCAAAACACCGATAGTATGCGACTACTCTACAAAGAGTCACTCACCATTAATCGTCCAATTGCGGATGTGTTTTATTACCTAGGCCACACCTTTGAGAATGCCGACACCTGGTTATACGGCTGTAAGAAAATTAAGGCTTTTCGAGGTCATGAACGCTTTGGGATGCGGCTAGGTAAAAAATATGTACGTCACGGAGGCGGTCCATTCAAAATTGGAACCATGGTTATGAAAGAAGAGGTGATTATCTTTGAAGAAAACAAGCGCTTTATGCTAAAAACCTTTTCAACGGCACTGCAACCTTATTGGGATTATCAGTTTACCAAGATCGATGAAAACACAACACATTGGGAATACTTTGTGTATTCAAATAATTCCCAATGGAAAGACTTTCTATTTCAACGCATCTTCTTTGGAATTGCTATTAAGCGCCTAATTCCCGCTCATTTGAAAGTGAAGGCGCTCTTGGAAAGTAATTCTGTATTAATTGACGACTAAGAACTTTGGGGGAGGGTGAAAGCTGTTGGCTTGCTTTCACCCTTAATACGAGCTTAATATCATCATTTACAACAACCACATTAACTTAGGAAGAAGCTCAATGGTAATTTTTCGCTCTATACCTAATTATACAACTCATCACGCTGGGATCCACCAGCTCTGAGGTTCCCGTTTGAACTAAAAAACGCCGTTTAATTTCTCTAGCGACGTTTTTTAGTTCACCACTACATATCGCTCTAACCCTACTTCAGGCCAATTTTCTATAATGGAAAATCGCATTTCCACTCAGGAACAAAAGATTCGGGCTTTATATCCCAACCGTCCAACACTTCATAAATTTCCAGTTCATTGTTGGCAGGCTCAAACTGAAGCAAAACAATGTCATCGTCCTCAATACCATCGTCGTTTTCTAACACCACCTGAGATATTTCAAATTCCAATACACAATAATCATACCCCTTCGATTTTTTTACGAAATCATAGTAATGCACACTCTCCTGAGACTCAAAGTCAAACTTATATATTGCATAAATGGAAACCCATCTACGGTACCCACTATGATTCGAACCAATCTCTTGGGCTATATTTGCATAGGTACCATGCTCTATCCCGTTCCAAACACTCTTAACAAACCGAGAAGACATTTCTATTCTCCAAAATATATTTTGATAATCTTTCCCTTCGCAGGGTGTAACTGCAAATGACGAACAAAAGCATCTTTATCAGTTTTATAATTATGATGTTGGATATACTCAACCCCCGTCTCTGGATCAGTTACAAAAGTATCATCCCAATGATAATACGACTCCCGACCATTAATTGCCGTAGTAAAGTACTCTTTTGATGTTACTGAATTAAAGTCTTGAGCATTTCTATACCCCAGCCCTTGAAAACGTTCCAAAAATAACTGCTCAGCTTCGCCTCTATTTTGAACACCTACCCTCGTTGACCCTTCATCTAGAGATTTAATAGCATCCTTCACGGAATTACTATATACAATATCAACACCTTGCGAAACCGGAGCATGTCCCGGCAATACACTTGGTAATGATCCGTCAAGATATGCTGGCGAGGTTAATGGGCTATCATCGATAAAGACTGGACTGTATCCATCTAACGGTCTATCAACACCAGGCGAAGCTATTGGATTAGGCAAAATTACCGGACCCTGTAATCTGTCATCCATAGTTTGACCTGGCAACATTCCATCGCCACCTTCATGAATTAACGTTTCTACATAAGCTTCTAAGTCAGGACTCCAATTATCACTTGCCACGCTGTTTGGTGCCAACGCTGCAGCAATACCTACAGCTACTGGGTGTGTCAACACCCCTCTCAAAACCGTACTGGCTGCATTGAATTTCTGTGCCGCTCTTATGAGTGCTCCATCCTTGGCGAGCTGACCAAGGCCCGTAGCAATTCCAGCACCTATAGCAAACTTATCTGTTGAACCGCCATATCGCGGCCCATTGTATCTTTGCCCGTTATTAGGGATAAGTTCATTGGATCCTTCAACAACATAATGATTCATGTCATAGCTTTCGCCAGTAACCCTATCGCGCTCTACGGCAAAAGATTGCGTTTCACCAACATAACCATCAGGTGAAATGTAATCGGTACGTCCATCACCGTAATCAATCGCCCAGCTACCATCAGGGTTTTGTCTTGCCCCATTCGAATCCGTTCTTAATACTCCAAACGATTGCTGTGTCCCGTTTGTACTTACAAAAAAACCTCACTAGATTTCTCTAGTGAGGTTTTTTGAGCAATTGTACTGGCTAACGCATAGCTTCTACTAGAAGCAACCCTACTTGGCTAGCTGTTCCTTACCTTTTTCGGTAAGGAACAAACTTGGTAGGGGCTCTCCTCCATTAGTCCTTTCTTCAACAAGCCCCTTCACCTGTAGGTGCTTCATACTAGAATCAAAATCAGCAGGGTCACTGAATTTATTCAGATGAATCCTACCGATTTTGTACCAATTCAATTTACCGTCTTTCTCTCCAATTAATTCAAGAAGTTTTCTTTGGCTATCAGTCATCACTATTCTCCATAGAGCGCTTTCAGTGCATCGGGATGATACAGCAGTTCATCTGCATGCATCGGCAAGTTGTAGTCATCTAATGTCGCTGTATGTGTTTGCAACCAAAGCTGCCTAGCTTGATCAGAATTAGAAGGAACTCCGGCTTCCCAACCTAACTTCCGATAACGAACATACTCTCTTAACTCATGAGAATAAAAATTTAGATCTTGCTGGGTAGCAGTATATTTACCAGCATCGATAGCTTTGAGACGATCGATCATTATTTGATTCGCTTCATCCGTACCAAATCGACCGGTATGCTTTTCGACTACTTCAATACCACGATTAGTCACCTTAATTCTATCAGTATTGAAATTCCTAACAGGGCCTCCAGCAAGCGCTTCATCAAACCCATCCCAATCAGTTGCTGGGCCACGTGCCCCGAATGGTAGTGTTTCGTTTGGAACTTTTCCTCTAGCAGGTAAAGGTATCGCAGCCATCCTACTTAACATACCTGGTGCTTGTAAAGCCCCCGACACCAATGGTGTAGGGCCCCAATATTTATTTTCCTGCCCCCATGTATCTACGTCACCTAGCATCCCTAAACCAAGTCCAGCGGTATTAATTGCAGCTACAAAGGTATTGTTATACAAGCTTGCTAATCCATCATTGAGAATCTCTCCGTTATACGCATAGGGAGACATAAGCTGCTTATTATTTATGTAATTCCCAATCGTATCAAAAACAGAGGCCTCTGGAGCCGGATTCATCCGCGTAATCCCTCCGCCATCTACCATGTTAATAATACTTCCGTTAACTTCTAAGAACGCCCCTGAACCAGGAGCCGCAGGTATATCCGATGCAACCCTAATTGGAATATCAGGTCTTATAACAAGCGGAAGTCCATTATCAACAAGATTATTAAACATTGCTTGTTGAACCAAGCCTTCGTCCTGTCTCTGCTGCCTCATGATCGAATCTTCAGCCATGAGCTTTCCAACTAAAGCATTCTCGGCACCTGAAAATTCTTGACGATTTTGCCCAGGCTGAAAAGCAGGAATAGCATCATCAGAAAGAACCGAACCTATTCTTGACGAAAGACTCTGAAGACTTTGAATTTGCGCTGCTTCTGCCCGGTTTCTATTCGCTAATTCGGTGGGCGATATCTGAGGCCCATCATTTGGCCCCATTTGGTGAGAAGGGTTGCTGTTTGTACTAAAGGTAACACCCGATGCAGATCGTACCCTTAGGGCGCTACAGGCTAGGTGCGGTCTGGTTTTTAAAGAACGTGCGCTAGGGCGGAGGCCATAATATCAGCTTGAAGCCCTACGTGCACTTTTCAGATTAACAGCAGTTGGGGATGATTTGAGGGTATCGCTAGGAAGGGTAAAAAGCGGCGCTGCGGCCGCTTTAGTAAAAATGACCAACCATGTATCAGATGCATGTAATCACGCTTGATACGCTGCACATGAACCTGCCACGTATCCAACCTGTCCCACGCGTCATTCACATCGCTGTAACCTGCCGGTAAGTAATCCATATTGTTTAATACGAAGGCTGCGGCAATTTGTTCCCCTGTGCTAGCCCCTGTTCTGCCGGTATTTTTAAGCTCATGGGCTACGTTAATAATTTTGGTTAACGGCCATTGTAGATTTTCCATTTTCTGTGCTCCTGAGTGGTTGTTGTTTGCCACTCTCTCGAAGCATCGAGCGCAGGACTGTCAAGGGTGGCGCGTCTTTTTGCGCCATTCATTTACCCTTGATAGTTTGAGCACGTTGCTACGCTGAGAGGCAAACAGCAAACACGGTCTCTCGGTTGGTATGAACTAGAAGGCTTGCCGGTGGTATCAATTCAGCTTTGTGGATTCATTCGACGCCGCTTCGTGTGTTACTTAGCGGCGCTGGCCGCTAAGATTGTTCTCGATTCTTTTTCCGCGTGTGACACGCGAAGCGGTGTCAGCTTGCGCCATTACATGACGCTTGCGGTGTGCAGTTCGGCGCGGGATGGTTTGGTCTTTTGTAAGCACTTGCCCCTGTGTTTTTTAGGGGCAACTGGGCCGAGTCTTTTTTCGGCACAGCGGGGCAGCGAATTTTATTATTTTGGCAGCCTTACCGCCAAAATAATAAAGGCGCTGGGCAAGGTGCGCGCCAGGGCGTGGCCGTGGATGCTGCGCGCTTAGTGGTTAACGAGGGATGGCGTGTTGCTTGCGGTCTTTTTTGCAAGCAGCATGACAGCCCGATGTTAGCCACGGGCCGCAACACTATTAGGTTTATATCCATTGTAGATACAACTAACACTGACAGCGCTATCGAGACCCACAACTTTATTTGTGTCGGCACTTTACCAAACCCGTCAAGAGGTGTTGCAAAAAAGAGTATCGCCATCCTAACGGCCACTAACATCACTGTATATATCCACTGAATCTCTCCCTGAAAAATCATTTAGTGACCAATAATGTTGGGTATATTGGTTATCAAATGAGTAGCAAAAGCCATTAACGTTTGTAACATCCATGGTCCACAAACAAAAAACACACCGACGACCGCCAATATCTTCGGCACATATGTTAAGGTCATTTCTTGAATTTGTGTAACGACTTGAAAAATACTAACCGTAAGACCGACAAGTAAAGCAACACCCAATACCGGTGCAGCAACCATTGCGGCTGTCATCAACATTTCTTGAGACATTGCTAACGCCAAATCCGTATTCACAAAACCCTCCCTGAACTAATATACTTAGCGCAATTATTGCTCTATATATTTCTAATTCTGTATTCAACATTAAAATGAATGGTCTAATTTAATAGCCAATGACAATAATCAAACCATTACTTTTTGTATAGAATTTGCAAAAAAAGTTGATCAACTAATACTCATATTTATTTTTTGAAGGACAATACATTAATTATTTTGTGATGTACACGGCAGTTACAATAAGAAACAAAGTGAGTTATTGAATTATTTCGATTTATATATTCGAAATAATATATAGATGCCTCTTCACTAAACCCAGACACCTGTGTAATATCCGTCCACAAATAAGCATGTCTACATAAGTTATTGGTAAGGATTCACGGATGAAAATTTCTCTCTTTCAATCACCTCGCACGTACTTCATTATATTATCATTTGCTATTGGAGCCGCTTCATTCCCCGCACATAGCAATGAAAGCAAGAGCATCGATAGTAATAGTTATTCTGATACCTGGAATACAGTTTACCAGCCTTTTAAAGATGAAGGTCCGCTCGTTGAAGGTGCAGATATTGTTGGCGGCAACCTGTTTGGTTCAATTGGTCTCATCGTTGGCATCCCCTTAGGGTTTATCGGAGCCGCGATCACTCAACTCACGCATGATGATCCGAGCAAAGGTTATGACAGCGTTCTCCAAACAAGTAGTGATAGTTTTAGTGTGGCTGGAAAATACTTATTTGGCTTACCCGTATATACAGTTAAGAAAATAACCTATGACCTACCACTTGCACTTATAGAAACAGACATCACTTATAATCAAAGGACAAAAAAAGATGGATTTAGCAAAATTCGACACTGAAGAATTAGTAGCGCTAGCGAAATTTGATCTAGATCATGACAAAATTGATTCCGCACTAGAAAAAGTTAAAATAATACTAACTGCTGATGATTGCCCTCTAGAAGCAAAAGGTCTCGCAGCCCGCCTTTATGCACAACTCAAGTTATTTGACAAAGCAAAGGCGCTTTATGTTCAATATTTGGAGATTTCCCCTGAATCTATTACAGAATTATTTCAATTAGGAATGGTTAATCTAGAATCAGGAAACAGTGATGAAGCCATTGCTATCTGGTCTCAACTCCTAGAACAAAATGCGACACACCCTCCTAGCCTATATTACAGTGCCATTGCATTATTAGAAGCAGAGCAAGTAGATGAAGCCAGCCGACACCTCAACGTCCTTTTACAATCTGCACCAGCTGACAATCTTTACTTTGGAAAAGCAAAAGAAATCCTTGATAATATGAATCAAGGAAAAAAAAGCACGCCACAAAATAACGCCTCTACCTCTTTGTATCAATAGCGCAGGTTTTAAATTCATGGAATTACAAGCTCGTGCTCAACAGCTAGAGTCTTATCTAGACACCGATCCAACTAACATCAATATTATTAGTGATGTAGTTGATATCTATCTACAAATTGGCCCCTTAGAAAAGGCCCTTGCATTGCTTTCACAAGGCCTTGAAGAGAAACCAAACGATGCCCGCTTGTTATTCCAACGCGGTACGCTACATATAGCGGAAGCACAATATTTACCTGCAATAGAAATACTCCAGTCATTGCTTGATTCAGGTATTGACAACAATGGTGTTCGCTACAATCTCGCACTAAGTCTTTCGATGACAGGCGAAATGCAAAAGGCACTCAGCACCCTTGGCAATCTAACCGGTACATCAGTTCAAAGATTCTTTGCTGCAAATCTTTTAGAGGTTCGCCTCAAACACCACGTCGGCAAACTCGATGAGGCGTCAACATTAGCGTTAGATTTACTTGAAACTGAACCAAACAACGGTGATCTCAACGGTGTTATTTCGCTGCTTTTTCTTGATCTGAACGACAAGGATCAAGCCCTATTTTTTGCCAAAAAGTCACAAGAAATCACACCCAATAATACAGAATCACTATCTGTTTTTGGGTACTTAGCCTTAGAAGATTTTGAAATAAATAAAGCAAAAGAGAATTTTCAGAAAGTACTGACCATACAACCTAAAGATGGAAGAGCTTGGCTTGGCATGGGCCTAGCCGCACTCTTAGACAAAAAAGTGGATATAGGAGAAGAGCACCTTATCACCGCAACTCATTTTATGCCAAACCACTTAGGTACGTGGAATGCTCTTGCATGGCTGCGAATAATGAGAAATGATATATCTGGAGCCAAAGATGCACTAAACACGGCGATGGAAAAAGACCGAACTTTCGCTGAGAATCATGGCTCCTTAGCCGTCATACAAATACTAGAGAATCAAAATAAAGAGGCAGAGCGATCAATCAAGGTTGCCTTAAGGCTTGATCCAATGTCTGTTTCTGCACATTTTGCACAAACGCTTTTACTATCATCTAAAAATGAACAGAGATTGATTTCAGAAAGAATGGAAGATTTAATGAATCGCCCTATCGGAGGCGGACAGTCCATGCTCAAGGGGCTTCAAAAATACGCATCAAGAAATGAGATTAAAAAATAGCTATCGAGGTCTTTTAACCTCACTATTAACTTAGTTTTTTTATCAATGTATCCAATAGCTCTATTTGAGTAGAGCTATTCATTTGCTCCAATACCCTTTCATGAACTTTTTCATATTGAGTGCTTAGAATAAATTCAACTCCAAAATTTTTCTCTAATGACACTTTTACAAAAACGTCTCTTTTTTTTGTCATTGATATTTTCGAAAAATCCGTATTGATTTTTGACAACCTCCTAACCAGCACTTTCTCTATAGAATAACCTGTGCTGGTAGACGGCTTTTTGGGAGAAGTACGAACGGCATCGGTACTAAGACGCTCGCTAGGAGAATTCCCTAAGCGTCCAATCACCTTTGAGTCCATTCCAACTTTTTTTATCACAGGCTATCTCGCAACCTACTGATTTTTATCATCTTTATATGCTGACAAGAAAAAGTGATTGCCGTTTTCAGTATCTTCACTAAAAGACTCTGCCCCTTCACCTTCATCGCTAACACTTCCTTTCCATCTATCAATTAGATTATTCATATCTATGTTTAAAGGAATGTTTGCTTCATTAACATCAACTCCTTGCTGTGCAACCTCTATTGCCTGTTTAAAATCACCGGATACCGCTAATAGAATTGCAGTTTTGAATAACTTCAATGGTTCCCCATTATCCAGCATATCAAGTTGAGACCAAGTAACTTTCGCCCCTTCAACATCATTCATTGTCATTTTCAATAAACCCAACTGAAAACGAGCGGTATCCAAAGTCTCATCAATCTCCAGCGCCTTTGTCATCTCATCAACGGCCCGCTCATACATACCGATCCCCGCATGTTCCGCACCTAAAATATAATAGAGCTTGGCCGAAGGTTTTATCGCTATTCCTTCCTTTAAATAACCAATAGCTTTAGCATGATCACCCTGAGCACTTGCTTGAAGCGCTAGGTAGAACAATTCTTCAGGGTCAAGAACTGTATTGGTTCCATCCATTTCAACACCTTATTAAGTTAGAGTTATACTTTGATTTTTCACAGTATTTTAGCAATTTATACCGTCAAGTCGAGAGTTCCCTTATGATTATTATACTTGCTCCTTTCGATATCAGTTGTACCGAAAACACTATTAGCCATATACAGATAACGTTTCCGATCACACTGCAACAAACGCTCTGGCTCCAATACAAAACAAGCATAGGTTTCCGCAAAATCTTCATGCGCATTACGGTTGGCATATTCAGACACAGAACTCTTTTTCTTATGTAACGATGTCACCCACAGCTTTTTATCCACAGATTTGATTTTTACATCCATGACATAATGGCCCAATTCGTGAAATAACGCCCAGTAAAATTCCTTTATCGTTTTAACACGGTAAATTTCGATGCCGTAGAATATCGAAAAATATCTATTCCACAATGCACTTATCTTTTTTGTTCGAAAAGCTGCTTTTTCTCGTTTATTTGAATTGGGGAGACACACAATTTCATTCAAGCCTTGTAGGTGCTCAATAGGAAGTTGATTAAGAATCTCAGCAACCGACACTGAGCTCGCCAAGCCTTGAGTCTCAAAGCCTTTCAATACCAAAAATACTTTTGTCTTCTTCTTGTTTTTTGACAATCGAAATATTGGGGTATTCTTAGGTAAAGTGACATTCGGATTATCAAATCTAACCGTTCGGCTTATTTTCATAGCATCCATACTTCTTAGCAGTAATAAAATCTCCATATATTAGATGCCTTCCACCTAATATTATGAATATATTGCCATTATGCCAAGATAAAGAATAATTGTAAAAATCAAGATGAGGCGAGGGCAAATTACCATTCAAGTATGTGAAAGCCGCCCGAAGGCGGCTTTATGTCAATCAACAATCCTATTTTTGATAATTAGATTAGGGCTGAATAATTAAATACTTATCCCTGAAGAACAACCCAAGATCCGATTCACTATCCAACGACTCCCAACCTGCTACAGCGTATACACTTTCAGCTGTATCATCATCTCCATCAATATTCTCACTATCCGGGGTAACAGATTCAAAGCCAAGAAGCACGGTACCAAACGATAAGGTCTGAGTAATCAAGTCTGTACTCGTATCCAATGTCCATGTGCCACTTTCCACAAGCACTGCAGCACCTGAGCCGTTATTTTCATACTCCTCAAAACTTCCAGTATCAAGGAAATGTAACTGCTCTAATGCATCATTAGCAAAATGATAGTTTCCAATTACATCAGTATCAGCTGTGAGATCAAACAATACACCAACTTCAGCACTGAAATCTGACTGACTTATCATACGTTCACCTTCCGTGTTCATCTCATCCACCATACCATTCACTTTCAGCATAATAGAAGGCCGATAGATATCGTCCATATTCACCAAAGCAATCTCATGCTCTGAACTGTCAATGTCAATGGTAATCATCAGATTTCCACTTGTGGCATCGATTGACCAGGTCATCGTTTCATCTGAGCTTGAAACTTCAGCGCCATCTGTATCGAATTCGATGTGAACCCATCGACCGGTTTCATCCGTATCTGAAAACACGTAATAGTCCACTGTTTCTGAACCATCACTCGTATTCTCCCACTCGCGGAACAATCCTAAACCGCCAACACCAAAGTCTGTTGTAGTTGAGGAAACACCCGGGCTAAACATCAACCCATTCGATGAGGCATCAAGAAAGGCTTGAGGAACTGGTGGCATTGGATTAAATGCAGCAAGTATTTCAACCTTTGCAGCGTCATTAAAGAGGATTTCTTTCTCTTCATCCTCAGTGACTTCAACTTCACCCCGACGAACCATCGGCGTACCTTCAAAATCAGATTCGACAAAGATGAAGACACCACTTCTGTCATCATCTCGATCTGCAATCATCGCAACAACGTCTGGCACTACAAATTCAAGTACCGAAACACCACCGATAGTATTGCTCACCAGTGGAACTTCATCGATATCAAACCGATCAGAACTGCCAAAATAGCCTTTCACAAATACAACCGCAGGGTTAGCACCGCTTGCTGTTCCATCGTCCGTTCTTAGGAACGCTTGTACATCAAAGCTTCCTCCTGAATCCTGACTTTGACCGATCCAAATCCCTCGATTAATAACATCTGACGAGCCTGACAATAACTCAGCAGGCGTAGAAATCACGTCATCAAAGCTTGTCGCTGCCTCAGGATCACTTTGGCCATCACCATTCTGATCGCTGTAACCTTTAGCAACTACATTGTCGCAAACGAGATTGTCATCAAACCAAACATTCCAATCATCATCACACCAAAATTCATAAACGGTTGCTGTAGGAGCGATCATAACGACATATGCAGTTGCGCCTGTGCCGAAATTTTCGCCCTCAAGTGCTTCACCAAATTCTGGTAAGAACAACTTCATTGGCAATCCATCAAGGTCTACTTCCGCAAAATCAAGCGTTGCTGAGCTCCACTCTTCAATCGTTCCATTTCCACCACTAGTGACTTTGATAACACCGGTATTGCCGCTATAAGCAGATGAATCAACAATGAAAAGATCATCTCCATTCACTATGCCATCAGCAGCATCAACGTAAAAGGCTTGGCCAATCGCCTCAGATGAAGTATCAACCCATGAATCAGCATCCCCGTCGTACATAAACAGTTGCTCTACCGCACTATCATTAAAAGTGCCGTATTCATATTCAACCATTTCCATACCGCTAGAATCCGTTTCATGATCAGCTTCAAACCACGATAACCCTGCGGGTACTACCGCACTGGCCGCAACCGGTGTAGGTTGCTCTGCAGAAACACTGCCGGAATGGCTACATGTTGCTGAAGAATCACTGTTATCTTGAGATTCTGTAAAGGTTGCAGTGAAACTTGAGCTTCCTGATGTATAGGTACCCGTTAATACAAAACTCTCCGTTGCTGAATTATCCGAACCACTAACGGTAAAGTTGCTATCAGTGCCAATGGTTCCAATATCCGTCCATTCATCACCCTTGTCCTGTCCATGCATTAATACTTGGCTACCAATCTGCTCAACATATACAAGCTCCTGACCAGCACCTTCAGTAACTCCCACACAGCTATCAGAGTCTTCGTCTAACTCTTCATTAGTAGCGTCCGTAGTATCCACGGTCCAAGACAACAAATACTGACCAGACATATCAGGAACACCGGCATTAGTATCATCAGAAGGTGCTAGATCACAAGCATCACCAAAGCCATCACTGTCAGCGTCAGCTTGATTATCTTCACTCAAGCCGTTTGCAACATAAACACAGTTGTCGGCATTGTCTCCAACACCATCACCATCTGTATCATATTGCTCATCGGCATTATCTGGGAAGGCATCATCACCATCTAGGATCCCGTCAGAGTCAGCATCAGCGATTGTTGTACCGCTACCGCCATCAAAGTCTGGATCGCAAACATTACCCACACCATCACCATCTTCATCAGCTTGATCGTTATTCGGTACTGCTGGACAGTTATCAGCATCATCTAAGATTCCGTCACCATCAGCGTCTCCGCCCGAGGTACCACAAGCATCACCAACACCATCACCGTCAGTATCCGCTTGATCATCATTGGAGACTGCTGGACAGTTATCTTCGTTATCAACAAAGCTATCGCCATCCGTGTCAGGCTTCACATAAGCAAACCCTGCAATAACTTCAGCCAAAGCCGTGCTGTTAATAGCCGCTAGGTTTCTATGCGCCGTTGCAGGCACCATTCCACCAAGACGAACAAAGCTTAACGAATCACCGGCTTCAACCACCGCAAGCACAACTGTTGATACCTCTTTCCATACTACATCATGAGATTGATACAACTGCTCTGGAATAGTAAACCGGATAATTTGGTTACCACTGGCAAACGGCTCTACAATTTCCCAGGCCGCCTCTAATGCGGTACCACCACTGGTTTCAATCGTCGTTACTTCATAAGCACCTGTTGATGGGTTCTGTCCATGATCAGTAAATTGCACAACACCGGTTGACCCTGTGCTACCTGAACTATCAGAGCCTGTTAAGAAGGCATACAGATGTGCGCCATTCATACCAAAACCGATAAACAACCCTTTGTCGATAATATCAGACTCTTCACCTGTCGTATGAAGCACTTCAGACAATGAGGTAGCTAGATCCGTTTGACTGATTTCAGGCCAAGTACTCCAATCTGGGATATAGGCATTGGTACAAGCCAATTCTAAATCACGATAGTTTGGATCATCAATATCACATTCAAACTCATAAGCATCTTGCATAAATTCTGCGTCGATGGCGATTGCTGCGGAATTGGCATCAGCAAAAGCGGCTGCAGGGTTTGGAGTATGATCAACAAAGTCTTCTTCTACAAAACCTTCAAATGCATCACCAAGAACATCACTGGCATAGGTGGTGATACGCATGTTGGAGTAAACGGTTGACCCTTCTTTACGCACCAAGTCTGCAGTTTGTCCCGGTGTACCTTCAACAACAAGAAACTCCGGAACTTGTGCCCAACCTGCTGCGGCTAGCATATAGGTACTTTCAGGTGTTTCAGTTTCCCAAACACCGGTTGTGGAACCATCACCACCGTTCCATACCTCGCCAACTTCACCGTTATCATCAATGACCGCTTTGAAGAAGTCGTATACCTCAGTACCGGTCTCTGGCACGTCATCACGATCTGCTTCAACAAACGCAAACCCTTGATGTGTTCCCGTAGTTGATAATACCTCGCTAGCAGCCACCTCTGACATACGCGTTAATGTCACATCCAAGGTATAGTTACAATCCAAAATCACATCGCCGGTTTGATTCTCACCCACAAAGGCTTGAATCTGTTCAGTCACCGTTGTGCTAGTGATAACCGTTGGTGCGCTTGTACTATCCACAGCACCCTGGAATTCAAACATTTCCGCCACGCTGTAAAGAAACTCTGGACCTGTAGTAGGGTCGCTGTGATCATATTCATTCCAATCATCATCACTGCCAAAGTTCACATTACCGGCAGCATCAACATTACCCGAGTCACCGTCTTCTGGATCAAAACCATCGTCACCAAACAACAACTCAATAGCACTGTCATTTTGCTGAATAAGTATTGATGTGCTGAACACATTACCAATGTCATTCTCACAAAGGTCACTGGACGCATCAGTACTACCGGTGAGATTATCTATCCCTGTAGTGTCTTCTGTCTCTCCAGTAACGATGGCTTCTAACTTCCAGAATCCACTGACATCTGGCACACCGTCACACAGATCACCAACACCGTTGCTATCCGAATCTGCTTGATCTGCATTTGGAATCGTTGGGCAGTTATCAACTCCGTCACCAGTACCATCCGCATCGGTATCTGCAAGTAGTGGATCCGTTCCGTTAGCTTCCTCATCAATATCAGAAACAGTGTCGCCATCATCATCTTCGTCTTCATTGTTTCCAATGCCGTCGAAGTCAGTATCAACAGACTCACTAGGATCTAATGGAAAAGCGTCATCGACATCCGGAATACCGTCGTTATCGTCATCGGTATCCACATCATCTTTAACACCGTCACCATCGGTATCCGGAACTGGAGGAGTGTAATCAAAGTTACCTTTCACCTCTTCAATCGCAGGAGCATTTAGTCCACTTTCGTAGAAGTCTTGTCCGGCAGCGGTAAAGTGGCCAGTGCGAACATAAGGTGAACTATCTGATGTGTCATTAATAACAGCAAGAATCACTGCATTAAATTCATCATCAATGTCATAGCCCTCTTCAACTTCCGCTGGTAGCGCGAATTGCAATACAAGGTTGATATCATCACTGTTAGGATCCATCACCGTCCAGGTTCCCGCAGGGATCGATACCGCATTGATCTCTCCTGTCTCCCAGCTGCGCTCGTAGAAAGTTACGGCACCGGTTGTTGCTTCCGCTCCAGTCGTGTCATCTCCCGTTAGGAAGGCAAGTAACTCTGCCCCTTCTGCGAAACCAACACGTACACCCTGCCAATCATTCGTTAAGGTATCACCGGTATCGAAAATCATATCGGATAATGCCGTAGCAAACGTAGGCGTATCTGAACCCTCTGGCCAGTCACTAATTAGGGCGTTTTGACAGTCTAAATCTGCCGTTGGATCTTCTGGGTTACCGTCATTTCCATCACACCACACCTCGTAGACATCAAGTTGTGATACCGCGTGAATACCAACCGCAAGCACATTTGATCCGGAAAATACTTCTGCCGGTGCTACAAGACCTTCATCACTCCATTCCCTTGGCACCAAACCTAACATTGGCTCATTCGTAACATTCGCAGTGAATGGGGTAATTTCCCAATTCGCAAGAATGGCTCCTGTGCTGTCTTTGCCAACCAAATTGATGGTGTCTGCAGGTGTGCCTTCAACAATAAATTGATCCGCTACATCAGCCCAACCAGACGCACCCAAAATAAAGTTCGATTCAAAATCGCTCACTTCAGGCCACTTATCACCTGTTGCTGTTGGATCATATTGGAACTCAGTCTCACCAACGTTATCAATTAAGCCATAGAAGAACTCAAATGCAGGTTCATCCGTTGCATCACCATGATCCTCATCCCCTTCCATCCAGACAAATCCGCCGTTGGTTCCGGTTTCTCCATCAAACACCGTACTTGCTGCTTGCTGTGTCATTGGGGTGAAGGTTTCTGTGCTGCTGTAATCACAGGTCGCCGCCTCAACACCTGAAGCAGAGGTGAAAGTAAACGTTTCTGCAACGGTTCCAGAAATCACACCACTGGCTGTATCTAGCGTACCAGTGAAAGTCAGGTCAAGATCCACAGTATTACCATCTTGATCCATGTGACTTTCAGCCATTGACGCAGTCACATTACCGGAAGCATCAATCGCCGCATCGCCACCACCTTGGTTCTCTAGATCGTCATCACCAAAGCGAACTTTGATTTGCGAACCATCCTGTAACCAAAGCGATACCCGCGCCATTTCATCTGCAACATCGAATGGACAATGATTTTGAGAAGGATCATTTTCAGTTTCAGTTTCGGTATCAACCGTCCGTTCGTTGAGGTAGAAAACGCTTAGCGTTGGCACATCATCACAAAGGTCGCCAACACCATCACTATCGATATCAGACTGATCGTTGTTAGCTACTGCAGGGCAGTTATCAGCGTTATCACCAATCTGGTCACCGTCACTATCTGCTGACTCATCAGGGTTTGTTGGGAATTCATCATCCCCGTCAAGCACCCCATCATTATCATCATCTAGATCACATACGTTACCGGCACCATCAGAGTCAGTATCGGTTTGTGTTTCATTGGCATCAGCAGGACAGTTATCCGTTCCGTCATTAACACCATCAGTATCGGAGTCAATTAATGTTGGATCAGTACCTAACGCTTCTTCTTCAATATTCGTTAGACCATCCCCATCCATGTCATCATCACAAACATCCCCAAATGCATCGTCATCAATATTCTCTTGATTGGTGTTTGCATCGATTGGACAGTTGTCAGATTCATCATCAACAGAGTCATTGTCATCATCGCTATCACACGCATCACCACTACCATCTTCATCGGTATCAGTTTGTGATGGATTCGCTACTACAGGGCAGTTATCCGATGTTGGGCTGTCACCTTCGCTAATGCCGTCACCGTCATCATCATTGTCACAAGCATTACCAATACCATCGCTATCTAAATCATCTTGGGTTTCATTAGAGGTAGCAGGGCAGTTATCAGCATTATCACCGATACCATCTTCATCCAGGTCTTTTGACTCTTCTGCGTTGGTTGGGAAATCATCAAAGTCATCGTTAACACCGTCATTATCATCATCGGCATCACAGACATTACCTTGTGCATCGCCATCGGTATTTAACTGATCTTCATTTTCAACGGCAGGACAGTTATCGGCTGTATCATCAACGCCATCATTATCCCCATCAGTGTCGGCATTATCACCGGTACCATCACCATCGGTATCGGTTGTTTCTGTCGCATCATTCGGGAAAGCATCATTTGCATCGTCAACACCGTCACCATCACTGTCCGCTAGTAGTGGGTTCGTGCCGTTACTGGTTTCTTCAGTATCCGATAATCCATCGTTATCATCATCGGTATCACAGACATCACCTTGGGTATCGCTATCGGTATCAAGCTGATTCGGGTTTGCATTCGCAGGGCAGTTATCTAACTCATCAACCACACCATCTTCATCAGCATCCGCATCACAAACATCACCAATACCGTTATTATTTGCATCGCTCTGATCTGCGTTTACATCCGTTGGGCAGTTATCTACGAAGTTATCAACCCCATCACCATCCACATCAGCGTCACAAACATCACCCAATGCATCGTCATCTATGTTTTGTTGATCCGCATTAGGAACCATTGGACAGTTATCAACATCATCGTTATCACCGTCATTGTCATCATCCACATCACAAGCATCACCTAACGTATCACCATCAAGGTTTTGCTGGTCAGCATTTGCCGTTGTTGGACAATTATCAATGCCATCTTTTTTACCATCATCATCTGAATCGGTATCTAAAGGCTCAGTTCCGTTTGCACTTTCTTCTGTGTCTGACACACCGTCATTGTCATCATCAAGGTCTTCATTGTTGCCAATGCCATCGCCATCGGTATCTACAGTTTCTTCAGGGTTTAGAGGGAAAGCATCGGTACTATCAGGCTCGCCGTCTCCATCATCATCTGTATCACTGTTGTTACCTGTGCCATCACCATCACTATCGATAAATTCGCTAGCATCTAGAGAGAAGGCATCTTCGCTATCAGGAACACCATCGTTATCATCATCAGTATCAGCATTATTGCCCGTACCATCACTATCTGTATCAACGGTCTCATTGGCATTTAGTGGGAATGCATCGCTGGTATCCGCTACGCCGTCACCATCATCATCTGTATCCGTGGTATTCGGAGTTCCATCACCGTCGGTATCCGTGCTTGCATCAGCAGCAAGTGGGAAATCATCATCACCATCGGCAACACCATCACCGTCATCATCAGGGTCTGTATTATTACCCACACCGTCACCATCGGTATCGGTATCTTCCGCACTATTTAGAGGGAAGGCGTCATCGACATCTGCCGTACCGTCACCATCATCATCGGTATCGGTATTGTTGCCGGTTCCATCACCATCGGTATCGGTAGTTTCTGTGCTATCGGTAGGGAATGCATCATTACTATCTGGCACACCGTCGTTATCATCATCATCATCGGTGTTGTTACCAATATTGTCGCCATCGGTATCCACACTTTCTGAGTCATCCTGTGGAAATGCATCATCGGCATTATCAACTCCATCGCCATCCACATCCTTATCACAGGCATCCCCATAATTATCACCATCTACGTTAGACTGTGATGGGTTGTAATGTACCGGGCAGTTATCGGCAGTGTTATCAATGCCGTCTTTATCAGAGTCAAACTGAACGGTTGGATCCGTTGGATTCTCATCCACGTTATCCAAAACACCATCACCATCCGTGTCATTATTCAGTGGATCAGATCCATTTTGTTCTTCAAATAAATCATCAACACCATCACCGTCATCATCCATATCTGCATTGTTACCAATGCCATCACCATCAGTATCAATGGTTTCAAATGGGTCACGAGGGAATTTATCATCAGCATTAGTTACACCGTCGCCATCGATATCGGTATCAGCATTATCACCGACTCCATCACCATCCTGATCTTTTTGTTCACTCGCGTCCGTTGAAAATGCATCTTCAGTATCTGGTACGCCATCGTTATCATCATCGGTATCAGTATCATTTCCAACACCATCACCATCCGTGTCTACAAACGTAGTTCCAGGATTAGTCGCATCATTATCATCAGCATCTTGCTCTACAGGCCAACCATCACCATCGGCATCCGTTGCGTCAGACTTAGTACCGTCTAATGGAAAATCATCACTTGTATCGGCAACACCGTCACCATCATCATCGGTATCAGCATTGTTACCCGTACCATCACTGTCAGTATCAACTTGCTCAGTTGAATCTAGTGGGAATGCGTCGTCTGTATCTGGCACACCATCGTTATCATCATCAGTATCCGCAAACGGATCACTTACAATATTGCCGTTAGTGTCAAAACTATCATCAGGAATACCGTCGTTATCTTTATCATCTCGGTAACGATTATCTTCTGGAAAAGCATCCAGATCATTTGGCACACCATCACCATCTATATCAGGATTAGTTTCTGCAGGTTTTAAATCCACTTCTTCTGTAGGATCAATTTCCGTTTCAATACTAGCGTTACCTAAGTCCGCTTTTTCTGCATCGATAATTTCTTTCATATCCCCAACAGTTTTTCCATCTGGGTCATTAGGAATAGGTAATGTCGCAGGATCTTGCTCAAACAATTCTAACGTAGCTTCAGCAGTGTCATCTTCACCGCCGTAAATATCTTCCGTAACACCGTCTGTTTTTCCGTCAATTTCACCATCGGCTAAATCCGATGTTAATGCGGTTAATACAGCGTTAGGGTCTTCTGTTCCTGTTGCGTTATCAATTTGCGCAACCACGGCAGTTAATGCCCCTACTGCTGCCCGATAGGCCGCAGCATCCTCTTGTTCTTCTAGAGTATCCGTTGTGTCATCAATCAGGGGGGGGGGTATCAAAAATATCAATGTCTTGTGAAATACCAAAACCCATTGTGGATTTTACTTGCGCTGCAGCAATCGATAATGCACTTAGAAATTCATCAACCGTCGCAGTGCTATCGCCCAACGTAGTATCACTTCGATCATCCCATGGCGCGGTATTGCTATCGGCATTAATCGTCGCTAGGTCCACCGCCATGGTGGTTAATGGTGTTGCATAAATCTGCTCACCAGAATTTAATAAATCCAGTGTTAACACCGTTCGCATAGTAGTGATAACTGGAGCGACACCGGTATAAATATCCGTTGTATCCGCATCAGAGGTAAACTCAAGAATGTAAGCTTCAGAGAAAGGGAAAGGTAAGAGCAATCCCGTAATCTGTGCTTGCGCATTCGTAGTTGCCGTCGTTACAACAGCTCCTTTAAAACCATTGGCCAGATCCGTCGGATCGATTTCATACACCGTAACAACAGCATCGACCAACGGGCCTTTAATACCACCGCCACCAACACTTCGAGTAACTGGATCACCACCTCCGCCGCCATCGCCTCCATCATCAACAACTGGATTATCTATATCCGCGTGATCTTGTGTGCTGCCCCCACAGGCAGCTAACGTCAAAATCATTAACGCGAGAATAATCTCAGCCACAATTCCTTTGTTCATTCCTTTACGACTTGGCTTATTTTCAACGGTTTCTTGCATGGTCTTTCCCCATTTACTCTTTAACTGTACGTGCCGTTGTGTGATCAGTAGCCATACCAATTAACCACGGCGATGCGCCCACACTTTTTGGGGCGGTATTTTTCAGCGTAGACAGTCAACAAGAGGTTGCCAGTGATTAACGGCGAATAAATGAGGGAGAGTCTTTAATTTTTCACTGCTATTTTATTACCGCCTAATAATCATTAACTTAACGTTACAAAAGCTCACAAACAATTTTGTTGCTAGAACGAGAGCAGGTATAACCAATCGGTATTTGCAGTGATACCTTTTCATACTCTACGAAACAAAACAGCACACCAAGGCTACAAAACGTTAAGTGAATGATTTTCATCCTTATTACTAACGTATCCATAGGTAATATTGTGCCATCACGTCAAATCGTGACATTATTGTCTGATTCAGTTATTGCAATTTTTTGGTGAATGGCTAATCTTCACCAAAACAGCTATTCAAACGCTTGTTTCAGCCCGTAACAATCGGAAAATAAGTCATAGGTGTAGCCATGAGCAGCAATTCAATGAACAAAGACAACAGCTTTTTTGCAAGTGCAAAAAACTTTGTACGCCACGCCATTGAGCGTCGCACAAGCCCTGAGCGTTTTATTCTTTCTGATAAAACCCCCAATGAGGTTATCTATAGCGAAGGCATTATGAAACTTCGTTATTACCCCCATACCGATACCACCTCCTTTCAGTTAGACGATGAACAAGTCACACCCACGCAACAGAAACATCGCGTACCCGTTGTATTAGTGCCTCCGCTAGGGGTATACGGTTGGATTTATGACTTGATGGCAGAGCGAAGCTGGGTACGTTTTCTTAATGCCCGTGGGTTTGAAGTCTACTTAGTGGACTGGGGTGACCCAAGTAAAGAAGATTCAGACCTTAGCTTAGAAACCTATGTCAACCAGTGGCATAAAAATGCTATTGAAGAAGTACACAAGCACAGCGGCGTTGATAAAGTGTCTCTTGTAGGTTATTGCATGGGGGGATTGCTAACCCTGCTGTACGCGGGTGCCCATGAGCATGACAATATCCAAAATATTGTGACGATTGCCAGCCCTATTGATTTTCATAAAAATCACATTCAAGGAAAGATGTTATCGGCCTTGGATAAAGCGACAAAAAAGATCCCACTCAGCAAATTGGAATTCGACCCCGCATCGTTTCATGTGCCTGGTGATGTATTAGCCGTTTTATTTAAAATGACCAATCCATTGGCGGGTGTGTTCAGCTATTTTGATTTAGTACGTAACTTGTCTGATCGTGATTATATTAAGGCCCACCTAACCACAAAAGAATGGTTTACCAATATGGCAGACTATCCCGGTGCAACCGTTCAACAACTGGGCTTAAAATTTTCACTACGCAACCAACTCGCCAGCGGCATTATTCCGTTAACCGATCATGTTGCCGACTTCTCTCGTATTAAGGCAAATTTTTTAGGTTTTGCAGGTAACACTGATAATATTGTGAGTATTCCTGCCGCTAAAAAAATCATGGAACTACTTCCAACAGATGATAAAACATTTGAAGTAGTACCCGGTGGCCACGCTGGTGTGTTTGCTGGTGGAAAAGCGAAAAAACATACTTGGACAATGACTGCCGATTGGTTAGCAGAACGTTCAGCATAATACAAAATAGGCATAAAAAAAGAGCAATATATTGCTCTTTTTTTATGCCTATTTTTAGGTCTGGTATAACACGTAGATTAATAAATTATACCGTTTCAGCACTTACCCACACATCGTGTTTATTACAAACACTCATCACATACAACACACCGCTATAACCTGCAACATCGTAACTTGATACCGGTGCATCCTTCATTGGATCAAACATTGTTTCACCCAACAAATTCATTTTCTCATCAAACAACTGATGTTTAACAATGTAATGCTCGTAGCCATGCATCCCATGTGGGGTTGTTACCTTTACGGTAGACTTACCGTCGACTTTACTCACTTCTACAACAGGCAAATGACCCGCTGCTTTTGCTGCCCATCGACCTGGATTTTCTTTGGTCAGATAAAATGAACCTTCAAAAGAACTGGTTAAATTACCGGCTTTTTTTGTCTCTGCAACACCGGTTTTAGCAACAGTAGTTAGCGCCGCCCCTGCCGCAACAGCCCCCATAAATTTACGTCTATCCATATCCCTCTCCTCTGTATTTTTACGGTATCTCATTGGTGTGAATAAGATCATATACAATTCAATCATTAATGTCTTCTACTTGCGGCCTCGGTGAAATTAACACCGACAACAACATTGCCAAAAGGTACTCTAGGCTTCTATTCTGTTAAAACAGACACCCTTCATATTTCATATACTGAGACCTTTATTTCATGCAAGTGCTTATTGACCTATATAGGAACGTACTTTCAGACAATATCAAAAACATCACGAAGAATACCAAAAGAAGTATAGTGCAATCACACCACCTACTCGTAAAACAATGTTTAACAACCATGCTACTGACTTTTCTAATGTGCCTAATTGCTACAACATCCTGGGCGCAAAATAATAACTCCCCTGAGAACATTACTGCACTGACATTAGAAGCCCGACAATTAACCAAAGCCTATATGAAAACCCTTAAAAAAGCACTCCGCGGTAGCATTATTGCGTCTGGTCCCGCAGCAACCATTAATGTATGTTCCGTCAGTGCTCCCGCTATTGAGCGGTCTCTTGGCTCTCAGCATAACTGGCAAATCTCTCGTACCAGCACCCGCATTCGTAACCCAAACAATCGACCTGACCCTTGGGAACGACGTGTATTGCAAAATTTCGCTTCAAAGATAAAACAGGGGGCCCCTGTTAAAGGCTTAGAAGAAACCGCCGTGATTAACCTAAATGGCAGGCCGACATTTCGTTATATGAAAGCCATTCCTGTCGGCAATGTATGCTTAACCTGTCATGGTCGCAAAATTTCAGGAAGCGTCGCTACTGCGATTAATGATCGTTACCCTTCGGATCAAGCCAAAGGCTATAGAAGAGGGGAATTACGCGGGGCATTTACGTTATATAAGTACCTCAACTAAATAACAGACAACACCTTACGATGCTGCCCGACCACGAAATAACGATAAAGGATCAGTATCAAAATCACCTAAGTATGCAGCTTTTAGTGCAGGTAACTCTTTTCTCGCAATATCCGTTGCATAGGGCTCTATTAAACAAATAATTTGATAAATCCCACGTTTTAACGCCCATGGATCCATATCACTGGGGCGCTCTTTTTGTACCTCAATGGATTGTAAAAAGGATGCCCAAGATGTCAAAATCACCCATAGATTTAGCATTAACGCATCAATTTCATCATCTGATGCAATCACCAAACCCGACTCCACCATACCTTTTACGATCGCTTTACCCATGGCAACAGTGGTACTAGAAAACACAAAATACTCTTTCCTTAGGGTTTCACTTTCTTTTAACAGATGCTCTAAATCTCTGTGTAAAAAACGGTAGTTCCACATATTTTGAAAAATTATTTCAAAGTAATGCACCTTATCATCAAAGGTAAGGGGGCGGTCCATTGGTAAAACCATTGAACTGCTCACAATATCTCGATAAGTACTGAAGAGGTCGAAAATAATCTCAGCTTTATTGCTAAAATGATAATACAGATTACCAGGGCTTATACCTAAAGCGGCAGCAATATGATTGGTAGAGACATTTCGCTCACCTTGTTCATTGAACATCGCCAAACTGGCCTGCAAGATACGATCACGCGTTTTCATTGTTTCTTTTAACTTACCTCAAAATACATCGATTTTAGCCACAAAAGCGTCGCACTATTTCCCTAGCCGCCCCTAACTGACTTTCTAACCATGGATACCAAATATCTCGGTATCTATGGACAAAAGTCTACACCGGCGGCAATTATATTTACTTTTTATCCGCCTTTTTTGGCTATTTTGTTATTTTTTTGGTTAACAGTTGACAGTTTAGAGCAAAAGCTCTAAAAAAGGTAAACATACTTTCAATTGATTGCTGATTATATAGCTATTCAATGGGTCTCTAAACCATGCGAATAGCACCAAATAAGATGTAAACACCCTTTTGATGACCCAATTAACCGAGGAAACAGTCATGGTTACGAATGTTGCCCAGATGGCAGAACACAATAAAGATGCACTAGATTTGCAGCGAATTTTTACCTCTCAACAAAAAGCCTATCGCGCAAACCCTATGCCAACTGCCGATGAGCGCATTGAGCACATCAAACGTCTAAAACCCGCTTTGTTAAAGTATATGCCGGCATTAGAGCAAGCTATTAGCGACGATTTTAGTAACCGTAGTGTCTCAGAAACCAAAGTAGCAGAAATGATGTCCTGCTTAGAGGCTATCAAATACCATATCAAGCACGTAAAAAAGTGGATGCAGGACGATAAACGCCACGTACCGGCAGCATTCAAACCAGCAAAAGCCAAAGTGGTTTATCAGCCATTAGGGGTTGTCGGTATTATCGTACCGTGGAACTACCCAGTGTACCTTGCAATGGGACCACTGTTACCAGCACTTGCCGCTGGTAACCGTGTAATGATCAAAATGTCTGAGTTCACGCCCCGCACCTCAGAAATCTTCAAACAGATGATCGCTGAAGTCTTCCCTGAAGATCATGTTGCTGTTGTCACCGGTGAAGCAGATGTTGCTATGGCATTCACCAAGTTACCGTTTAACCACATCCTATTTACCGGTTCTACCTCCGTTGGCAAACACGTAATGCGAGCTGCGGCAGAAAACCTAACTCCCGTTACCTTGGAACTCGGTGGTAAGTCTCCAGCCATCATCAGCGAATCATTCCCAATGAATGAGGCAGCAGAACGATTAAGTTTTGGTAAAGCGCTGAATGTAGGCCAAACCTGTATCGCCCCCGATTACATTTTATGCCCTCAGAACAAGGTCGACACACTGGTTGATGAGTTTAAAACCGTCATTAGCAAATGGTATCCAACCATGCGCAACAACGATGATTACTCAGCGGTCATCAATGATCGCCAGCATCAACGTTTGCAAGGTTATCTGAAAGATGCAGAAGAGAAAGGTGCAACCGTAATTGCAATCAACCCTGCTAACGAGGATTTTGCCGGCACCCGTAAAATGCCAATTACCCTTGTGCTTAATACCAATGAAGATATGTTGGTAGAGCAGGATGAGATCTTTGGCCCAATATTGATCATCAAACCTTACGAGTCGTTAGACGAAGCCATTAACTACGTGAATGATCGTCCAAGACCTTTGGCACTTTACTATTTTGACTTTAATGATAGTCGTGCAGATTACGTATTACGCCACACTCATTCTGGCGGTGTTTGTATTAATGATTCCATTAGCCATGTTGCCGTAGACGATATGCCATTTGGTGGTGTTGGACCATCAGGAATGGGTGCCTACCACGGAAAAGAAGGGTTCTTAACCTTCAGCCAAGCAAAAGGGGTGTACATCAAGGGCAAATTTAATAGCACCAAGATGATTTACCCACCTTGGAATCGCTCAATTCATAAGTTTTTATTTAAAGCCATGCTTAAGTAAAAAACTGACCTAAACTGGTTTGCAGTAACGTGATAAATCGAATAAGGGGAAGCGCTGAAGGTGTCTATCACATCAAGGCCCTTCCCCTTATTACGCTTGACATAATAAGGGGACATTATGAAGCCCAACCATGCTTCCAATAAAAATGACGTAGACAACAATCTAGAGCACTCAAGCCGACGCTCATTTTTAAAACTGGGATTAGTTAGCACCGGTGTATTGGCCAGTGCAAGTATGGTTTCAGGATTAACAGGATGCGCGGCAACACCAAGAACCCAAACCGCCTCGCCCTTAAAACTGCTGCGACCTAAAGATGTCGCAATCCTAGAATCTTTAGCGCCTATTGTGTTGGCTGACTGTATTCCTGACGACCCACAGCAACGATCCGCTGCCTTAGCACAACTTATCGAAGACACCGATAGCTTCCTCTTTCACAGCTCGCAATTTAATCACCATGCATTAGCTGAATTATTTGACCTGTTATACCTTCCCCCTACACGTATTGCCTTAGCCGGTGTATGGAACAGCTGGGAAGATGCCAGCGACAGCTCAAAAGAACAGTTCCTTACCAGCTGGCGTGACAGCTCCTTTGGCCTGTTTCGAACCGGTTACACCCAAATTACCCAATTGCTCGCTATAGCTTGGTACAAAAACCCGACCAACTGGGACAACAGCATTTACCCCGGCCCACCACTGCATATTGTTTAACCGCCCGCTCATAAAAGCTTACGCAAGAGTTTAATCACATGATCAAACAAGTAAAAAACATACCCGACATTATTCAGCAAGGTATTGAATCGGGCTGGAAAACATGGAGCGGAAGCCAACTCGCGGAAGACCTAACGTTAGAAGCAGATGTTGTCATTATTGGCACTGGCGCCGGTGGCGGTACCGCAGGAGAAATTCTCTCCAAGGCTGGTCTCAAGGTCATTTTAGTAGAAGAAGGACCACTAAAGTCATCAAACAAATTTGATATGCAAGAATCCAGCGCCTATTCCGACCTGTACCAAGAAGGTATGGCACGAGGCAGTAAAGATGGAGCATTTACTATTATGCAGGGACGCTGTGTTGGCGGCTCTACAACCGTTAACTGGACCTCCAGCTTTCGTACGCCAGACGAAACATTAAACCACTGGACACAACATCATCACCTTACAGGTTTTTCTCCAAAGGAAATGGCTCCCTGGTTTGAGTTAATGGAAAAACGCTTAAACGTTCAGAAATGGCAACCAGCCCCTAACGCTAACAACCAAGTATTAGCTGATGGCTGTGACAAAATGGGCTATAGCTGGAAAACCATTCCTAGAAACGTCAAAGGCTGCTGGGACCTTGGTTATTGCGGTACAGGCTGCCCCACCAACGCCAAACAAAGCATGCTGGTAACGACCATTCCCGAAACCCTAAATAACAATGGTGAGCTCGTATTTCGCGCTCAAGCCCATCGTTTACTTGTTAAAGGCGATCGTGTTGAAGGGGTTCAATGCAAAGCGATGCATGAAGATGGGGTAACCTATACGGGAAAAAGCATTACCATTAAAGCCAAACACACCGTGATGGCCTGTGGCGGCATTAACGGACCAGGCTTATTGCTACGCTCCGATGTGCCCGACCCGAGAGAGCTTATTGGCAAACGTACGTTCTTACACCCTGTCACCTTCAGTGTTTCTGAGTTTGCCAATGAAATAGCAGGTTATTATGGCGCACCGCAATCAACCTATTCTGATCATTTCCAATGGGTTCATGGTGCCACCGGCCCTATCAGCTACAAATTAGAAGTTAACCCGATGCAACCGGCATTAATGGCCGCGGTGATTATGGGCCACGGTGAACAGCACCGTGAGCAAATGACCATGCTTCCTCGAATGAACTCAATGATTGCTCTATTACGAGATGGGTTTGATGAACAAAGCCAAGGTGGCTGCATCGAATTACGCAACGATGATAGCCCAGTTGTTGATTATGAATTTAACGATTATTTAAAAGACGGATTAAAACGATCTCTCATTACCATGGCTGAAGTACAGTTCGCTGGTGGCGCTAAACGTGTTCGCCCAGTGCATACCCGCAGTGATTTCGCTACAACATTGGCAAGCGCAAAAACTCAGATCAACCAATTGGATTTTTCACCCAATGCTATTCGTGTTGGCAGCGCCCACGTTATGGGAGGCTGTGCGATGGGAGCGAATGAATCAGAAGGGGTTGTGGATGCCATGGGACAATCATTTCACTTAACCAACCTATCCATCATGGATGGCTCTACGTTCCCCACCAGTATTGGAGCCAACCCTCAATTATCGATTTATGGTATGGTAGCAAAACAAGCCACCGCGCTCGCAAAAAGCCTAACATGATGTAAAAGATGACTGATAAATCCACCGTTTTATTCCCCGCTCCTGATTTTTCCTGGTCTTTGCTTCACCCGAAGCATTGGCCAACCTGGGGCCTAATGGGTATTTGGTACTGTGTTTCTCAACTACCTTATTCATGGCAAACCTCTATTGGCATTCACCTGGGACACCTTCTTCAAAAAATTGGCGGAGCACGTGTTCGCATATCAAAAATCAATATTGCTAAATGTTTCCCTAATTACAGCAAACAACAACAGGCCGAACTACTTCGTAAAAGCTTTGAATCCGTCGGCATAGGTTTTATTGAGGTGGGATTAGGTTGGTGGGGACGACAAAAACCCTTTAAACAAATACAACAAATAAGCGGCTTAGAGCATATCCAAAAGGCACAAGAAGCTGGCAAAGGAGTGTTACTTATCACGGGCCACTTCACCCCAATGGAAGTAGCCGCTCGAATTCTTGGCGAACATACCGCTATTCGCCTTATGTATAAAAAAAACGGCAACGCTGTATTTGAATGGATAAGCGCAAGACGACGCGCAAATTACACCGTAGAAATGATCCCCCATAAAGCCGTACAACATTTTCTTGAGCGGCTAAAGGCCGGTGATGCTTGTATATTTTTAGTCGATCAAGATTACCGTTTACGCCACAGTGTTTTCGCACCATTTTTTGGCATTCAAACAGCCACTATTAAAAAAACCGCTGAATATGCTAAAGAGACTAACTCAGTAACCATTCCCATTCATTACACCCGATTACCTAATAATAAAGGTTATAAATTACGTGTAGAACCTGCCTTAGAAAACTTTCCTACAGGTGACGTACTTGCCGATGCCACTCGCCTAAATCAGGTAATAGAAACTTTCACACTGGAAGCTCCCGAACAATACCTTTGGCAACATCGCCGCTTTAAAAATCGCCCGGAAGGCGAGAAACCATTCTATTGAAAACACTCTTCTAATGGCCTTACTCCCTTTACCTAACATCGTAAAACGTTTACGCCCCCATCGTATTCCTTTTCGTCATTTTTCCCAACGCTCAGCCGTAGCAATTATTACTCGACAGGGAAAATACGGCGAAGAGATTCTCTTTATTGAACGTGCCACTCGTACTGGTGACCCTTGGTCAGGTCATATCGCCTTTCCTGGAGGTAAATCGCAAGAAAGCGATACATCCATACGTACTACCGCCATACGTGAAACTGAAGAAGAAATTGGTCTTGATTTAGTAACACAAGCACATTTTATCGGTCGCTCACAAGACCTTATAACTCGTCGGCACAATGCCCTAAAACCCATGATAGTAACACCCTATCGATTCCGAATAACAGATCCAGACTGCGTCATGACACCCAATCATGAAGTCGCAAGCACCGTGTGGATTCCAGTAAGTTTTTTCCGTAACAAGAACAATCAATCAACACTTACATGGAAACCACTGCCTAACTTCCCATCTCTATCATTAGAGCTGCCCTGTTTTTATTATGAGGAGTACTACAAAGAGGGCTATATAAAACACTGCATTTGGGGGCTTACTTATCAAATGCTAATAGATCACTTGGATGTATCTTCACCCGACACATTCAAATCCACAGAAAAATAGAAAATAGATCCTTTGCCCTCTTCTGACTCTACCCATACCTTGCCACCCATAAGCTGAGCTAACTTATGGCAAACGGCCAAACCCAAACCCGTACCTCCATGTTTTCGCGTCTCAAATGATTCACCTTGTGTAAAAGGTTCGAAAATTTCCTTTATTTTTCCCTGACGAATACCTACGCCTGAATCTTTAACAGAAAATATTAATGTATTATCGCCGTCAGATTTCACTGACAACACCACCTCACCCTTCTCTGTAAACTTAATCGCGTTAGATAAAAAATTACCTAACACCTGAGTCATTCGAAGTTTATCTGCCCGAATAGTTTCAACATCCAACATCCCAATTTCAAGCCGTAGTACAACACCTTTTTCATTGGCCCTATCAGAGAATGCAAGCATTTGAGATCGTAACATATCCAACAATAAAAATGGATATTCTTCCAACCCTAACTTTCCAGCCTCCATTTTTGAATAATCCAATATGTCATTGATGATTTCCAATAATGAATCGGCAGAATCAGACACCATTGTTAATGCCCCTTCCTGTCGGTCCGTTAAATTATCACCATTATTAAGAACACGCTTTGTAAAACCAATAATTGAATTCATTGGCGTACGAATTTCATGACTCATTATCGATAGAAATTCATTCTTTGCAGCATTTGCTCTCTCTGCCGCATCCTTGGCAAGTAACATTTGTTTCTCATTTATTCGCCTGGAGACACCAACCCCCAAAACATGGCCAACACGATCCAGCAACTGAATACTCTTACCATCACCTTCCACCTCTTCATCAAGTAGAATACAGACAAAACCAATTATTCTATCTGATTGAAGAATTGGAATAATATAGCCACCAAAAATAGCGTCCTTATCCTCCAACAAACAAGGAATCTGCATATCATAGTAAGCACAATCTTCTGTTAACATTGCCTGCATCCATTCATTAGAAAGCGGAATCTCCTTAGGCATTGATATTCGACTAGCCACTTCGTCCATGACCATCAAAATATCAAACTTACCTTTTAAATCATCCCGCAAAAAAACAAATGATTGCCGACACTTTGACAACCAAAACACATTATCAAATAGATAAAATATTGTGCTTTTTAAATATTCAACTTGACCAGTATCTTCCAACGCTCTAGCCAATAGATTTGACACCAATTTTTCATCGCCGACTGATTGAGACAAATCCTGCGTTACCATTCTTACCCGATCAGACAGGGTGTTGTTCATTACTTCAATTTTTTTATTATATGTCACCACATCATCATGACGATCCCTAACTTTGGTCAACAATATTACAAACGCATTAACTAGCTCATTAATTTCTCTACTTCCAGAAATGGATATTTCGGAATCATCCTCCAACGCCTTACTCACCTGTTTCTTCAATATGCCTAACGGCCGAGTTAACGTAAGAATAATAACCGCAGAAAATATCACACCAATCAAGACAATAAAAATTGATATAATAATTATACTATTTCTAAGAGAGTTTGCTTTCTGTTGAATATTCTTATATTCAACCTCCATGATAACACCAATAAACGACGATTTATTTTCTCCAATAAAAATGCGCTTTATGATATGTAGGGCATCATGTATATCATCAAAATGTAAACTCTCATTTCCAGCTAGCGCATCACCCCATACTTTGGGATGCTGAACATCAAACCCATTGTTCAAGCCAAACTCAAACCCCCACTCTAATGAATCATCCGTATGACTAAGAATACCTCCTGAAGCATTGACCATCGCCATTTTAAAAATATCACTTTCATCCAATTGGCTTATCAACTTCTTGGCATCAACATTAATCACAACTAATCCAAAAAAATGTTTCTCATCATCAGAACTTCGATAAATAGGAACAACAAAACGTTGTGTAGGTATCCATGGTTTTTGAATAACACCATATTCACGGTTGAGCGTAATAGGGGAAATGTACACATTCAGGCCTTTCAGCTTCTTCCCTTCAATAAAATATTGCTTCCCGCCTTTAAATTGTAAAGCCTCCTCTTCGACAGTAACGATGACACTTTCATTACGATCAACACGAACCACCTCCTTACCTGATTCAACAGAGATAACCCGTATCTGTAGATAATCCTTTGTTTTTAGTATCGTACCAAACGTATGCTCGACTTCATATTGCCATCTATTCACATCATTTTCTGAATCAGCTTCTCCTGCTAGGGTATGAATTAACCCCTGAACTTCATCAAGCTGAGCAATAAGACGAGCATCTTTTACTATCGAATCTATTGAATACTGTATTCGATTTGACTGGCGCTCCATGCTTTCTTTTAACGTCAAAATCGCACCATCCAATAACAACTGTTTGGAAGTTATATAGGAATACCAACCAGACACCGTCAAACCTACCAGCAATGTTAATGCAGTACTGAGAACCAATGGCACAACAATAGATAATGGTTTTTGCTTTTTGATGTTTTCACCGATATCAAACCTTCTTTATTAACTATAGCTAACAAACACACTTTCACTAGGCTTATTTTTTTGACAATTCCCCTTAACATTCAATATGTTAGATACCAATCACATTGATAAACCGCGAACCCATTGGCCGCATACTAAAAGTTATTCGAGGTATCGCCGAGCAAACCAACGTGTTGGCTCTCAATGTGGCGATTGATGCTGAACATGCACAAAAAAACATCAATTAGGTCTACAATGAAGGATAAGACATGCAAACAAGGCCCGCCTATACCCTCACGCAATAAGAGGTAGTCTATGAACGTCACATATAACCTTCACGATATTGACTCTGAGTTGTTGGATGACTTTATATGCTCGTTATATGAGAGCTTAGACTTATTAGAACATGACTTAGTTGTTTTAGAGCGCGACCCTCAAAACGAAAAAGCCATCCACAGCCTATTTCGAACCGTACATACACTCAAGGGCAATGCTCGTATGTGTATGCTAGACCCTTTATCCGACTATATGCACAGCATTGAAGATGTGATGTCAGAGGTGCGTGCACAGCGACTCACATTTACCAGCCTAATCAAAGAAGCCGTATTGCTTAGCCTGGATCAAATGCGCACAGAGTCGGAGGCAATGGTACAAAACATGGAATTACAGCTCGATGCGCTAGAGGCCGTTCAACACACCTTTGTCCGCATGCGAAATGCCAGCCCCATGGATGTAGAAATACTAGCGGCGGAGGTCATAAAGCACCTAGGGGGTGAATTTGCACAAGAACTACCCATTATTGAAAGCCAAACGAACACTCTCCAGTATTCACAACCCCACCCTGAAAATAGCCTCAACAACGCCGAAGAGCCTTCGCCCTTAAATAACATTGATGCAGACGCGATAAAAAAGGACCTGTTATTTTTCGTGAGATCAGTCAACGAGTTGATGCTATTTGTCCCTACTGGGAAACACGCTCAAGCCATTTATTGGAGTTTTGCCTGCGGATCAATCACTATATATCTCCTCCTATCGACGCTAAACAGCTATCCACTGCAGTATTGCTTCATGACTTAGGTATGAGTTTTATTTCTAGGGATATCATTAATAAAAATAGTAAGTTATCCCCTATTGAAGAAAAAGAAATAAAACGCCACGTGAAGGTCGGTTATGAATGGGTCAATCGCATTCCTCACTGGCAAGAAGCTGCGCTAATGATACAACAACATCACGAACGCCCTGACGGGCTTGGTTACCCTAAAAAATTAACGGGGGATCAGATATGTTCAGGCGCAAGAATACTAGCTATCGCAGACACGTTTTTTGCAATTACCAACGAACGTGCTGATCGCAGCCATAAACGTTCATTATTACGTGCCGCAAAAGAAATTAATGCTCACGCCGATACTCAGTTTGATAACAACACTGTACTTGCGTTTAACCAAATGATTAAGGACCAATATGGACGAAAACCCACTCCACAAAACCCAAACTAAGGTAAACCTACTTCTCAAATCAGAGCAACCTAAAGGCTAGCCCACCGCGATAAACTGTGCGACAATTCACATATTTACGGCACTAACCACATTACCAATTATGCTACGTGGAGCAATGCAGGGACAGCGATGAATACCGCACAAGCCATTAATATACTAAATGATACACCACAACTGGTTATTCTTACCCCGCCCCTACAGGGCCGCAAAGTCCCTCTTGAAGACCTTGATGGCTCCCAGCACTTCCAATTCGACCACACCGACAAACTACGTTACTTAGCCCCTTTATTGCCTGCTCAACAACAAGATATGGCATTTACCTTCAGTGATGAACATTGGATGATTTCCTCAACAAGCAAGCACCTTCGTGTAAACAATGAACCCGTATATACCGCTATCCTTGAAGACCGTGACGTAATTCAATACGGTAAATTGCGTTGCCGGTTTCACTCTACGCCTCATCAAGCCAATCTACACATTGTGGCACCTACAAAACGAAAACGTGCTGTAGCAATTAGTGCAGCGGCTACTATTGGCATTATTGCCGCAGCAACGTCTTTTATTGTTCTAACCTAAGCACTTAGGTTAGAACAAATTTCAGTTAAAAAAATACCCGCCATATAGCGGGTATTTTTTTAACTGAAATTAACGATTAGCTATTTTGACTTGCTAAATACTCATCATAATTACCATGAAAATCAACAATACCTGTTGGTGTTACCTCGATAATACGCGTCGCCAGTGACGATACAAACTCACGATCATGGCTCACAAACATTAACGTACCGGGGTAATTTTCCAAAGCCAAGTTTAACGCTTCGATTGATTCCATATCCATATGGTTGGTTGGCTCATCCATCATCAAAACATTCGGGCGCTGCAACATAATTTTACCGAACAACATACGGCCCTGCTCGCCACCAGAAATGATTTTCACGGACTTATCAATATCATTTTGAGAGAACAACAAACGCCCAAGGGTGCCACGAATAACCTGCTCATCGTCTTCCTCTTGCCCCCATTGCGCCATCCATTCGATTAACGGCAAATCTTCTTCAAAATCAGCAGCATGATCCTGGGCATAATAGCCAATTTCTGTATTTTCAGACCATTTGATACTACCTGCTGTTGGCTCAAGATCCTGTACCAAACAACGTAATAATGTGGTTTTTCCTACGCCGTTAGCACCAATGATGGCAACCCGCTCTCCCACTTCCACCATAAGGTTTAAGCCAGAAAACAACGCCTCATCGTAGCTTTTCCCTAAGTCTTCTACTGCAACAGCCTGTCGATGCAGCTTCTTATCCTGTTCAAAGCGGATAAAAGGGCTCTTTCGACTTGAAGGTTTAACATCAGTCAGCTTAATCTTATCAATACGTTTAGCTCTGGAGGTAGCTTGTTTCGACTTCGATGCATTGGCAGAAAAGCGGCTCACAAAGGACTTTAACTCGGCAATTTGTGCTTTTTTCTTTGCATTATCCGCCTGCAGTTGCTCAGCAGCCTGAGTAGCTGCCGTCATATACTCATCATACGAACCAGGAAACATACGAATCTCTCCGTAATCCAAGTCCGCCATATGCGTGCAAACACTGTTTAGGAAATGGCGATCATGCGAAATGATGATCATCGTACAATTGCGCTCGTTTAACACCGTTTCCAACCAACGAATAGTGCTGATATCCAAGTTGTTTGTTGGCTCATCAAGTAACATGATATCGGGATCGGAGAACAACACCTGTGCTAGCAATACTCGTAATTTCCAACCCGGCGCAACCTCGCTCATCAGACCGTAATGCTGATCCACGGGAATACCTACACCTAACAATAACTCACCGGCACGGGCCTCTGCACTGTAACCATCCATTTCGGCGAACTCTCCTTCCAAATCTGCCGCACGCAGACCATCTGCCTCCGTCATATCTGGATTAGCATAAATCGCATCACGCTCTGATTTAACCGCCCATAGATCCTCATGCCCCATAATCACAGTATCAATTACGGCATACGCTTCAAAAGCAAACTGGTCCTGCTTCAACTTACCAATACGTTCATTTGGATCTTTAGAGACATTTCCAGATGATGCCTCCAAATCAGCGCCCAATATCTTCATAAAGGTCGATTTACCACAGCCATTGGCACCAATCAGGCCATAACGGTTTCCATTACCGAACTTAACTGAGACATTTTCAAATAGCGGCTTAGCGCCGAATTGCATAGTGATATTCGCGGTAGTAAGCAATGTAGTATTCCGAATTAAATTAGCTAAAACACCGCGTTCACAGTCAAAATAGGGAGGCGGCAAAAGGTGGCGCGCATTATGCCACACAATACACGCGAGGCGAAATCAAGGGAAGCAAGCCAACGGGGAGGAAATCACTTATTTGTTAAGGTTAACGTAGGCAGGTATAGGTAATAATGCTTTTGTACCAACCGCTAACACCAAACCTGAATAAACTGCCGATCTTATTTTCAGACTAAAATAAACTCCAACCACTATCTTCCTCTGCACTTGCGTCCTTTCTTGATAACTCTGAAAGAGCCAAAATTTGCGATTGCAGTTGGTTTAGCTCTTCTTTTCGTTCCTTCGCTAATTGTTTCCAAATTGCATTTTGTTGGTCGCCATCCATTTCTTTGCCTTTAAACTGAGCCACTTCTGTTTGCAGTGCCTTAATTTCGGCTTTTAGTGTTGTTTGGGCTGATGAAGATAATAACTGCAATTTTCGCACTTGATTATCTTGTTTTTGAATGGTTGCTTCTAACATTGCTTGTTTTTGTTCTGCATTATGTTTTAACCCATCGATATTGGATTCTAATCCAGCAATCTTAACGTTGGCTAATTGCAGTTCACTTAAGAGCCCTTCGTATTTTTTCTCTTTTGCTTCAAGGCTTAACTCCAACGTATCAACCTCAGCTATTGCATTATGATACTGTGTTTCAAAATTAGCCGTTTCCACACTTGTTTTCACCACCAAAACCAACAGAACAATAGCGGCAATAGAGATCATATTCCCCCAAGAGAAAAAATGTACCCAAGAGTGCTGCTTACCGCTATCCGGTGCCCCTTGAGCGCTATCGTTTTTTTCACCTCCAATTATTTCTTCGTCATATCGAGCATTCGAAAAACCTTCAGATGTAACATCCTTAATATCATCTGTTTTTTTCAGCGACCCAATCAAAGGTAATTGATACAAACTTTTTGCAGTACTTGTAAACGAATGTGACATTGCTTTAAGCGCTTCTCGCTCTGCAAGAATAATGTCTTTTAACGTTTCAGCATTTTGCTTTGCATCCCCTGCCACCTTGTCTTGCATAACAGAAACAACACTAGTAATAAGGTTCTGCTGACTAGCAGATAGTCGTCCAAAGGTGCCGTGTTTTTTTACTTGTGAGTGGCGAAGCATCTCATCGATGGTACTCTCATTTGAATCACCGCCATTCGAACGATTGTTACTTCTCTCACCGCCCTCTATTGCATGACTTATCCATTGATCGACTTTTGAAACCGTTAATCCCTGTCTTACAGACAATTCTTTTGATCCCACAACACAACCCCTTATCACTATAGACACGTATCCTGCGCATAGTACTACTGCCACCTAGGTTGTAAAAGCAATGAATTGTCTTTCCTTATGAAATGTTAAGCACTCGAAAAAACACAAAACAGATTAGAACACTAATTGTGCAAACCATTGCTATTCAGAAACGATGTTTAACCATTACTATCTTGACGACTCTCTACATCTAAATACCCCCGCTCCACAGCAACTTCCACTGCCTGTACTCCACTCAACAACTCTTCATACATCTCTCGTGATCTAATCAATTTTGTCATTTGTTGCTTAGAGGGAAGAGAATCACCAACTTCATTAGCCAAATCATACATCTCCTTTAAATATGCAGCTCTCGCTCTCGCTCTCGCTCTCGCAACAAGCTGCAATATTGGCTGTAACTCCTCTACATTAAGAGCTGAAATACTAGGGTTAATGATATCGTAATTGATATCGCCAATCGTTTTTGACAGCTCTAGCAACAATCGATTTCTATCTATACTCATAGGGCATCTCAATATCTAATATTTATTGATATAACCTTATAGGTATAGACAAAAATCACGTAATTGACGAATTTACACTACTTCACTCAACTCTCATCTTCTTAGCCTGCATACGTAACGTATTTTGCTTAACCCATCTCACCCAACCAGTGCTCCAACTCATCTGCACCACCAATACTCTCACCATTAACAAACACCTGAGGTGTTGTTCCGGCACCACTAACCGCGACTAATGAGCTGTAACTGACACCATTTACACCCAACTGAATCTCTTCATAACCCAAGCCTTTACTCGAAAGCACCTGTTTTGCACGACTACAATGAGAACAGCCAGCCTTGCTAAACAACGTTATCCTAGGGGGCTGAATGGCATTTGGTGCCACATGTTGCAGCATAGTATCAGCATCGGAGACTTGAAACGGGTCACCTGGAACATCTGGTTCGATAAACATTTTTTCTATCACCCCGTCATTCACAAGCATACTATAACGCCAGCTACGATCACCAAAACCTAGATCATTTTTGTTGACCAACATGCCCATTCCTTCAGAAAACGCTCCGTTACCATCCGGTATAAAACGGATGTTGGCAGCATCTTGATTCTCTTTCCACGCATCCATAACAAATGCATCATTAACACTTAAACAAATAATGTCATCGATACCATGCTCACGAAATACCGCAGACAATTCGTTATAGCGGGGAAGGTGAGTGGATGAGCATGTTGGTGTAAACGCTCCTGGCAAAGCAAATACAATCACTTTTTTTTGAGCGAAGATGGTTTCCGTAGAAACATCTAACCAATCATTATTCTCACGAGTATGAAAAACAACAGCAGGTACAGCTTGGCCTTCTTTATTCTCTAACATTGGATAATCCTCAAGGGTTACTACACATTATGTTGCTATCAAAGGCCGTCTTACCAGAGATAGTGTTAGCACGGCCCTAACCGCGATTCATAAGTAGTATGCAGCACCCTCAAGAATAGTTAAAATCATTCTTATTTATCTTATTGATAGATTTTACCAATAAAAAAATATCAATAAACTTACCCATTATTCGTCTTTATTGGTCTAAACCAGTGCGCCCAGCCCACCAAGGCATCAACGCCACGGGTTTGGATCCACACTTTACCTTGTCCACTGAAACGACAAACGAACCCCTCCCCAGAGAAGAATAGGGACTTATAACCCCCCACCTTAGTAATCTTATAATCAAGGCCTTCGGTAAACCCTACGATATTCCCTGTATCAACCACGTAATCTTCAGTAATATCAATCTCAATAATAGCGCCATAGGTATTAAACCAAAGATCACCAACACCACTACAACGAATTAGAAACAAGCTTTCACCCGAGAAAAACCCTTTTGTTAACCCCTGCCATTTGGTTTCAACATTAACCTCTTTTGAACAGGCAACAAAAGCTGAGTTTTGTAGGAATATCGTTTGGTTATCCAAATACTGATGACTTAGATCTCCTGGTGCACCTGGGGCAATACCAATTTCACCAGGAGCACCCTCTGCAGTAAACTCATTAATAAATAGCGACTCTCCCGTCACCATTCGGCCAATACCACCTTTAAGTTTAGTCTTCATTTGAAGGTTGGTATCCATCGTTGCCATCGCGGAGGATTCAACTTTAATCATTTCGTTTGCAGGCAATTGAACGGTAACAAACCCATAATCAGGGTCACCTTCTATTGTAAAGCTCAGCCCACGGAATGTTTGCTCACCAACATCTTCAGAACTTACTGTTGCAGTAAATGGCACTGGGACTTCTACAGCTGTAATTTCTACTGCGGAACTCTCTACTGCGGAACTCTCTTTTGCAGAACCCCCTTCTGAATTTTCTATTGAGCTCTCAATATCACTTACGGTTGAACTCGTTGCTTCGTTTTCCCTAGCACTAGAAATAACAATACACTCAACGCCAATGCCAATAAGTGCCTCTTTAAACTGATCTGCTTTTTCTAACGTGATATCTTTTTTAATCGCAATAGGCGCTTTTTTAAATGTATTCTCAGCCTGGGCCACAGAGATAGAAAATAATTTCGCAAATGCTGGTATTGCGTCTTCTCGCTGTTGATATTCACTAATATCACCAGTAATTTTTACAGTATAAGTTTCCATATTCTTATCCTTCGTACGATCTCGTTAATGCAATCTTTGATACAGCCTCGTTTTACTTGACCCTTAACATTACGCTCGACGTTCTCGTAAACTGCTCGCCATCACTTTGCCAAAGCTACGAGGATTATGGGATTGACACCACACAGTCCCTTTCCCAGAAAACTTACACACCAATCCTTCACCACCTAACATTGATTGAATCCAACTACCGCCCGCTTTAGTAATAGAAAAATCCAACGTCTCATTAAATGCAACAATATGCCCACTATCAACGATATATTCACCATCGACTTCAACAGGATAAATAGCACCAAAAGAACTAACGATTACTTTTCCGTTACCACTTAAATTGACCCAAAAAACACTTTCCCCTGAAAATATTGATTTAAACCCCTGCCACCCTAGATCAATATCAATAGCATCTTCACAAGCCAAAAATGAGCTGCCTTGCACAATAAGATTTTCATTATCTAAATCTAAAGCAAACATATCACCCGACAACGCGGTACCTAACCACACTTCACCAGAACCATTTAAAGGTTCAAAATGATTAAGGAACAAGGACTCTCCGGCAATTTTACGTTTGATCGCTTTTAGTATTCCTCCACTTCCCTTTTTATGGGTTGTTGTGGTGATATCCATATTGCCACTCATGGCTATCATCGCGCCCGACTCCGCCGTACAGGTTTCGCCCTGTTGCAGGGTTACTTTGGCGGCAGTATTTCCTGGCTGATGTACAAATTCTACTTGCATCGTTATTGTCCTTTTCTACCTTAACGTATGATCTATAAAAACGAATGATTTACCGAAACTTACGTGTCACCAAAACTTAGGATTCAACCAACTGGTTAAACCAGAGATACTGCGAGTTTGAATAACTATTTTCCCTTTTCCTTCAACACGAGTCACCAAACCTTCGCCACCAAAAAAACTTGAAAAAATGCCACCCGCCAACTGTAACTTTAATTTTATAGAAGACTCATAAGCCACTAGATGGCTACTATCTACGATATATTCGCCATCAATTTCTTTTTCCACCAACGCCCCATAAGCACCATACCACACAGTCCCTTCACCACTCACGACCATACGAAACAGACCCTCTCGAGCGATCAATGAAGCAAACCCTGCCCAATTAAGCCCCATTTTTATGCCATCGGTACACGCTAAAAAAGCACCTGGTTGCAAATACAACATGTCACCACTCAGTTCCACACTCCGTATTTCTCCCGGTGTGGGCTGAACAATCGTTAACTGACGATTGCCATCGGTGTTATTCGTAAACCGACTGATAAACAGTGTTTCACCACCAAGAAATTTTCTAAGTATACCTTTCACAAACCCGCCATTAAGTCGCGCCGTTAAATCCAGATCTGCTGCCATACTGGACATAGCGTCGGATTCCGTAGTCAGCGTTTCTCCTGGTTCAAGTTCTACATCAATATAAGAAAAGGCTTTACTGCCTTTGATTTCAGTTTTCATAGATTCCCTCTTTCCCTAGGCTTAAATAGATTCGACAGACTCTGCTGACTCATTCGATACCATAAACTTCTTCACTGCCACTTTCAGCTCATCAAATTGCTCAACAAAGGCTAAATACGGCACATCGTTATTTTTTCTGCTTTTTTCCACTAACGACAAAATGTAGGCGATTCGCTCTTCTGTCGCAGGATGTGTACTTAATAAACCTTCTGCCGCTACCATTAACTCTCGGGTTGTTTCATCTTCCACTTTCGCTAATTGCTTTTCCTGTTCAGCCACCAGCTTTTCAAAAAAACTAGCCAAACCTCTAGGATCAATATTCGCCCGAGTCAGCAGCTCATAACCTTTAACATCCGCCTCTCGCTCAAACCCCCGAGAAAACTGCTGATTCAACAATAAGGGCGCAGCATCAGCTACCATTGCCAACAACCCACTCACATCACCTAATAATAGATCGATACTTAAATAGACACTAGCAGCGCTAATAATATTGCGAACACTATGCTGCTCTGTAACATGAGACAATTCATGGGCTAACACCCCCAACATTTCATCCGCAGAATCTGCAGCCAAAATCAGACCACTATTGATCACCACAAAACCACCCGGTAATGCAAAGGCGTTAATTTCAGGGTCATTAACAATAGAGAATTGTGGTGTAAAACGAGGGTTATCCAGAGCATTTAACAAGGAATCAACAATAGGAAGTAAGTGTTTTTTTGTATCCTCCTCCGACATTAACTGCTCGCCTATTTGATACTGAGCATAAACGGTTTCACCCATTTTACGCTCCCACTCTGCGGGAACTTGTTTAGCAGCAATACCGGTTAAGGTATCCATTGATGAAAACAACACCAAGGGGATCATCACAATCGCCACCAATACAGCAACCATCACAGAATAATTCAACCAACGAGTACGTTTGGCTTTTTGCAACTGCAAAGCAATAGAAGGCACATTTTGCAATAATGGATTATTCAGAATACGCCGGTCACTGGTGTAAAACGACCATGCTGGCTTAGACGAATGCCGGATAAAAACCAAACGATCACTGGCCCCGCCAAGAGAAAATTCGCAGCCCTCAATGGAGAAACTTTCATTTCTAACATCAGTGGCCCCAGGCTCAAAGCGAATCACACCTGAAGAAACCGTAATGACACCAGATGCTTTTCCATTGGGTAAACTTTTATGAAACCCGTGACCTTGATACATTCCATTGTGATCCGTACTTTCCATTTAACAACTCCAACTAAAATATTTATCGTCATTTGAAGATAGAACCAACTACTCAAAAGATATAGAAGCTTACTAATAGCACAGTATTTGACGTTCTATTTCAGAAATCTCTGAGGCAAGGACGCCGAAGAAAGCATACATGGATGTACTTGCTGCGCTTTCTGAAATAGAACGTCAAATACTGTGCGATCTCTGAGATCCGCCAATAAATATCGACTCTACCATAACCATCATAGGTTGCACTGTTCTTCTCAACAGGTAACATACAGACATTCTGCACACCCCCATGCACACGCTTATTAGGACCCACTTATGCCAACACGTATTATCTATCCCGGTACCTTTGACCCTTTCACCAATGGGCATCTAGATCTTATTGAACGCGCTGCTCGATTATTTGACCATGTCACTATATCCGTCGCTGACAGCAAAAAGAAAAACCCCTTATTTAGCCTAGAAGAGCGCATTGCATTAGCAGAGGAAGTCACCAGCCACTTGGACAACGTAGAAGTCAGTGGGTTTAGTGGATTGTTAGTTTTTCATTGCCAAGAAAAAAATGCCAACATGGTATTACGTGGTGTAAGAGCCGTTTCCGACTTCGAATACGAATTCCAACTCGCCACCATGAACCGTAATCTCGACAAAAGTATCGAAACTGTCTTTCTGACCCCCGATGAGGGCCTATCATTTATTTCCTCATCCTTAGTAAGAGAAATATCCGCGATGGGTGGAGATGCAGCACAATTTGTACCCAATGCCGTTGCAGATGCTTTGCGCAAAAAGCACCCCGCAAAATAAACCCACACAGCTTTTCGGTGGAAAAGTCCTCTCATACTGGTAAAATACAGTTTTTCTAAGCTGTAGAACCATCAAGAGAGTAGCAAATGGCACTTATTATCACCGACGACTGTATTAACTGTGACGTTTGCGAGCCAGAATGCCCCAATGAAGCCATTTTTGTGGGTGTAGAAATTTATGAAATTGACCCGAAGAAATGCACCGAATGTGTTGGGCACTATGATGAACCACAGTGCCAACAAGTTTGCCCTGTAGACTGCATCCCTCTTGATCCTGCAAACGTTGAAAATGAAGACCAACTGATGGAAAAGTACCATCAACTAACGGGATAATAACCCCTATTTATCCCAGCAATCCCGCGTTATGATGTTGACACCCTAGCCAGCTAACCACTTTAGGGTGTCATTCACTTTAGGATCATCATCATGGGATTACGCTACACCCTCGTTTTCGTTGCTGTCACATTATTATTTACCAGTGGCTGCCAACAATCACAATCGACTGCCCAAACCTCAACCCAATTTCCCGCTCAAGCATCAGTTGCAAGCGCACACCCGTTAGCGACTCAAGCAGGTATGGATATTTTAGCCGAAGGTGGTAACGCCTTTGATGCCGCAATCGCCGTGGCCTCCGTACTAGGTGTTGTTGAACCCTACAGTGCTGGCATCGGTGGTGGTGGTTTCTGGTTATTACATAGAGCCGCTGACGGCAAAGAAGTAATGATTGATGCTCGCGAGAAAGCCCCCCTTGCCGCCACTCACGATATGTATGTTAATAAAAAAGGCAAGGTTAACAGAGACTTAGCCGTCAACGGCCCCTTGAGTGCAGGCATCCCTGGTCAACCTGCCGCCTTTGCACATATCACCAATGCTTACGGTACCTTACCCCTAAATCGCACCCTTAAGCACGCAATACATCATGCAGATCAAGGCTTTCAAGTCGATCGAGTCTACTTACAGTTGGCAGCATATAGAGAAAAAGTGCTATCTCGCTTTCCTGAAAGCCACAGCACACTCGTTACCAACAACCTCACCACCGACACCGTTATCACACAAAAAGACCTTGCCCGAACCCTAAACACCCTCGCAACTAAGGGCAAAGCGGGGTTTTACCAAGGCCCCCTCGCGCAACAATTGGTTAACGGTGTTACCGAGGCCGGGGGAATCTGGCAACTAGATGACCTATTACAGTACAACGTCATTGAACGACAACCTATTACGTTTACCTATAATAACAACAACAGCCTCGTCAAAATTGTTTCCGCACCACCGCCATCCTCCGGAGGTGTTGCACTCGCGGAAATGTTTAATATGCTTGAGGCAATGGAATACCCATCACTTGACCCCCTTACACAACATCATGTTTTAGTTGAAGTTATGCGCCGAGCCTATCGAGATCGAGCAGAACACTTAGGCGATAGCGATTTTTACCCCGTACCCGTTTCTCAACTTATCGACCCTATCTACGGCCAAAACCTCGCAAAATCTATCAACCTATCAAAAGCCACCGATAGCAGCTCCCTTGGCAAATCTTACGGTAACCATAGCGGCACTCACACCACACACCTATCGGTCATTGATAAACACGGTAATTACGTATCAGCAACATTATCCATCAATTTACCTTTTGGCTCAGGGTTTACCGTGCCCGGCACAGGCGTATTGCTAAATAATGAAATGGATGACTTTTCCGCCTTACCTGGCTCTCCAAACGCTTACGGCCTAGTGGGTTCCCAGGCCAATGCTATTGCTCCTGGAAAACGCCCGTTATCCAGTATGACACCTACATTTGCTGAATTCACCGTTGATAACCACAAGCAAGTGGCCATTCTTGGAACCCCCGGCGGTAGCCGTATTATCACAATGGTATTCCTCGGACTATTAGAAGCTATTGAGGGTAAAACGCCTGAAGACTGGGTCTCTAGACATCGCTTTCACCATCAATATCTACCCGACGCCATCCAAATTGAACCTAATACTTTCTCAAAATTTGAAAAGGCTCAATTACAACGACTTGGCCACAAACTCAAACCTGTTGGCCGACGTTATGGCAATATGCAGGCTATTTTATGGAATCAACAAACAGGCAAAGTCTCTGCTGCGTCTGACCCAAGAGGTGTAGGAGAAGCTCGGGTCAAATGACCTAGCTATTCTTCAGACTAATAAACACAAAAAGCCCGCTGCTCCTATTGAGAACAGCGGGCTTTTTGTGTTTATTAGTCTGGCTATTTAGCTACGTTATTTGTCGAGCTACTTAACCATATGCTTAGTACCACAACCCAAACAACGCATAAATGTTGAACGAAAAGGGGTTCCTACCAAGGTGTCAGCAGCTTCTTTAAAATTGCCGCCTAATGCAGAGAAGGGGGAAGAAACAAGAAACACCACCGCTCCAAGTGCAGTAGCACCAAACATTAACGGTCTAACCAATACAAGATCGGCCGTCATTTCAGCACCTGATGGGCGTTCAGTTATGGACTCCGCCACAGCAATTCCTGGAAGCGCGGTCATAATTATCATGATAACTACTAACATGTTCGCTTTTATATTTTTTTTCAGGCCGCGCATATTACTATCCTCATTAACCTATTTTGTTTCAGTATAAACACAACATTCAGGGTTTTCAGCCCAAGAATGAAAGAAAACGCTATTTTTGCTACAGGCACCTCTAAATATTGCCTTTATTTTATTAAGTTTGGCAGAATTTACAGAAAACGGTAGATCTTTGTCCAATACGTATCTCATGCAGTATCCGATCACAGGCAACACAGGGCATATCACCCCGACCATAGACCTGTAGCTCCTGCTTAAAATACCCGGGTTTGCCATCGCCTCCCACAAAATCCTTTAACGTCGTACCACCTTGCTCAATCGCCCTAGCCAGCACCTCCTTGATGCATTCAACTAACCGCCTATAGCGTTTTTTTGAAACCTTACCCGCTAATCGCTTAGGGTGAATCCCCGCCTGAAACAATGCCTCATTGGCATAGATATTACCCACGCCAACCACAATATGACTGTCCATGATAAACGTCTTAATGGGGCACTTCTTGCCTCGAGATTTTTGCCACAACGTCTCTACGTCAAAGGCATCCGTTAACGGTTCTGGCCCTAGCTTTTCAATAAGTTTATGGTTTTCTGGTGGTTCATCTGTCCATAACCAGGCACCAAAGCGACGAGGGTCCGTATAGCGCAATATATCACCAGACGATAGTCGCAAATCAACATGGTCATGGAACAATGGTGGCTCACTTTTTGGCACCATACGTAAACTTCCAGACATTCCAAGGTGAACCATCACCGTACCCTTAACCGTTCGTATCAACAAATATTTACCACGGCGCTCCACAGCATCAATCTTCAAACCTTTGATAGCACTAAGCTCTTCCGATACAGGCCAGCGTAATTTAGGCTGCCTTACAACAATAGAACGGATTTTTTGGCCTTTTAAAAACGGTTCTATTCCTCTTCGTGTGGTTTCTACTTCCGGTAACTCAGGCATCGTTATAGAATTCTCTACTTAGTTTGGTCCACCACAGTTTACAGGGTTTTGCATAAGATGATGAGTTTGGGCGTAGATACCGGCGGCACGTTTACCGATTTTGTATTACTTGATAACGGATCACTACGCATACACAAAGTGCTTTCCACCCCCAGCGCCCCTGAACAAGCGATTCTACAAGGCATCACTGACATGGGGCTAATGGATGCAGCCACATCAGGCCAGCTACGCATCACCCATGGCAGCACGGTTGCAACCAACGCCGCTCTTGAAAACAAAGGAGTTAAAACAGCTTTTGTCACCAACAAAGGTTTTGCTGACATCCTCACCATTGGACGCCAAGCACGCGCCGAGCTATACAACTTACAGCCTAACCCCACCCTCATTCCAGTAGATAAAGCACTGTGTTTTGAAACTGGCGGGCGGCTCGATGCCAATGGTCAAGAAACATCCCCCCTTAACAAAACCGATATCAACATCCTCATTGACGCAATCAAAGCAGCAAAACCCGATGCTATCGCCATCTGCCAACTTTTTTCCTATCTTAATCCAGCAACAGAAAAAGCCATTGAAGCAGCGCTCACACCGCTAGCTTACGTGAGCCGCTCCTCGGAGGTATTACCCACCAGCGGAGAATATGAACGGGGTATAGCGACTTGGCTTAACGCAAGCCTTGGCCCTTTGGTGAAACGTTATGTAGACCAACTTCGACAAGCTCTACACCCAGCGAATATTGCCGTAATGCAATCTACTGGAGGGACCATCGATGCTAAACAAGCCGCAGATCACGCCGTCAACATGCTGTTATCCGGGCCTGCAGGAGGCCTATCCGGCGCTCGCTTTATGGGCAAAGCCAGTAACACGGCTAACCTACTCACCTTTGACATGGGAGGCACCTCTACTGACGTAGCAACTATCCAAGGGCACATCAAACTCACCACAGAAGGTCATATCGGCCCCTGGCCTGTTGCTGTCCCCCAAGTAGATATGCATACCATCGGCGCTGGCGGCGGCTCCATCGCCTATATTGATGATGGCGGCTTATTACAAGTCGGCCCAGAGTCTGCAGGCGCCTATCCAGGGCCTGCCTGTTATAAAAGGACCACTAACAACGAACAAAGCAGTAAACCTATCCAGCCCACCGTAACAGACGCCAATGTGATACTGGGGCGATTACGCCCAGAGCTTTTTCTCGGTGGCAATATGACTCTCGACGTCAGCGCAGCCCAACAGGCACTACAGCCCCTAGCTAAGAAGCTAAACCTTAACCTTACAGACATTGCACAAGGCATAATCGATATTGCCAATGATCACATGGCAAGCGCTCTACGGGTCATCTCCGTACAACGAGGAGTCGACATCCAGCAGTTTCACCTGTGTAGTTTTGGCGGAGCAGGGGGGTTACACGTTTGCGCGCTCGCCGATGCCCTACAAATGGAAAAAGCATTGGTACCGATTCATGGCGGGGTGCTTTCAGCGTTTGGTATGCTGACCTCAGTGAAGGAGCGCCAATTATCACAAGCGATTTCAGGCATCATTCCCTCTCATATTAATAACAATACAAACGCCCAACTCAGCCCCGAAAAAATCCAACAACACTGCGACCTATTAATCTCAGAAGGTACTAAAGCACTGTTACTAGAAGGCATCGACAAAACATCAATTACTACCACATGCTCCTTAGATCTACGCTATCAAGGTCAATCGTTCTTTCTCAATGTACCTTGGATGAAATATGAAATTGAACACGGGAAAGGGGCACTAGCATCTATCGCACAGGCTTTTCATCAACAACACCGCCACCGATATGGACACGCACTAAGCATAGATATTGAGTTAGTTAACGTGCGTATTGCATTAACAGGCCAACAGCCCTCCATTGAACTACCAGTCATTCCCACACAGCCAGAAGCAAAGCCAACCATTACTGCAGAAGGGGATCACATATATCAACGGGCTGACCTAGTGGCAGGACAAATGATCCATGGCCCAGCACTTATCGCCGAAACAGTATCCACGACTTACATTGACAATAGCTGGTGCGGTTACATTGATCCGGTTGGGAATATTCTTCTTACAAAAAGCGCTACTCCACCATAGAGTGTTGTGCCACATCCGACCATTCCAATGCTTTTAAATAAATAACCCATAGATCGTCGGCTTCAAGACCTTTCATTATGGCATGATCAAAGTCACCGGTTTCATATGCTTCAACCATCCGTAATACGGCACCAATATCACCACCGCCCGTCAATAACGCCAACTCCAACTCTGCAGACAATGGCATTTGCTGCACAATATCTTCCAATGGCTTATCTAATAACGCATCCAGCAATGACAGTAATCCTGCGGTAAAATAACCTCCACTGAACTGCCGATTGAGCTTTTCTGCAACTAACTCGCACATCTTCCCACGAACAATCGCGGTAACTAACAGCTCATTGGGTTTGTTATCCATCGCGGAAAAAACCAACATCCCAGCCCAACGACGTAACTCATAAGCCCCCAAGATAACGATGGTATCCGCAATAGTTTTAATGGTTCGCGTCAAACCAAAAGAAGCTGAATTAACCACTCGAAGCAACTTATAAGATAATCGAGGGTCTTGGCAAATAATACGCTCTACACGCTCAATATCGTAATCATCCGTACTTAACTCCGCCAACAATGCCGTGATAACCATACCGGACGCGGGCACACTCTCCCCTGACATCACATGGGGTTTACATAAAAAATACCCCTGAAAGTAGTCAAACCCCATTGTACGATACAGCTCAAACTCTTCATGGGTTTCAACTTTTTCTGCCAATAACTTACCTTCGATATCGCCAACAAGACGCAACTTTGCAACTTGCTCCTTAACGCCACTCACCCCTAAATCCATGACATCTAACTTAATAAAACTGGCCTTAGGAATTAAAGGCTTCCATTCATCACTGTAAATGAAGTCATCCAATGCAACACGATAACCCACATCAACAAGGTTTTTTACCTCCTGAATAACGTCCTCATTCACTAAAACATCTTCTAAGATTTCAGGAATCAATAACTTTTGCAGCCCTTTCGGTAACTGGCCTGATGTCAGAATATCTTGAGTGATATTCACCAATGCTGGATGGCCACTAGTGATTTTTTCTAACCCTATTTCTGAAAAAGCATTCACCAAAACCTGCATTGTTGCTTCATTAGCGTCACCCATAGATTCAGCGCTATTCACCATACTTCCACGGTATAGCAGCTCATACGCAACTACGTTGAGGTTACGATCAAATACAGGTTGTCGGGCTAAATATACATCCATAAGCGATTCTTAGTTAAATTGTTATCTCATCACACATACACCATTACTCAGTGTGGCAGATAATCACTAACCGTAAACCCAAGAACGTTTATTTCATAAGGAAGGGGGGATTCATGCCAAAAAGAAAGGCCGCCTTACTAAACTATAAAAGCTAAGACATAAAACTATCCTTAACATCCAGACACAATAAAGCCGCTATGAGATACCTCATAACGGCTTTATCAGCAAATTAAGCTATTAATGGAGCCTACTTAATTTTTGCTTCTTTAAACTCAACATGCTTACGAACAACGGGGTCGTATTTCTTAAACGCCATTTTTTCGGGCATGGTACGCTTATTTTTATCGGTAGTGTAATAGTAACCAGTACCGGCTGTTGAAACTAACTTTACCTTCTCACGCATAATCCTATTCCTTACACTTTCGCGCCGTTAGCACGGATGTCTTTAAGCACCTTATCGATACCAAGCTTATCGATGATACGCATACCTTTGGCTGAAACACGTAGTCTTACAAAACGCTTTTCACTTTCAACCCAGAAACGGTGGTGGTGCAAGTTAGGCTCAAAACGACGACGAGTCTTGTTATGAGCGTGCGATACATTATTTCCAGTTACGGGCCGCTTACCGGTAACCTGACAAACTTTAGCCATTCTTCAATCTCCAAATACTGGCAAAACAGCCCATACAATGGGTATAAACTGTGCAAGCCAGAAAGAAAGTCCTGACTCACCTAAAATTGGGTGCGCCTTTATAACAGAACCATGCATTGATAGCAAACATTTCAATTATAATTCAACTACAAAAGCCCACGCTCTGCAAAAGACACAACCTCGTCATCCCCCACTATCATGTGGTCTAAGACCCTAACATCCACAAGATTTAGTGCTTTTACCAATCTTTCAGTAATTTGTTGATCCGATTGACTAGGTTCAGCAATTCCCGACGGGTGGTTATGTGCAAAAATCACAGCAGCGGCATTAGAAGCCAGGGTTTGCTTAACCACCTCTCTCGGATATACCGATGCACCATCAATTGTTCCATAAAATAACTCTTTGTAGTCTAAAATACGATGTTGATTATCCAAATACACGCACGAAAACACTTCATGGCGATAAGCGCGCATTTTAGCTTTTAAAAACTGCTTAATTTTCTCTGGGCTAGTAATCGCATCCCCGGCATCAATACTTTTTTCCAAATACCGTTTTCCCACTTCCAAAGCCGCTTGTAGCTGAACATATTTTGCTGGCCCCATGCCATGAACCTTTGAAAACATCGCCAAGTCTGCATCCAAAAGCTGTCGCAAATCGCCAAACTCGCTCAGCAGCTCTCTAGCAAGGTCTACTGCTGTCTTCCCAGCAACACCTACCCGTAAAAAGATTGCTAGTAATTCGCCGTCAGACAGGCTTTCAGGGCCCATCTGAAGCATTTTTTCACGGGGACGCTCTTCTACAGGCCAATCCGTAATCGCCATAATCACTCTCCTTGTGTTTGCTTCTTTGACTGCAAAGTTCTAACAACACAGACCTATAAACCACAAATACCTTGAGCATTTTTATACAAGAGAACATAAAATAACAAAAATAATTAGCGCTCAGGCACACAAACCCTTATTGTTTATGGTAAATACTCACTAACCCCATAACACGCAACATTAGGCAGGAGGATAATCGAACTATGCAACGATTGGCAAATAAACGTATCGTTTTAGGAGTAACCGGCGGTATTGCCGCTTACAAAAGCGCAGAACTGATTCGACGTTTAATTGATGCCGGCGCAGAAATCAGGGTTGTTATGACCAAGGCTGCTCAAGAGTTTATTACGCCATTAACACTTCAAGCATTGTCCGGTAACCCGGTACACGTAGCGCTGCTAGATACCGAAGCTGAAGCTGGCATGGGCCATATTGAACTAGCTCGCTGGGGTGACGCCCTGCTAATCGCCCCAGCCAGCGCTGATTTCATTGCCCGTCTAACCCACGGCCATGGTAATGACCTACTAACCACCCTATGCCTTGCTACACGCTGCCCCATTCATATTGCACCAGCGATGAATCAGGGCATGTGGGCGTCCACCGCCAATCAAAACAACATTCAACAACTAGAAACTAACGGCATCCACCTTATTGGGCCAGGTTCCGGTTACCAGGCATGTGGTGACATTGGCCTTGGCAGAATGTCAGAGCCCAATGATATTGCCCAAATTCTTGCCGACAGCTTTCAAACCGGTAGCCTCGCGGGAACTCAAGTGGTAATCACTGCCGGCCCCACACGAGAAGCCATCGACCCAGTACGATATATCAGCAACCATAGCTCTGGAAAGATGGGCTTTGCATTAGCAGAAGCCGCTCGGGATGCAGGCGCCATTGTCACTTTAATCGCAGGCCCTGTGAACCTCGCAACCCCTGATCGCGTTAACCGTATCAATGTAGTCAGTGCAGAAGACATGTTGGTGGCAACAACAGAATGCCTTGATACTCTTGCGATGAATCGCAATACATCTGAAGCATCCATACCTAACACCCAAAACGCTATCATTTTTATTGGCACCGCAGCCGTTGCTGATTATCGCCCTGACACCAGCGCCACTCAAAAAATCAAAAAAACACAAGGCAATCCCAACCTCACCTTACAACTCATTGAAAATCCAGATATTATCGCCGCCGTTGCGCAACGAGACCCCAAACCATTTACCGTTGGTTTTGCCGCTGAAACACAAAATGTATTGGACTATGCCAACGACAAAATCACGCGTAAAAATCTCGATATGATTGTCGCAAACGATGTTAGCAACAAAGAGATTGGCTTTAATAGCGACCTTAATGCCGTCACCATTATTTGGCCCGAAGGAAATAAAGCCATCGATGTTGCCAGCAAATCCATCATTGCTAGCGCGATCATTCAACAGATCAGCCTACAATTATAAACACTGCTAAGCTTCTATATACGGCCAGTTATAAACACGTAATTACAGGCCTACAGATACAGAGAAAGCTACACGTAAACAGCACGTTATAAACGATGGCTACCACATAACCCCATCAGGCATCAGGAACAACAATGGGATTATTAAAAAAGAAAAGTAACAAAATGGACGAGGCTCAAGTGCAGGGCCAACCGTCGGCACCTATCAACCCCGCGCTAAAAGCACAAAAGTTTTCGTTATTTACTAAGTTCACACCCAGCATATTTGGCAGCACTATTGCCGTCATTGCATGCGCGGGGGCATTATATTATTTACTAGCAATCCAAGCCGCACAGCAAAATAACGAGATTGTGGGTAAAAGTATTGCTAAATCATATAGTGAATACATTTCCCAGCAGCTGTTTGTATTAAATGCATCTCTTGAAACATTCAGCCAACAACCCAAATTAACAGAAGCTATTGCCGCAAAGAATACCAAAGAGCTATCCAGCATCGTACGTGACGCAAAGAAGATATTACCCTTTGTCACCAACATCCACATTTACCCAAAAGGTAAAGCCAAAAAAGATGCTACCAGCACTCCGCCTGTTAGCTATGCCCAATTGGATATGATTCGTAGGGCAGAAAAAAACAAGTCTCCATCTCCCGAGGTCCATACCCAAAACAAAGTTCGCTACCTGAATTATGCTACCCCTATCAAACAAGATGACAAAATTATTGGCAGCTTATTGGTTAACTTCCGCTTACAAGACATTTTATCGGTCATACCGGAACTTGACTCAGATGCAGGTTACATTGAGATTGCCCAGCAATTTGATACCAGCAAACCGCAGGTAATACACAAAAGTGGTAATGTAAAATTCAAAAATGGCCCAAGCATATCCATTCCATCAGGTAATGGGTATTGGATCGCCATTTATTACCCATCAAATATCATTAATTCAACAGACTCTCTGACTCCCATTATTGCCTCTATTGTTGGTGTCAGTGCAGTTATTTCTCTCGCTTTAAGCCTGATTTCACTATTACTTGTTAGTAAAGCACTCGAGTCCAATGCAACCCGGTTAACCAGCGCGTTTAACGCAATGACATCCCACGAAAAACACAATGCAACATTTACCCTCAGTATTTTCACATCGTTGCACCAAACTATCGAACGCCTATTTCGGGATTATGATTCTCACATGCGTCACTCGGCGTTGAAAAATAAAGACACCAGCACCCATAATAACAAGAATGACTTTGACACCGACTATCAAGACAGCGATGTATTGGATATTGATATCTCAGAGGATGACACAAACCTCATGGGTGGTGCTGAATCTGACGACGACAATCCTTTAGCGGTAATTGATGAAGATCCAGACATGATGGATTTGGATGACCTTGGGTTGGACGAAGTTGACCTTGCTGAAAGTGCCCCCGAAGAAACCATGTCAACTGATGGTATGGATATTAGTAGTGAAAGTGTACCTGCTGAAATTTTTAGAGCTTACGATATTCGTGGCATCATCAATCAAAACCTTAATGAAAATATCGCTAACATGATCGGAATGGCTGTTGGTAGCGAAGCACAAAGCCAAGGCCAAACCAGTATTATTGTTGCTAGAGACGGCAGACTTTCCAGCCCCGAACTCGCCCAAGCACTCACTCAAGGGCTGATTACCAGTGGCATGAAAGTTATTGATATTGGTCTTGTGCCTACCCCCGTATTGTATTTCGCCACCCACACACTGGGCAGCCAATCTGGCGTTATGGTAACCGGCAGCCACAATCCGGCCAATTACAATGGTTTTAAAATTGTTATCGCCAATCAGGCTCTAGCCAACGAACAAATTCAGGCCTTAAAACAACGCATTGATAACGGTCAATTATCTCAAGGTGCCGGTAGCTACGAGCAAGCTGACATCAGCGCTGATTACCTTGACCGTATTACCAACGATGTTGTTCTCGCAAAGCCCATGAAAATTGTGATTGATTGCGGCAACGGGGCAACAGGTAATTTAGCGCCTAACTTGCTAGACACCCTGGGCTGTACCGTATTAACGTTAAACAGAGAAATAGACGGCAATTTCCCTAACCATCATCCTGACCCCAGCAAACCTGAAAACTTACAACAACTTATTGATACCGTACAAAAAGAGGGCGCAGAACTTGGCATTGCTTATGACGGCGATGGCGACCGACTCGGTGTTGTTACTCCTGATGGAAAAATAATTTGGCCCGACAAATTGCTGATGTTATACGCCAAAGATTTACTATCACGCAATCCAGGGGCAGATATTTTATATGACGTAAAATGCACACGAGATATTGCTGAACTGGTCAGCAACATGGGTGGCAGAGCCATCATGTGTGAAACAGGGCACTCCCTGGTAAAAGCAAAAATGCGTGAAACTGGAGCCGTTGTTGGTGGTGAATTTAGCGGTCACATCTTCTTTAACGATCGATGGTACGGCTTTGATGATGCGCTTTATAGTACCGCTAGATTATTAGAAATCCTATCCATGGAGCCCATTGATGTCGTAGAGGTATTTGCGGAATTTCCAGAAAAAGTCAGCACACCGGAAATACACATCCCCGTGTCTGAAAGCGAAAAATTTGATATTGTTCACCGCATTCAAGAGCAAGCACAATTCCCTAACGGTAATATGATTACTCTCGACGGCATTCGTGTAGACTTCTCTGACTCATGGGGACTATTACGCGCATCAAATACAACACCCAACTTAGTGGCGCGCTTTGAAGCTGATGATGAAGATGCATTAGCAAATGTGCAATCGATCTTTAGAGAACAAATTTTACAAGCACAACCTAGTATTTCATTACCGTTTTAGCGCACTTAGCACTAACAAAATACAACACTACCTCGACCTAAATAGCAGTTACATAATGACATTAGAAAAAGACCAAGCTTTAAACATTGCCGACGTTCTCACCAAGGCACTACCCTACATTCAACGCTTCACAGGCAAAACTATTGTTATCAAGTATGGCGGTAATGCCATGACCGATGACAACCTAAAAAATAGCTTCGCCCGCGATATCGTATTAATGAAATTGGTAGGCATCAACCCTGTAATTGTTCATGGCGGTGGCCCTCAAATTGGCGACCTTCTAGAAAAAATTGGCAAGGAAAGCCACTTTGTGGAAGGTATGCGTGTCACTGACAGTGAAACCATGGACGTTGTAGAAATGGTACTTGGTGGCTTGGTTAACAAGTCCATCGTTAGCCTTATCAATAACAACGGCGGCAAAGCTGTTGGCTTAACAGGCAAAGACGGTGGACTACTACAGGCTAAAAAGCTGCACATTTCAAAATTTTCTCCCGACCTTAACGCTCCCGAAATTATCGATATCGGCCACGTAGGTGAAGTGGAATCCGTCAACACTGAAGTAGTTGACATGTTAGTGCACGGTGATTTCATTCCCGTCATTGCACCTATTGGTGTTGGAAACGACGGTGCGTCTTATAATATCAACGCCGATTTGGTTGCCGGAAAAATTGCTGAGGTTTTGAATGCAGAAAAGTTAATTCTATTAACCAATATCGCAGGACTACAAGACAAGTCTGGCAACATTCTGACAGGATTAAATAGCGAACAAGTGGACGTATTAATTCAAGACGGTACCATCTATGGCGGCATGTTACCGAAAATCGGTTGCGCCCTAAGCGCAGTGAAAAGTGGTGTAACTAGCTCACATATCATTGACGGACGAGTCCCTCATGCCGTATTGCTTGAACTCTTCACTGATGAAGGTGTAGGCACTTTGATCACAAACACCTGATCACTAATACCTGCTCAACAACACCGAATAACAAATATCTAAAATCCCATAGATAACAAAACCAGCGACACCGTACTATGCAAAACCCAACGCAAAAGGTCTCTCGTAAAGACCAAATACTTCAAGCCCTTGCCGCCATGTTAGAAGCCTCTCCTGGAGGTAGAATAACAACCGCAGCACTAGCCAAAGAAGTTGGCGTATCAGAAGCCGCCCTATATCGGCATTTTCCAAGCAAAGCAAAAATGTTCGAAGGGCTGATCCTTTTTATTGAAGAGTCCATTTTCTCGCGCGTGTCACTGATTCTTAAAGAAGAGATATCTGCGCTAGATCAATGCCAGCAGCAGCTACATTTGTTATTAACCTTTGCAGAGCGAAACCCCGGTATCACCCGCATACTCACAGGTGATGCTATCACGGGCGAATCGGAACGACTCAGAGAACGTATTGTTCAGTTTTTTAATCGTTTTGAAACCCAGCTCAAAACCACGTTAAGGGAAGCTGAGATTAAGGAAGGTAAAAAAACAGTACTACCTGCTGGGCAAACTGCGAATCTGATTCTATCAACAGCGGAAGGTCGTATTTGCCAATATGTACGCAGTGGATTTGAGCGTAAACCCACAGATAACTGGGACGCACAATGGAGTCTGTTATCACAGACCCTGTTTAATCCAATGATATAAGTTGCGGCATTACGGTGCTAAAACAACAAGCAAAGAGCGCCCCATAAACAAGGGCCAATGTATTCGTAAAAACGTTTATTTTCGCCCTTGTTCAATCAATACTTTTAAACGCTCAATATCCTTAGCGTAAGATTCACGGACCCCCACCTTTTCTTTTTCTTTCTCTGTGTTGGTTTCTTCTAACTTATCGATTTGACGTTCAAAACGTTCAATTTTATCTAGCAGATGTTCTGCAACATCTTCCCCTGCACGCTCCTGAATGGCCGCTTTCTCTTGGGTAACATCATACTCAGAGCGTAAACGTGCAATATTGCTTTTATTGATGCTAATAATTACATCTAACGCTTCAATTTTTCGCTCTCTAGCACGCTCTGCATCTTCAGGGTGACTAAAAATAGTTAACAATCGTTGATCTGCTTTTACCTGTAAAGCCTCTTGCAACACCCTTTGCTTACGCTCACCTTTACTGCCATCCCTAAGGGTAATCTCTTCTTCCGTTAACTCTCGAGGCACCACTTTAACCACCTGCCCATGACGGTTCAGTATGCTGTAACCCTTGGATATCAACTCAGGAGGGATGCGATCATTAAGCACAACGCGACCATGCTCATCGTTGTAGCGATAAAGCTTCCCAGAGTCCGCTAATGCTAACGGTGAAAGCAAACCCAACATCGCTATGCAGAATGCGAGTTTTCGGAGCATAAAATAATTTACCTTCATAACCAATAATGACGTTAATATTAAATAATAGTAATACTAAATAGAGTAGCAACGTATTTTAGGAATAATAACGTATTTTAGACGACAAATGCAGGAAACAGTTCATATCTCCAATCCCGACATAGAATCACGAAATATCAACGCCCCTGTATTTAAGGGGCGAGCTAACACTCATTCACTAAATACCATACTTCTCTCGATATGCCTGGATATTTTGCAAATGCTGGGCATATTCGCCTTTTTTATCCTCAACAGATGCCAAATACTCCGTTACCTGGGCTAGTGTTACCACACTAACCACTGGGATCCCGAAGTCACGTTCCACTTCTTGAATCGCAGATAACTCTCCTTTACCACGCTCTTGACGATCCAATGCAACCAACACACCGGCCGATTTTGCATTGGTCTGAGCAATGATTGCCATAACTTCCCTAATGGCGGTTCCTGCTGTGATGACATCATCAATTATCAGCACACCGCCTTCTAAGGGTGCACCAACTAACGAGCCGCCTTCACCATGAGCTTTGGCTTCTTTGCGATTAAAACACCAAGGTACATCCATATTATGGCCATCAGCTAAAGCAATTGCCGCTGCAGATGCAATAGGAATACCTTTGTAAGCAGGACCAAAAAGAACATCAAAAGCGATGCCTGACTCTTTTATCGCCTCAGCGTAATAACGTCCTAACTTTGCCAATGCCAGCCCACTATTAAACAACCCCGCATTGAAGAAATACGGGCTAGTACGACCAGACTTTAAGGTGAACTCCCCAAAACGTAACACGCCTTGGGATATAGCAAACTCAATAAACTCTTTTTGATATGCTTTCATCGTGACACTCATATTTCGATCTTAACTCCGATCTTAACTACGCCCATAACTTACCAACCAAGCGCTTCTTGTTGTAACTGAACCAACTCTTTGATGCCTTTCTCTGCAAGATCCATCATTGCATTCATTTCATCGCGGCTAAACTCATCAGCTTCTGCAGTACCTTGAACTTCAACAAAACCACCGTGCTGGGTCATTACCACATTCATATCAGTGTCTGCATTAGAGTCTTCTGGGTAATCAAGATCTAAGACTGGCTCACCCTTATAAACACCAACAGAAACCGCTGCAACAAGACGCTGTAAAGGGTCTTGTTTGATTTTTTTGTTGTTCAACATCCACGTCAACGCATCAACCAACGCCACACAACCACCGGTAATAGACGCAGTACGAGTGCCTCCGTCAGCTTGAATCACATCACAATCGATAGTGATGGTATTTTCACCTAACATTTTTAAATCAACCGCCGCACGTAAAGAACGCGCCACCAAACGACTAATTTCTAAAGTACGGCCACTTTGCTTACCGCGCGCCGCTTCTCGATTCATTCGAGAATTCGTAGAACGTGGCAACATACCGTATTCAGCAGTAACCCAACCTTTGCCTGTACCCTTTAAAAACCGAGGAACGCCATCGGTAGCACTCGCAGTACAAATCACTTTGGTATTACCAAACTCAATCAATACAGACCCTTCGGCATGGCACGTATAGTTACGGGTAATTTTTACATCTCTTAATTGGTCTGGGCTTCTACCGCTAGGTCGCATAGTCAAATCCTAAATACAGGGGGGGAAGGAATAAAGGCCGTAGTATACCTGTTCTTAACGTATAATAGAGCGATAAATTGCCTCAACATGGTTTTCCAAATCTATGAATCAGCCCCAAGAGCAGCTTGTTGTCATTGGCAATGGCATGGCCGGCATGAAAACAGTCGAGATATTGCTCTCCGCTAACCCCGACAAATACAATATCACCGTGTTTGGTGCCGAACCTTACGGCAACTACAACCGAATCATGTTATCCCCCGTACTCTGCGGTGAAAAAGATATCAAAGACATCATGATTAATGATCGTCAATGGTATAGCGACAACAACGTCACCTTGCACGCCGGCCCCTCCAAAGAAGTCGTTGGCATCGTACGATCAACCAAACATGTCATCGCCAAAGACGGCTCCCGGGTCCCTTATGACAAACTACTCATCGCTACCGGCTCCAACCCGTATATATTGCCAGTTCCCGGGCACGATCTAGAAGGCGTCATTGGGTTTCGAGATATCTACGATGTTAAAAAGATGGTGGCTTACAGCGAACAACGCAAATACGCCATTGTCTTAGGTGGTGGATTATTAGGCCTAGAAGCTGCCAATGGTCTAGCGCAACGAGGTATGCACGTTACGGTAGTGCACAGCCGCCAAACACTACTGAATCGCCAACTTGATAGCCACGCCGGTAAATTATTACAACAAGCATTAGAAGCTCGAGGGGTGAATTTTAAACTCAACGTGCAAACCCAGGAAGTTAAGGGGGATGCTAACGGTCACGTTGAAGCCGTGCACTTTAGCGACAACGACACCTTACCTTGTGATTTATTTGTGATGGCAATTGGTGTTCGCCCCAATATGGCCTTGGCAAAAACAGCCGGTATTCATTGTGATCGCGGCATCGTGGTTAGTGATACCTTACAAACCTACGACCCCAGTATCTATGCGGTGGGGGAGTGTATTCAACACCGAGAAAACACCTTTGGACTCGTCGCCCCGCTGTTTGACCAAGGCAAAGTATGCGCAAACCATCTAGCTGGGCATGGCGTGGCGGAATACTTCACTTTACCAACCGCCACCAAACTCAAAGTAACGGGTATTAATCTGTATTCGGTGGGTAACTTTGAAGAGAATCAAGATACCGAATCACTGATTTTTGAAGACAAAAAACTTGGGGTTTACAAAAAAATTGTGCTTAAGAATAACCAATTGACCGGTGCGGTGCTCTATGGAGACACCCGTGACGGCCCCTGGTACCAGGAGTTATTAGAAGAACAGCACAACATTAGTGACCTGAGAGAAACCCTGTTGTTTGGCCCAGCTGAAGAACCTTCTCAACCGGAGGAATCAGCGCCATGAGCCAACCATTACAGTACACCCCTCCTGCCCGTAAGATCATCAAAACCACCTGTGCCTATTGTGGTGTTGGCTGTGGGGTATTAGCCAATATTGATGAAAAAAGCCGCAGCATTCAGGTAGAAGGGGATCAAAGTCACCCGGCAAACTACGGTAAACTATGCTCCAAAGGTTCCGCTTTAGCAGAAACTGTCACGTTAAAAAATCGCTTACTCAAGCCCTCGATTAATCAGCAGGAATGTAGCTGGGAACAGGCCATTGATGAGGTTTCTCATCGATTTACCCAGATCATTCACGACCATGGCCCCGACGCCATCGCATTTTATGGCTCCGGCCAATTGCTCACCGAAGACTATTATGTGGCCAATAAATTGATGAAGGGATTTATTGGCAGTGGCAATATGGATACCAATAGCCGCCTCTGTATGTCATCAACCGTAGCAGGGCAAAAACGCGCCTTTGGCAGCGACACCATGCCCGGCAGTTATTCCGATATAGAACGTGCAGACCTTATTGTATTAATTGGATCCAACACCGCTTGGTGCCACCCTATATTATTCCAGCGTATTCGTGTCACTAAGGAAAAACGCCCTCACGTTAAAGTAGTAGTCATTGACCCAAGAGAAACCATTACCTGCGATATTGCCGACCTGCATTTACCTCTAAAAATAGGCTCTGATGTCGCGTTATTCCAAGGATTGTTACATTACCTCGATCAGCACCAACACCTTGATCAAGCGTTTATCACTGAACACGTGGAAGGGGTTCAGGACAGCCTAGATTCCGCAAACAACGACAACATTCAACATACTGCCAATCTCTGCAATATACCTGAAACCTCACTCACTCAGTTTTATCAATGGTTTGCGGATACCGGCAACACATTATCGCTCTATAGCCAAGGTGTTAACCAATCCAGCGCCGGCACCGATAAAGTCAATGCCATTATTAATTGCCACCTGGTTACCGGTAAAATTGCGAAACCCGGCATGGGGCCGTTCTCACTCACCGGGCAACCTAACGCCATGGGGGGGAGAGAGGTTGGAGGCTTAGCGCATCAATTAGCCGCTCACATGGACTTTGCAACACCCGGAGATATCGACCGTGTTGCCCGGTTTTGGCAGGCCGACAACATCGCTCGCCACAAAGGGCTTCCTGCCGTTGAGCTATTTGAGAATGTTGCCAACGGCAAAATAAAAGCCATCTGGATTATGAGCACAAATCCGATCGTCAGCATGCCCAACGCTAACAAAGTCCGCCAAGCGTTACAGCAATGTGAGTTTGTCGTGGTATCCGATTGTGTTCTTAATCAGGATACCTGCGCGGTGGCCAATGTATTACTACCAGCAGCAGGCTGGAGCGAAAAAGATGGTACGGTCACCAACTCAGAGCGTCGCATTTCTCGCCAGCGGGCACTATTTCCTTACGCAGGAGAATCAAAACCAGACTGGTGGATTATTACAGAAGTTGCCAAAGCGATGGGGTTTGCAGAAGCATTCCCATATCAAAAACCTGCAGACATCTTCCGTGAACACGCCCGCTTATCGGGTTTTGAAAATCATCAAGAAGACCGCTTTCGCGTTTTTAATATTTCAGGTTTAGCTGATCTTAGCGATCAACAGTATCAAAACCTATTACCGATTCAATGGCCCATCTTACCATCAACATCACCAGACGATGTTAATGGTACCCAAAGAGCGTTTGCTGATTTTCAATTCAGCACGCCATCAAAAAAAGCCCAATGTATTCCCTTACAATACCGCAGTCCCGTGAATGCTGCCACAGACGAATTTCCACTTATTCTTAATACTGGCCGCATTCGAGATCAATGGCACACCATGTCACGAACTGCTCTCGCACCCAGGCTTAATCAGCATAAACCGGAACCCTTTGTAGAAATCCATCCGGATGATGCCAAACGCTACCAGCTAACAAACGGTGCCATTGCCACCATCCATAACCAGCAAGCACAAATGCAAGCTCGTATTGTGGTTACCACCACACAACAAGTGGGCAATATCTTTATTCCGATCCATTGGACATCGGATCTTTCTAATCGAGGACGTGTAGGCCCCTTGGTTAATGCCATTGTTGACCCGGTTTCTTTTCAACCAGAAAGCAAAAGCACCCCCGTTGCTATCAGTCTTTATGATGCTAACTGGTATGGTTTTATCCTTAGCCGCCAACGTCTTTCCAGCACCATAACGGATTATCATGTAGAAGTTCCAAACACAGATCATTATCGTTTTGAACTTGCTCACACTGAGTCATTCGCTAACTCATCACGGCAATGGGCTGAGTCGGTTGTACAATCACTGTATCAAACAAACGCTGACATCACGTTTGATAAACTCGAATGGCAAACCTACCAAGATACCAGCCAACATCAATTTCGTGCGGCAGTATTTTATCAGCAGCAGTTAGAAGCGGTAATAATGATTGGGCCCACACCCAAACTTCCTGAACGTGACTGGATAGCACAACTATTTAGTCAAACAGAAATTTCCTATGAAGAACGTTTAGCACTACTATCAGGTCGTCCTCCAAGTGGCAGTAGTAATGTAGGGCCTATTGTGTGCGCCTGTTTTAATGTAGGAGAAAACACCATCATTAATGCCATTCACACACACAACGTTAGTCAATATCAGCAAGTAGGAGAACTATTAAAAGCAGGAACCAATTGTGGCTCCTGTGTTCCTGATATAAAAACCTTGATTAAAAACGCATCTAAAAACAGCAGCAACTAAACCAAAACAGAGAGCAAATTATGATCCGCAGTATGACAGCCTTTAGCCGCAAAGAAGCCAAAACTGAATGGGGCGATATTTCTTGGGAAGTCCGCTCGGTGAATCACCGCTATTTAGAAGTCCACCCTCGACTAGCCGAACCCTTGCGTGACATTGAAAACACCATCAGAGAGCGCATTCGAAAACGTCTTAGTCGAGGCAAAGTGGAGTGCACATTAAAATTAAAAACGGATCATCTCGCCCCTTCCGGCATGTCGGTTAATGAAGCCGTCGCAAAACAACTCGTAAAAGCGGCTGAACAACTAAAAAGCATTGCACCCAATGCCGCACCACTATCAACACAAGCCATCCTCAACTGGCCCGGCATTCTTGCTACAGAAGAAACAGACTTCAGCGAAATCCGGCAAGCAGCATTAGTATTACTGCAAGAAAACCTTGATGATTTCATCGAGCACAGAGAACGTGAAGGACAAGAACTTGCCCGCTTGATCAATGAACGTCTTGATGCCATCTTAATTCAAGTCGCTACCGTTAAAGAAAATTTGCCAAAAATTCTTAAAGCACAGCGTCAAAAGATTCTAGCAAAATTCGAAGATGTTCAAGTGAATCTTGATGGCGATAGACTGTAAGCGTCCGGCCAACACTTAGCATTACCCACAAATATCTTGATAATCTTCAACAATATCCATTAATCTTTGCCAGCCTTTCCATAGACTGATCATTCCTGGTGGTGGATCTGTGCGGCGACCGATATAACCGCCAAGTTTTGCTATCCAAAAGAAGACATCTTCTATGGTTGGAGGTTTAGAGGGAGTGCTTTTCGTTTTGTTAGATTTTCGATAAAGAATTTTCCACTCTAACGGCGACAGAACTGTCAAACAGCAATCGTTTTTGCGGGACTTAAAGCTACGAGAAAGCCAAAACAACCGCCAAGCAACTATACTTTTAAGTGTAATATATTTTTTTAGTCGTTCAGCATCCCTTAGCTGCGATTTTTCTACCGCACACCCGGATTTCAATACTTTATGAAATAGCTCTACATTCCATCGGAGGGAATACCATCGTATTTTTTCAATTGCATCATCTAATGAATTTATTGGTAGGTCAGTTAACAAAACCCAGCAAAGCGCATCACACCCCTTAGGTGGATTTCGTTCTATTGCCATGATAGCTGAGAGCTCAATCATTGGTAAATAACCATCTTTATTCTCCGTTTTATTTGATGGCGGCGGCATTGATATAGTTGTATAGATGACGGATACAAAGGCTTCTCGGAATTTTTTCTTCCCATTGACCTGAATGCTAATAGTTGATCGCCCTTTAGCTCGCATACCTTTTAAATGATCAAACAAAAATTCAGAAGGAGCCTCTCGTCTTTTCGTTTTGTTAATTGCCCTGTTTCTGGCGGCCCGAATTAAAACATGCTCCTTAAGATCGGCTGCTTCCCTAAAAAACTCATATATATCAGACTCCCTGTCTGCCACGTGGATTATCTCTGTTTTCCCAAAATCCATGCGACTTGCTTTGACTAAGATATCAACCCAGCGTTTGCTCTCCTTTTTATTTATATTGTTATTCCAATGTCGCAGACTTCTCTTTTCTTTATGTGAGCTACCTTG